>WBZT01002450.1_pt1 | contig 12872 bp, 10 predicted proteins | sample 5204241 | NCBI WGS metagenome assembly WBZT01 (sample SAMN12344358, study PRJNA552823) | activated sludge metagenome | biome: Activated sludge suspended growth; feature: Nitrification reactor; material: Wastewater; isolation source: activated sludge from nitrification reactor of wastewater... | reverse complement strand
CGTCGCCGGACCCGCCAACCACACCGACGAGGCGGCCAGGCGCCGCAAAGCGGTCAAGGCACCCGACCCGACACCGAAATCAGCCCCAACCCACACCCCCAAACCACCCCGTGAAGAATCAGGGCTAACTTGAGTCTCGCCGGGAGGATGCAGAGCGGCGCATCGTGCGTTGTAGTCCATGCCCCGGACCTCGTCCTCGGTGAGATTCGGCGGGGACGGCAGCTCGGTCAACCGTTCACCCAGCCAGAACAGGTCGGCGGAGGAGCGGGTGGTCATCTCCCACAGCAACTCCGCCGATGACCCGAACAGGTTCATGGAGTCGATGATCGTGTCGGCCAACCCAACCAGCCGACGCCGGGGATCAGCTTCTTGAGCGTCCCGACCACGAGTTTCTCGACCATCTCCGCCGGGTCGAGCATCGACTCGAACTGGAACGCGCGGCGGCGATCTTCCAGTCGACGATCGACAGGAGCCGGACCACTGCGTCGAGGAACGGTGAGAACGACGGTCTGAGTTGGCCCCACTTTGGGGTGTCGCGACGGTCTGAGTTGGCCCCACCTGGCCTTGCTGTCGTTGCCTTGCCTCGGTCTCGAGGTGAGGGGAAAGCGTGTCGGCGGTGGAGCTCTACGAGAAGATCCGGTTGGCCCGGCGCGATGGCGCGTTGAGCATCCGGGCGTTGGCTGTCCGGTTCGGGGTGCATCGTCGCGAGGCGCGCGCCGCGTTGGCGTCGCCCGAGCCAGCAGCGCGCAGGACCCCGGTCCGGGCGGCGCCGGTGACGGGTCCGTGGCACGACTGGATCCGTGAGGTGTTGATGGCGGACCGGGACGCGCCGCGCAAGCAGCGCCACACCGCGAAGCGGATCCGTGACCGCCTCGCCGAAGAACACGGCGTGTTGATCTCCGAGTCCCAGTGCCGAACGGTCGTCGCCAAGATCCGTGCCGAGATCGCGGCGGAGGTCGGCACGCCGGTCAAGGTATTCGTCCCCCAGACCCGCCTGCCGGGCGCTGAGGCGGAGGTCGATTGGGGCAAGTTCGACGCGCTGATCGGCGGCGAGACGGTCACGTTGCACTTGTTCTCGATGTGGCTGGCGTTCTCGGCGAACGCGTTCCATCGGGCGTATGTGAACGAGGCCCAGGAGTCGTTCACTGACGCGCACATCCGGGCGTTCGAACGCTTCGACGGTGTCCCGAAGATGGTCCGCTACGACAACTTGAAGACCGCCGCGACGGTGTGAATCGGCCCGGGTTTGACGTGTGCTCGTTGGGTCGGTTTCGCAGCAGGCCCCTATTCGGTCGCTGCCCTCCCGGCCAGCCGACAGCTCTGGGTGACCGTCGTCGGGTCGGGTCGACAGATCAACGCAAAGGCACTCAGCGGCCTGTCGTAGCAAGAGTCAGACCCGACCCGACGACCCCGCCATTCTTCTCACAGTCGTACGAATCTCCGGCGGTCCCGATCGACGCACGGGCGTCGAACTCTGCGAGACGGTCGGTGTGCGCGATCGATGTGTATTGCGACCCGGCATCGTTGTGGCAGATCAGCCCGGCGAGGTCGGTACCGCGTCGGGTCCATGCCGCCATGTTCAACGCGTCCACAACGAGCGCCGCGTGCATCGTCCGGGCGGCTTTCCAGCCGACGATGCGCCTCGAGAACACGTCGACGACGAACGCTACGTACACGACACCGGACCACGTCGAGCAGTACGTGTAGGGGTCGGACCGGAGCGCCCTGTCAGCCTTTCGGCTGGTGGGTTTCTCCGGCCCGCCCTCCGAACCGGACGTGCGACTTCCACCGCATCCGGCTCTCCACGTGTTCATGCCGCTGGGGCGGGTGGTCCTGTTGTCACGCTCGTCCATGGTGTCGGGATCTTGGCGCCCCGGTAGCGGTATCGCTCGATGGCGACCGTTTGGGGGCGGAACATCGCGATGCCGCCGTCGTGGATCCTCCAACCAGGGAGGTAGCGGCGGACCAGGGTGTGCATGTTCAGCCCGACGTGTCGTTTCCGGAGCCAACCGACGATCCGCCAGAAGGCGAAGTGATCGGCGTAGCTGAAGGTCCGTGACGACACGCCGTGACGGAAGTAGTTGCACCAGCCCCGCAGCACCGGGTTCAACCGGCGCAACAGGTCTTTGAGCGTTCGATGCTTTGCTCGGCGCGTCAGCGATCTGATCTTCCCGATGATCGAAGCCAACGACTTCTTCGACGGGTAGGTGTAGACCGCTTTCTTGCCGGTTCGGCCTCTCCAGTTGCGGCGCTGGATTACGCCACGTCGAGGTAGCGGCGCAGCGCCTCCCTGATGACCTCGCTCGTTGAGGTGTGATCGTGTTCGGCCCGCGACTCGACCAACGATTTCAATTCGGGATCCAAACGGACAGGAACAACATCGGCGGGCCCAGATCCCATCGGTCGACGCCCGCCACGACGCCGGAGCGCGTCAGTGTCGTAGCCTTCCTCGGCTTCGACAACCAAACGACTGATCTCGCTCTCGTCGACAGGTCGACCCTCTGACGTTCCGTACACCTTGTCAGCCATCATTCGTCCCCTTCCATGAGTCCTTCGATCAGCACCTGATACTTCGACCTCATCCTCATGGCGTGAATGACCATCTCCCGGTCGTCGTCAAAGGAGAGCACCACGATCTCGAGCAGATTTCCCGCCCGGTCAGGGCCGAGCACCAACCGCCGGGTCGGCGAGTCGTCGTCGCCGAGGTCGAACTCGACCAACGCGTGCGCCAGCGCGTGAACGACCTCTTCCTCAGCGACATCATGCTTGCTGGCTGAACTGTGGAACTCCGCATCGAGCAATCGTAATACGAAACCTCGACGATGACAACGTCCGACTTCCGAACAGGACGGGAGAAGGCGACCGCTGAGTTCCCCGCGAGGCGACAACCGACAGCGCTTCGGCGGATGGGCCCGGGAGTCGACAGCGTGTGTCCAGTACTTTGCTCGTCATGTCGACCGAGGAAGCGGAGTTCCTTCGAACCAGCTCATTCGCCGACGCAGCGCTTGACGCTGCGGAGCGCGACCAGCTGGTGGCGCTCCGCGCGGCGACCACCGAGAACTCGCCGCTTCACCTCGCGATCCTGTCGGCGCTTTCGGAAGCCGCGCAGGCGTACCACCTCCAGCAGCGAACGTCGGAGATTCGGGGACGCCTCACCGGAGGGGCATTCCCCGACCTGGACGACTTCACGCTGCGCACTTGCCTCGACCAACTTCGCGAGTGGCGCTGCGTCGATTGGGTCCAAGACCCCCAGGTCCGCGCCGCGACGATCGATGAGTACCTGCGGCGCCACGAGCTCTGGGAGATCACCCCAATTGGCGAGACGGCGTTGTCAGCCGCGGTGTCGCTATTGCGCGCCGGGGAGGAATCCGGTGCGCTGCAACGCACGATGTTCCGCCAGGTGCGAAACACGCTCGAAGACCTCGCCACGGCGATAGCCGACAACGACGCCCCCGGCGTCTACTTGCACCTCCGCACACTCGACCTGGCCCTCGCCCAGCTCGCCTCGAACGCGAGGGAGTTCTACGCCACCATCAACCGGATCGCCCGAGAGGAACGGCTCGATGACCACGTGTTCCTGGTCTACAAGGACCAGCTCATCTCCTACCTCCAGAGCTTCCATGACGACCTGGTGCGCAATCGGGCACTCATCGCCGACCAGTTCGACGCGCTCGACACGGCACATCGGGCCAGCGTGCTGCGCCTCGCGGAGGAGGGCGACGATTCGACCGGTCTGTTCTCCGGAGGCGCCGACTGGGAGCAGCGGTGGGACGGGATGTTGGACTGGTTCGTCGGCGGCCGATCTCAGCGAACCGAGGTCGACGCGCTCAGCGGAGCGACGACAGTCGCGATCCGCGAGCTGCTCACCCTCCTCCGTCGGCTGACCGAACAAGCGACTCGCCCGGTCAACAGAGCGTCGGAGTTGCGCGAGACGGCAGCATGGTTCGCCCGGTGCGCAACCGACGACGAGGCGCACACCCTCTTCGATGCGGCGTTCGGACTCACGCCGGTCGACCACGTGAGCCTCGCGGTTCCCGACCCCGAATCCGACGGCCGATTTCCCAGTTGGTGGGATGTGCCGCCGGTCGAGGTGCCGATGTCGCTCCGGACCTACGGGCGGCGTCCCGCTCGGGGTGCCCCCGGGAAACGGCGCGACTACTCCGCTGCCAAGGCCCTCCTCGCCCACCAACGCCAGGCCGAGGCCGCCCGTGAATCGGCGACAGCATCGCGGCTTATCGCCACCGACCTTCGCAACGGTCGCATCGCAGCCGAAGAATGGTCGACGCTCCTGCACTGGCTCGACCAGGTTCTCGCCGCCCGGTCGGTGGGCGCCGACTTCGCGGCGAGCGCGCAGGTCGGCGGTGCCGTCATCCGCCTGTCGGCCGCCGATCACGACTCTCAACTCCTCGGTCCCGGCGGAACCGTCGTCCTGCGACGCTGCACCGTCGAATTGATCGCATCATGAACGCCCGACTCGCTGTCCACCTAGCTCCTCACCAGCTGCCGGAGCTCCAGCGCGCCGCTCGGGCGCTCCTTCGGCACCCGCTGATCACCTCGCTCCAACGCGACGACTTCCGGCTGATCCTGAAGTGGGAGCTCGCGCTCCGGAACGAGTTCGGCCAGAAGCTCGGCTACCGACTCGACGTCAGCCGGTCCGCGGCCCGCCTTCTTCGGCGACCGGCGTCCCTCACGTCGGAGCGGGGAGCCCGCCTGGAAACGGGCAGGACGCTCGGACGTTGGGGGTACGTGTACCTCTGCTTGACCCTCGCGGCCTTGGAACAGCCGGGTCACCAAGTGCTGGCGTCGGACCTCACCGCACGTATTGCACAGATCGCCCGCGGCGACCAACGCCTCCAGCTCGACTCGACCGAGTTCGTCCAGCGACGGGCGTTCCGGGACGCCGTTCGATACCTGGAGGAGATCGGTGTGCTGGCCGTTCGCGACGGCGATGTCGAGTCGCTCCTGTCCGACGGTCAGGTGCTGTGGGACATCGATCGGGACGCGGCCGCGATGTGCATGGTCGCGTCGCCTTCGGTGCTTCGTTCGGTGACGTCGGTGGCCGACTTCATCGACGAACCGATCCCATCGCACAGCGAGGGACGCAGCAGGCGAGCCCGCCAGCTCCTCAACCGTCGCATCATCGACCAACCCGTCGTGTACCTCCACGACCTGACTGCCGACGAAGCCGAGCTGGCGTGGCGCAACCGGCGACGTGAGGCCGACAACCTCGCCCGGCTCACCGGCTGTGGTGTCGAGCTACGTCGCGAGGGCATCGCGTTGATCGACCATCCGATACAGCCACTCAGCAACACCTCCTTCCCAGGAGCAAACTCGGTCGCACAAGCCGCGCTGCTCTGGCTGACGGCAATGTTGGAGTCGCTTGAACGACGCACCGACCAGATCGTTTCGTCCTCGGAGGCCGACGACGCCGGAACAGCGGAGCGAACCATCGAGAACGGCGCCGCCACGAGACTCTGGCAGGACATGCTGACCGAGTACGCCGAACGGCTCGGAAAGGATGCTCGGGAGCGGCCGGACTACTTCGCCGACCGCGTGGCGGCGTTGCTGCGGCGTTACCGCCTCGCCGACGCCGGCCCGACTGGGGTCATAGTCACCGCATTCGCAAGTCGCTTCCGCGCCGCACCGTCCCTGACCGATGACGGCGCCTCCGCCTTCGATCAGGTGGTGATGTTCTGATGCGTTTCAAACCGACCCGCGCTGGCATCTTCAATGTCTGGGAGTACGACGACCAGACGTTCGAATTCGGTGATGGCCGACTTGCCCTTCGCGGTCGCAACGGCTCGGGCAAGTCCAACGCCCTCTCGCTCCTGTTCCCCTTCGTTCTCGACGGCGTCATGAGCGCGGCGCGGATGGACCCGATGGGCGGCGGCCGCTCGATGAAGTCCCTCCTCTTGGGCCGTGATGACGACGACCGGGCCGGCCGGTTCCGTCACGACTCCGGGACGGGCTACGTCTGGATGGAGTTCGGGAACGGCACCGAGTACCTCACGATCGGAATCGGCGCCGCAGCAACGCAGCAGCGCGACGCCGACCCGTGGTTCTTCGTGACCCACCAGCGGGTCGGACACGACCTCGACCTCGCCGAGAACGACATCCCGTTCGGACGGCGCCAACTTCAGGACCGCCTTGCTGACGGCGTGGTCTACACGACCGCCGAGGACTACCGCTCGGCGGTCGACCGCCAACTTCTCGGGCTCGGCACCCTGCGTTACCGACGGCTGGTCGACCTGCTTCTCACGCTGCGCCGGCCGCATCTCGCCGGCAAACTCGACATCGAGCACCTGTCCTCCACCCTGTCGGCGGGGCTCGGCGAACTCGATGCCTCCCTCATCGACGATGTCGCACACAGCTTCGACGACCTCGACGCCATGCAACACCAACTAGAGGACCTCGCAAGCGCCTTGACGGCGGTCGAGCGTTTCCTCCCCGTGTACCGGGACCACCTGCTGAGCGTCGGCCGATCCCGCGCTGACGTGGTCGCCAAGGCTGACCATGAGGTGCGGTCTCTCAGTCGTCGACTGGGCGAAGCGACACGCGGTCGCGAGGCCGCCAACGCGATCGTCACCGACCTCGATCAGCGGGTGACCGAGTCGACGAACGAGCGGTCCCTGCTCGACGGGCGCATCGAGAACATCGTGCAATCACCCGCGTACCAGAGCGCCGTGGCGCTCGACGAAGTGCGAAGGGCTGCCGACAAGGCCGAGACGGATGCCGAGGCGGCGGGGGACCGCGCCGAGGATGCCTCCGGCGTCGTCACGGCAGCGACGACCTCGGTGACGTCGGCGCAGGCCGATCTCGACGAATCCGCGACGCACGTCGCGGACCGAGTCACCGAGTGGATGATCGCGGCGAGGTCCACCGGCGCCGAGGTCGCCTTCGCCGCTGGCGACTTCGAAGATGCGAGCGCCGTCGCGGTCGTGACAGAACGGCGACATCACCACGACGAGATTGAGGTGCTGATCGGGACAGCGGCGCGGACGGCGAGCGAATCGGAGGGCGCCGAGGAAGCCGCGAGCACGGCGCGGGACGCGCTCGTGCGAGCGCAGGCCGATCGGGACGACACCGCCCAGACCACGGCAGCGAGGTTGCACGCGCTCGGTGCCGAGCGACTCGACTGGGGCGCACGCCTCGCTGCCATCGCCGAGCGGCTCGGCGACTTCGTCCCCGAGCGGCGAGCCGAAACGGCCGTCGACCAGGCCGGCCTCTGGTTCGTCGAATCCGCCGGACCGCGGGAGGTCGCCGACGACACCGAGGACCCTTCCGACATCGTGGTGGCAGCCGCCGCGGTGGCGGCCTCGGCGACCGCCGAGCGGGTCGCAGCCGATCTCTCGACCACGGCGGCCCGGGCGCTCGACCAGGCGCAGGCGGCGGTCGTCGAGCAGGAGGCGACGTTGTCAGGCCTCGCCGTCGGACGCGACCGAGTCGCCGACGAACCGAACCCCGGGCCGCCGCCCAATCCCACCCGCCCCGACGCCAACGACGCCGAACGTCCCGGCGCACCCTTGTACGTGTGCGTCGAATTCGCGCCCGAGGTCGACGCCGACGCGCGCGCGGGTCTCGAAGCCGCGCTCGCAGCGTCCGGTCTGCTCGATGCGAGAGTGATGCCCGAGGACACCGACGACGACGGACTCGACGCATCGCTCCTCTCGGGCGGGGCCGAGGTCAGCGGACCGTCCCTCGCCGACGTCCTCGTTCCGGTGGAGGTCGCGGGTCTCGACGCTGAACGTATCTACCAAGCCCTTCGCTCGGTCGCACTCGACGACGACCTCGTCACGCTCCGGGCCGACGGCTCGTGGCGCCTCGGTCCGGTCGGCGGACGCTTCGCCCAGCCGTCCCCGGAGTTCATCGGGCACGCCGCCCGCGAAGCGCGTCGAGAGCTCCGGCTCGCTGCGCTCGACCTCGAGATCGCCGACGCCACCTCGGCGCTGAAGTCGCTCGTCGAACGTTCGAGTGCGCTTGCTGCTGTGTTGGCCGATGTCGAGACGTTGCGCGGCAGCCAGCCGGCGACCGCACCGCTCGAGAAGGCGCTCTCGAACCTGCAAGCCGCCGACGTCCGTGTCGACGAACGAACGGGACAACTCGCCGACGCCGAGGCCGCGGTCGACGAAAGGGGCCGAGCCGCCGAGGAGGCATCAGCCCTCCTTCATTCGACGGCGGGCCGGCTCAACCTGCCGCCGACGGCGGACCAACTCCGGGACGTCCGCGAGGCCCTCGGTCGATGTGACCTGCTTCGGCGCCAGATCTCAACCGACCGCGCATCGTTGGAGAAAGCTCGGGAGCGCCTGTCGACCGCTGAGCGCAACCTCGCCGAGGCCACCCAGCGCGAGCAACGCGCGCTGGAGGAGGCGGCGAAAGCGCGACATCTCGCCGTACTCGAGCGGCAGCGATTCGCCGACCTCAGCGACAACGTCGGCGGCGACGCGCAAGCGGCGGTCGAAGCGTTGGCCGCGGCTCGAAACGACCGAGCGTGTATCGACGGCGAGCTCGACCGGCTCGCCATCGGACTCGCTGAGGCGAAGAGCGAACACGCCAAGCTGGCCGAGCGCATCGATCTCCTCACCGGCCAACGCGAAGCCGCCGGTGCAACGCTCGTCGAAGCCGAGCAACGTTTCAGCGTGATCTGCGCGAGTGAGGTCGCCGAGGTTCTTGCGCTCGATGGCGTTGGTCCCGGACACGACGCCAAGAGCGCGGCCAAGGCACTGCTGACCACGACCGAGCCGCCGCTGCCGGATGCGACGAACCAGATGGAGAAGGCTCATCGCGAGGTGCTGCTCGACGGACTCCGTGCCGGTTACGACCCGAGCATGCCGAAGATCGACGGCGTCGACGTGGTTCGCGTCGGATCTGCCGACGGGGACCTCCCGATCGGAACGCTCGCTCGTCAACTGCGCGACGAACACGAGCGAACAGCACAGCTGCTCACCCAGAACGAACGCGAGATCTTCGAGACGCATCTCCTCACTCGTGTCGGCGACTCGCTGCGCGCGCTCCTGCTCGACGCGGACTCGTTCGAGCACAAGATCAACGAGGAGATGTCCAAGGTCCCGACCGAGAGCGGCATGGTTGTCGAGCTGCGCTGGGAGGTCTCGGGCGATGAGCCCGGCCTGTCCGATGCGGTCAAGTCACTGAGAACCGCCCCAGAGATGCTCGGTCCCGAACGACGCGAGGCGCTTCGCGACTTCTTCATGCGCCGCATCGCCGACCTTCGCTCCACCCAACCCGGCCGCAGCTTCGCCGAGACGCTCACGTCCGCCCTCGACTACCGCTCCTGGCACGCGTTCACCCTCTACGCGCGATTCGCTACCGGAAAGCGCCAGCGAGTCACCCGAACCTTCTACCGAGGGCTGTCCGGTGGCGAGGCCGCGACGCTCCTCCACCTCCCTCTCTTCGCGGCCGCTGCCGCCCAGTACGAGAACGGGTCGATCGACGGTCCGCGCATGATCGCCCTCGACGAAGCGTTCGTCGGCATCGACGACAAGATGCGGGCACGGCTGATGGGGTTGCTCACCCAGCTCGACCTCGACGTCATCCTGACCAGCCACGAGTTCTGGGGCTTCTACGACACCGTGCCGGCGCTCGTGCTCTACGACCTCATCCGCCGTCCACCGACCCCGGGCGTCTACGCCCAACGATTCGACTGGATCTCCGACACCGGATCGTCAAGCCACGATGCAACCGCCTGACCCGACGATCTCCGAACTCGACCGTCCAGAGCTAGCTCGACTCTGGCAGGCCACTCGAAGCCGCCTCGAACGCAACGGACTCAAGATCACAACGAGCCCGATGCAACTCGATGATCTCGACGACGCCGAAGTCGCAGCCATCTGCGCCCTCCTCTCGGAACGACGACCGGCCGGCGATGCCGTTCGAGTGAGCCTCGCCAGGCTCGACACGGTCCTGCGCAACAGTCCCGCCGGGATCGGGGTCCTCGAGGTGCTCGAAGCGCTCGACGGCTCGATCGACGACCGGCAGGCCCGCCGTTCAGCCGAACGAGCTGCAAGGGACGCGACGTGGGACTCAGCACATACCCACCGCGCAGCGCTCGACCCCGAGGTGCAGGACTGGTTGGCGTCGGTACGACGCCGTGGACGGCTCACCCGCCTCGGCATCATCGACCCTGGCGCGTCGCTCGTGACGGCGCTGAACTGCGTCGAGTGGTTGATGGCTCATCGAGCGACGACGTCGCCGGCGCCGCTCGCCGTCGTATCGGCAGAGTTGTTTGGCGACGCTCACGCCCTGGACGGTGACACAGCCGTCGGCACCCTCGTCTGGGACGCTGTGACGACGATCAGCAGGATCGAGATGCCGCGCGAAGCATGGAAGTCGTTCGGTGTTCTGCTCGACGAGGTGAGCACGTCTGCGCTCGCGTACATGATTCCTGGCGTGCCCGGAAGCCTTCTTGCTGCTGCTTCTGCTGGTGCCGAGCCGATCCGGGTCACGCATCGGATGCTCGACCGCGGTCTGGGCCTCGCGCTCCGACCCGGTGACATCGTTTCCGTGTGCGAGAACCCCGCCATCGTGATGCTGGCCGCCGATCGACTCGGATTCGCCTGCGGCCCCCTCATCTGCCTCGAAGGGCAACCATCAGGTGCAACGAGCCAGCTCCTAGCGTCAGTCCGGCGTGCAGGAGCAACCGTGCGTGTCCACGCTGACTTCGATCTCGGCGGGATAGCGATCGCGTCCCACATCATCCAGCGATTCGAAGCATCGTCGTGGCGGATGGGACGCGACGACTACCTGCTGGCCCTCGATGGTCCGACAACGGACCTTGCCCACCAGATCGGCGCGATCGGCTGGGACCCCACCCTGTCTGACGTCATGAACGCGCACCGGCGAGCCGTCCACGAAGAGAGCGTCGCCGCCACACTCCTGGCTGATCTCTCCATCTGACCCCTCACAAACGGGGTGGCGGCACACCAAGGTGGCGGCACGGCACGACTGGAGATTGGGGGTTTCCATGCGGCAATTCCCGGCCGGATACCCCGATCCCGCGAGCTTCCGCGGGATTTTCGCGGTATCTGCGTCAGGCCTACCCTGATGGATCAGGCCCCAAAACTCCACAGCTAAAGGCAGCTAAAGGGCTTCACCGCAGTACCCCCAACGGGATTCGAACCCGTGCCGCCACCTTGAGAGGAACCGGGAAGGTGGTGGCAGCGAACAGCGACGGACGTGAGCGGGCGAGATCTCGGGCTTCGTCCGACACGGCGAACGTGAACGGGCAGCGCGACCGGTGTCGGCCAACAACCTGCGGCGGACGCGAGATATCCGCGAGATGGATCCGACCACCTGATGTAGTCGGTCAACCCCTAGCTGGCGGAGCAGCCATCGCAGTCGCTGCCGCCACCAGATCGGCGGCCGCGATGGCTGCAGCTTCGACCGCTGCCGCCGCTTCGGCCTCGACCCGAGCCTTGATATACGACTCCAGATCCTGCCCGTGCTGTACGGCGGGCGCGAGGGTCTGGAACTCGGCGGCCAGGCGCGTCGCCGTCACCCTGTCGATCCCGTTGCGCACCACGACGCAAAGGGCTTGGGTAGGCACGCCGTAGCGAAGGCGAGAGATTCCGAGGCTCTGGTGCGCAAGGTCGCTAAGTGCAGGTTGGGCGAGTTCGGTCGCCGTGAACTCCACGAGCGCTGTCATGACCCATGGCAGGAGCGTTTCCAGATCGCCGGAGATCGTGGCCCACACCTCTGGGTGAGCACCGATAATGCTGCTCTCCGGTTCGCCCGCGATCCAGAGCCGGAGAGCGTCCTCGATCGCCGTGTTATCGAGGATCCGCCAATGCGCCAGTTCACGAGAGACCGGGGCTACCTGGGATGCCATCCAGTAGAACCACGGGTCCAGGTCGGACACGATCGATTGCAGTGCAGCAGCGAGCGCTGCCGCCTGCGGCGTCAGAGAATCTCGAAGCGCGATCGCCGATGCCATCGGAAGCCCGGTCCGGTAGAACGCCGTCTGCCACCGGTCGCCGCCGATGAAGTTGACCACCTGGGCGGCTCGCCTCTCCGCGAACGCGAGGACGCCGTCGCGTTCGGCATCCGACGCCCCGGACCACCAGAGCGTGCGGCCGAGCACCTCCTCGAGGCAGGTCCGCAGGTCGCCGTCGATGACGCCTCCCTCAACGATGGCCGCGATGATGAGAGCATCGAGGTCGGCCATCGGGGTCTTCCCGTCCACCTCCGGCTCGAGCACGTCGATGTGCCGCCCGAACGCACGAGCCTTCCTGAGCGCAGCGGTGAGGGCGGACGGCGTCGCTGGAAGGTTCGACCGAAAGGCCTGGAGCCACTTGTCTCGGTGGTCCGCGCTCGGAATCATCGCGATGAACGAACCGGACGTGAACCGGCCGGCTCGGCCGGCCCGACCGGCGAGGTTGCGGAGCCTCGCGATCTCCGGCTTGCCATGATCGGCGGGGAGGTAGGCGGCGATAACCGTTCGGGTTGGGAAGTCGACCCCTTCGAGGAGCGTCGGCGTACAGACGACGCAGCGCAGCAGGTTCTTGCGGGCCGCCGTCTCGACGGCCTGGCGCACCGCTCGGGGTAGATGTGGATGGCGGTACGTTCGAACTGCGCGGAACGCGGGAGCGACGCCTCTCCGGTCCAGTATCCACCACCGACGCCAACGACACCGAGTCGCCGCTGTCGATCTTGGCCCACGTTGCGGCCAGACCATCGACGGTCGCCTGTTCGACCGGCCAGGCATACGACGGATCGCGTTGTGCCGCGACCAGCTGGACCGCGATGCCCGTCGGGCCGTCGAGGCTGAGCTGAGGTCTCGCGAACGCCAAGTACTGCTCGACGCGCTCTTGATAGGTCGCCTCGGCCAACCAGCCAGCCGACCGCGCCGACCGAGCCCA
>WBZT01002449.1_pt1 | contig 12875 bp, 11 predicted proteins | sample 5204241 | NCBI WGS metagenome assembly WBZT01 (sample SAMN12344358, study PRJNA552823) | activated sludge metagenome | biome: Activated sludge suspended growth; feature: Nitrification reactor; material: Wastewater; isolation source: activated sludge from nitrification reactor of wastewater... | reverse complement strand
CCAAAAAATCTGGCGACCACCCCGTCGCTGCGGTACCTGTTTTCCTTGGCAGTGAGGTACGGGTGGCGTCAGGGAAGGGGTGGTGGATGCGCTGCGCTTATCCACCCTACGACGGTGGTAAGTCCGTCGAGTAGGACAGTCACCGAAACGGTGGTGGATGCGCTGCGCTTATCCACCCTACGACTTCATGTTGGCCATGCTCCGTCAATCTCGCCCCGCTGATCTCGTCATTTGACAGCCGCCGCCGCCGCTGCGCATACTCAATCGGCGCCTCATGCGTTAGGAACTTGCTCTTTGGCTGCCGCTTCTCTGCCGTCCCCGCCACCTCGCCGCGGCCTCAAACAAAGATTTTCCGCCGATGTCGCCATTTCGCCTGCTGGTCTCCCTGTCGCTGTTTTTCGCTGCCCACGTGTCGGCGGCCATCTACGGTTTCATCGATTCGGCCGGCGTGGCGCATTTCGCCACCGAGCCGGTCGACTCGCGTTATCAGTTGTTTTTGCGGGGTAATCTGCCCGGCACGCTGGATGCGCCGTCGACGGAGCAGGCCGGGCCGGCGAAGCCGGAGTTGCTGCGTTATCTGGCCAAGCATCCTAATCTGAAGAAGTACGAGCCGTTGCTCAAGGCGGCGGGCAAGAAGTTCGCCGTCGATCTGTCCTTGCTCAAGGCGGTGATGGCGGCCGAGTCAGCGTTCAATCCCGAGGCGGTATCGCCGAAAGGCGCCATCGGTCTGATGCAGATCATGCCCGATACCGCGGCGCGCTACGGCGTGCAGGGCGATGAGAAGCAGAGCATCGAGCAGAAACTGGCCGATCCGGCGACGAACATCCGTCTCGGCGCCCGCCATCTGCAGACCTTGTCGCGTCTGTTCGCCAATCAGCACGATCTGATTCTGGCGGCGTACAACGCCGGCGAAGGGGCGGTCCGGCAATATAAGAATCAGATCCCACCGTATCCCGAAACGCGGAATTACGTGCTGCTGGTCAGCCAGTTCGAGCAGCTTTATCGCGACAGCGTGGCACCGGCGCGGGTGGCGTTGCCGAACGGGTTCAAACTACTCGCCGGCGGCGGCGGCGTCCGTGACCGGCGCATCGTCATTACTTTGCAGGGCCGGCGGACGCCGCCGGAGACTGCCGCGCCCGCGGTCGCGCTGAGCAGGCAGGCGCCGGCCGTGCGCACCGTGACCGACGGCTTGCCGTTGCCTACGGGTACAGCGCCGTCGAAAGCCGAGCAGAAGTCTGCCGCCGCGGCTTCGGTTGTCTTGCCAGTCGGCGAAACGGTCGGGCAGGCAGTCGTCGCCCAGCCGCTTGCGGAGGCCTCTGCCTCGGCAGACGGTGAGACGCCTGCCACGCCGCTGCCGGCCGACGCGGTTGCCGGCGAGGGTGCCGGCAGGCAGGAAACGCGCCCGCAATGACGGCGCGGGCAAGGCGCGGTGTTGCGCGCGGCTCGCCACTTCGCCGATCGATCCGCGCACTCTCGCTGGCTGCGCGATGCCGTTTTTTCTGCACTTGCCGGGAAAGTATCGTTTAACGGCGATTGACAGCCATCGGCCGAACTCGGCATACTCGAATTGTCTTTTGACATTCACTCTCCATCGCGGCTAATTGCCGCCGGCCGCGACGTCGTCGGTGCGTGGCCATCGACTGCAAGCTGTTTGCTCACATCGCTTCTTGGGAGAGAATGGGATGTTCATCGCCGGTGCCAGTGCCAGTCTCAGACGTTTGCTCGAAGACCGCCTGATCGCGGAGGGAGGGCTGGACGGCTATACCGTGTCTTTGTTCTCGACCCGCAACTTCACGGCGTCGATCACCAACCATGTCGTGCTCTATCTCTATCGGGTCGAGGTCGACGAGACGCGGCGAAACGTCGATCTGCCGCGGCTGTCCGCCAACGCACCGCGCCGGGCGGCACTCGGCCTCGAACTGCATTATCTGCTCGTCGTCTGGGGGAACCAGGACGCCGAAGGCGAGCAGATCATGCTTGCCCGCTGCATGGACATTCTCGACCGGCACGCGCTGCTCAGCGGCTCGCTGCTCTCGCCGGCGTATCCGTGGGAGCGCGAAGACGCTCTGCGCATCTCGCTGGCGCATCTGTCCACCGAAGACATGCTGCGGCTGTGGGACAGCCTCGAACCGCCTTACCAGTTGTCGGTGCCGTACGTGCTGCGCACGGCGCGGCTGGCGGCGCGCGATCTGCCCGAGCCGGCCATCGTCGATAGCCGCACGCTGATCGGCGTGCCGGCAGCCCGCTGATGTCGCTGCGGCTCGATCGCCCGCTCGACTGGGCCGCGCAGCACAGTGCCGAGCGGCTGACCGCCGTCGGCGTGCTGGCCGTGCGGCCGCGGCGTTATCTCGGCGACGACACGCCGCCGGCGCTGGCGACGGTCGCCGGCCTGCGCGTGCGCGTCGCCGGTTTCAGCGAACGGCCGCACTGGCATGTCAGCACCGGTCTGTACGGTTTTTTGCGCGTGCCGCCCGGTGAATGGCGCGTCGAGGTCGACGACCCGGCACGGCGATTCCTGCCGCAGGCGCTATCGACGGTGGTTCCCGATCGCCGCGGCGTGCGCGAGGTGCTCGAAGCCGGCGGTACGCCGCCCGCCGGCAGTCCCGGACCGCGGCTGCTCGATCTGGCCATGCGTCCGTCGCCGGAGATGGCCTTGCCGCCCGGCAGCACGCTGTTGTGGGGCGTGCTGCGCCAGGCGACCGGCGGCCGGCCGGTCGCCGGCGCTTATCTGACGCTGGAAACCGTCAGCCAGGGCGGGGCCGATACCGTCAGCACTTTGAGCGGCACCGATGGCGGCTACGCGCTGGTGCTGCCGGGTGAAGTGATCGACCGTTCGCTCAATCCGCCGCGCCGCCAGTTCGAACGCGTTTTGCGCGTCTTCCGGCCGCGGCCGGCCCTGGCGGCGATACTCGCCGAACGCGGTCTGCTCGCCGGGCAGCCGGCAAACGTCTTTGCCCTGAGCGCGCTGCAGCGCGCGGCGCTGTTCGAGTCGTCCGACTTCCGTTTGCGTGCCGGCAACGGCGTTTTGCGCACGCCGGCCAACGGGCAGAATCCGCTGCTGCCGGTGCTCGTCGGCCAGCGCGGCCGCTGGGACATCGAGTTGCTGCCATGAAACGATGCACCCGCCCAATCTCAATCCTTGCCGCCCCTCGCTCCATCCGCCCGGCGAGCCGGGGAGCGCTTTCGCCACTGCCGCAGGCGGATTCCGTGCGCTGCCGGCGCCCGATTTTGAACTTGCCACTGATGGAGGGTCACCATGCCTGAATACCTCGCTCCGGGAGTCTATGTAGAAGAAACCAGCTTTCGCGCCAAGTCCATCGAGGGGGTGGCGACTTCCACCGCCGGCTTCGTCGGGCAGGCCCGCTTCGGTCCGACCCAGGGTTTGCCGACGCTGGTGACCAGCTTCGAGGAATTTCAGCGCGTTTTCGGCGATGCCGACGATCTGTTGTTCGAGGGCGTGCCGACGACCAACCACCTGGCGCACGCGGTGCGGCTGTTCTTCGAGAACGGCGGCAAGCGGGTGTATGTCGCCCGCGCCTTCCGCGCGGCTGCCGGCGGCAGCGTCGCCGGCAGCCGCGCGCAGAGCGCCGACGCGCCGGCCGCCGACGCGCTGAGCCTGCTCGGCACGGTGCGTTTCATCCGCGCCCGTTTCCCGGGGCGGGCCGGCAATCTGGTCATCGGCGCGACGGCGATCCGCAGCGGCAACCTGCTGATCGGCACGGCCGGCAACCGCACGGTCAGCGGCCTGCGTCTCGGCGACGTCGTCGAGGCGTCCGGGGCGGTGAAAGACCGTCTGGTGCAGGCCAGCGGCCCGCAGGCGGTGGTCAGCGCCAATCTGTATGCCACGTCGTTCGACGCCACCGGACGGCCGATCCTGTCGAACGCCGGCGGTACGCTCGACCTCAACGCGGCCAGCGTCGTCGCCGTGCAGAAGATCAGCGTCGACCTGCGCGTCGGGCCGAACGGCGACGGATCGACCGGCGCGCGCGTCGAACAGTTCCAGCGCCTGTCGCCGCACCCCGATTCCGATCAGTTCATCGGCCGCGTTCTGCGCCACGAGGACCCGGACGCCGGCGTCGAGCCGCCCGCCGACCGCAGCCAGCGTCTCTATTTCGACCTCGGCGATCTGCCGAGCACCGCCGCCGAGCGGACCAGCCTGGCGCGCGACCTGCTGCTGGCGCTGGTCTCGCATCCCAGTCGCACGCTGTCCGGCGGTTCCGACGGCCGCATCGCCGATCCGGCGACCTTTGCCGGCGGCGACAGCGGGCACGCGGCGCGCGGTCTGGCGGCGCTGGCCGAAATCGAGGACATCGCCATCGTCGGCGCGCCGGGTTCGGCGGCACTCGCCGACAGCGACGACCGGCAGAACGTGCGCGACGCGCTGGTCGGGCACTGCGAATTGCTGCGCTATCGCTTCGCCATCCTCGCCGGGCCGTCGAACGCCGATCAGGCGCAGATCCGCGAAGTGCGCGGCCAGCACGATTCGAAGTACGCGGCGATCTATTACCCGTGGCTGGTGACCAGCGCGCCCGGCGGGGCGCGCGAAACGCTGCAACTGTCGCCCGAGGGCGCCATGGCCGGCATCTACGCGCGCAGCGACATCGAACGCGGCGTGCACAAGGCGCCGGCCAACGAAACGGTGCGCGGCATCCTGCGCTTCTCGCGCAACGTCAACAAGGGCGAACAGGATGTGCTCAACCCCGAGGGGATCAACTGTCTGCGCTTTTTCGAGGGGCGCGGCTATCGCGTCTGGGGCGCGCGGACGATCAGTTCCGACCCCGAATGGACCTACATCAACGTCCGCCGGCTGTTCATCTACCTCGAACACTCGATCGACCGCGGCACGCAGTGGGCGGTGTTCGAGCCGAATAACGAGGAACTGTGGCTGAAGATTCGCCTGACCATCGAAGGTTTTCTCTACGACGTCTGGCGCAGCGGCGCGCTGCTCGGTTCGCGGCCGGAAGACGCCTATTTCGTGCGCTGCGACCGCAGCACGATGAGCCAGTCCGATCTCGACAACGGCCGGCTGATCTGCCTGATCGGCGTCGCGCCGACCAAGCCGGCTGAATTCGTCATCTTCCGCATCGGTCAATGGACGGCCGACGCGTCGATCATCTAAGGAGAAGCGGCATGGCCACCCTGCGTGAGGACCCCTACGGTCCGTTCAATTTCAAAGTCACCATCAACCCGGCGAGCGGCGGCGAATTCCGCGGCGGCTTTTCCGACGTTTCCGGCCTGTCCACCGAAATCACCTACGCCGATTACCGCGAAGGCACCGACGGCGCCAACCATCCGCGCAAGATCCCGCTGATGCACAAGTCCGGCGACGTCACCCTCAAGCGCGGTCTGGTCGCCTCGCTCGACCTGTGGAACTGGGTCAACCAGGTGCGCCGCGGCAATATGGATGCGCGGGCGACGGTGGTCATCCAGCTGATGAGCGAAGACCACGCCGAAGTGGTCGCCTCGTGGAAGCTGATCAACACCCGGCCGTCGAAATGGACCGGTCCGACGCTGGCCGCCAAAGGCGCTTCCGACGTGGCGATGGAAGAGCTGACGCTGGTCTGCGAGGACGTCGAGTACGAATGAGCGCTGGTTTGACAGCCGCGAAACGGCTTTGCCGGCGCAACGTGCGATGAAACGCCGCTCTTCAGCCTCGCTTGACGCACCCTCCCTCTCCCCGGCCGCTGGCGTGGAGGACAGGCGGCGCGCGGCGCGCGGCAGCCCGTTGCGGAGCCCACAAAGGTGAGCGTCGTCCTGCAGGGGAGCCTGTGGCGGCCCGGCCTGCCGCCCGGCGTCTACCAGGAAGCGGCGCCGGCGGTCAGCCGGCCGCGCGTCCGTCTCGACGTCGCCGCGCTGATCGGTCTCGCCGAGCGCGGGCCGCTGAACACGCCGGTGGCCATCGACGACGCGCGCCACTTCGAGACGGTTTTCGGGCGTGCGCTGCCGGGGCTGAATCTGCCGCTGGCGGTACGCCTGTTCTTCGCCAACGGCGGTCGCCGCTGTGTCGTCGTGCGCTGCGTCGACCATCGCCACGTACGCACCGCGCGCCTGTCTCTGCCGGGATTGAGCAGCGTGCACGGCCGCTCGCGGCGGCAGGCGCGGCTGGCAGCGCGTAATCCGGGCGCCTGGGGCAACGGCCTGGCGCTGCGCTGCCGCCTGCTGCAGCGGCCGTTGCCGCTCGCGTTGCAGGTCGGCGCCGACGGGCACGCGCGCGTCGATCTGCCCGCCGACCTGCCGACCGGCAGCGTCCTGCGTCTGCTCGGCCGGCCGGCGCACGCCGGCGCCGCGCCGCGGCAGCGCCTGTTCCGTGTCGTCGCCGGCGCCGACGGGCCGCGGCTGCAACCGTCGCCGAGCGCCGCCTTCCTGCGCGCCGAGTTGCTGCGCAACGCCGTGCTGCTCGGCGTCACGTTGACCGTCTTCCTCGACGGGCGGCAGGTGGAAAGCTGGGACGATGCCGCCCTGCACCCCGACCATCCGCGTTATCTGCCGCGCCTGCTCGGCCGGCGCAGCGCCAGCGAAGCGCTGCGGCCGCCGCTGATCGGCGTCGGCGAAACGACGCCGCCGACGGTCGATCGGCTGTGGGGCGGCATCGATGAACCCTGGGGATCGGAATACCTGCGTCCGAGCGCGCTGCTCATCGACGGCACGCTGCTGCCGAGCCGCGAACTGCTCGCCGCGGCCGATGGACTTTATCTGTCGATGGCCGAAGTGCCGCTTTCCGGGCACGGCCGCGACGCCGGCGAGAGCACCGAAAGACGCCATTTTTTCGAACCGACCGAAATGGACGCCGCCGACCTCGCCGAGGACGCCGATCACCAACTGGTCGCTTTCAAACAGTCTCCGGGGGCGCTCGACGCGCTGCAGACCTGGGACGACGCCTTCCCCTTCGAACCGGCGGCACTGCTGACCCTGCCCGATCTGCTGCATCCGTCGCCGCCGGCGGCGCAGCGCGATCCGGCGCCGCCGCCGGACGACGCGCCGTGCTTCGCCGTCGATTGCGGCGCGACGGCCGCCGTCACCACGCGGCCGCGGCTCGATTTTCCGCGCCTCGGCTTCGATGCCGCTGCGCTGCAGGAGGCGCAGGGACGACTGGTCGCCCACTGCCAGGCGCACGGCGGACGCATCGCCATGCTCGATCTGCCGCCGCGCCTGCGCGCCGGCGAAATCGTCGACTGGCGCCGGCAGCTGGCCAGCGACCGGGCGGCGCTTTATGCACCCTGGCTGCGCGTCGATGCCGACGGCACCGCGCAGACCGTGCCGCCGGCCGCCGCCGCCTGCGGTATCGCCGCGCAGCTCGAAAATCGCATCGGCGCCTGGGCCGCGCCGGCCAATCTGCCGGTGAGCGGCGCGTTTGCGCGCGCCGACGACGCCGGATTGCCCGCGCCGGGTTTTCTGTTCGCCGAACGCATCGACGAAGTACGCGCCAGCGAACGCGGCCTGCTGCTGCTCGGCGCGCGCACGACGTCGAACGATCCGCTGTGGACGCATCTCTCGGTGCGCCGGCTGATCGACTGGCTGCAGGCGCAACTGGCCGCCGATCTGGCCTGGGCGCCGTTCGAACCGAACAACGCCGCGCTGTGGTCGGCGATGGCGGCGACCGCCCGCCGTCGTCTGCGCCACGTATTCGACGCCGGCGCGCTGGCCGGCAACAGCGAGGCGGACAGCTACTTCGCCCGCTGCGACGCTGCGACGAGCACGCCGACCGACCTCGACGCCGGCCGGGCCGTGATGCTGATCGGCGTCGCGCCGGCCGTTCCCGCCGAATTCATCGTCTTCCGGCTGCTGCGCCACGGCGCCGACGACCCGCGACTGGAATTCGTCTGATGGCGGCCGACACGCTGCTCACCGGCTTCAACTTCGCCGTGCATATCGAACTGTCGGGCCTCGGCGGCGACGAAGGTCTGGCGCTCGGCGCGCGCGGCGCGTTCTCGGAAGTGCAGGGGCTGGAAATGACCCTCGAGCCGGTCAGCCTCCGCGAAGGCGGCTACAACCGCGGCGTGCGGCAACTGGTCGGCAAGACGACGCACCCGCCGCTGGTGCTCAAACGCGGTCTGTCGCTCGATCCGGCGTTCTGGACCTGGATCCGCCGCTGCGTCGACGGCCGCTATCCCCTGCCTTACGTTTCCGGCAGCATCCACATCCGGCAGGCGCGCGGCGAGGGCGCTGCGGATGGCGTCTGGCGTTTCGAAAACGGCATCGTCAACAAGGTGCGCGCCGGCGACCTCAACGCCGCCAACAGCCGCGAAGTGGCGCTCGAAGAGCTGCATATCGTGCACGAAGGCTTGTACCGGGAGGTGTCATGAGCAGTCCGCCGTTTTGCCGGGCCAAACTGGTGCCTTTCGATGCCGGCGGGCAGAACCCGCAGGAAGGGCAGGCCATCGCGCTCGATTTCAACCCGGAAACGCTGACCCTGAAAGTCTCCGCCGGTCAGCAGCGTGACCGTGGCCGGCGCGGCCGCCAGGAAGTGCAGAACGTCGGCGCGTCGAAAGCGACGCTGACCTTCGAATGCGTATTCGACTCGACCCGGCCGCGCGACGATCCGAGCGGCGAAGCGGCCGGCGGAGAGGAGCAGCTCGACGTCCGCCGGCGCAGCAAACCGATTGCCGATCTGCTGCAGGTTTTCGGCAGCGGCCGCGAGCAGGCGCCGCGCCGCGTGCAGTTCCGCTGGGGGACGCTGATCTTCAACGGCGTCATCAGCTCGCATCAGGAAGTCTTCGATTATTTCAGCCCGAGCGGCGTGCCCTTGCGCTCGAAAGTGCAACTGACGCTCACCGAACAGGAGTTCCGCTACCAGGTCAGCGCCGATGAAGCCGCGCAACGCCGGCAGGCGATCAGTCAGGCGGCGGCCGGCGCGCGCGAACAGGCGGCGGCGGCCGGCGCCGCCGGGCTGCTCGCCGCCGCCGGGGGCGCGCCGGCCGACCTGCGCAACGCCTTCCAGCTCGACGCCCTCGGCGACGCGCTGGCCTCTGCCGGACTGTCGGCCGAACTCGGCTTGTCGGCCGGCTTCGGGCTGGCGGCCGACCTCGGCGCGGCGCTCGGTGCCGGCGTCCCGCTCGATGCGGCGGCGGCGCTCGACCTCTTCGGCGCCGGCGCCGTGCTCGGCGGCGCCGATCTGGCGCGCAGCGGCACGGCCTGGCCGCCGACTTCGCCCGGGTTGGCGGCCAGCGGCGCGCTGCCGCAACCCTGGGCGCCGGACGGACCGGCGCCGGGCAGCGCCGCCGCCGGGCTGGCCGCCGTCGTCGCAGGACAGCGTGCCGGCGGCGCCGTCAGTCCGCCGGCGAGCGCCGCCGCCGGGCTGGCCGGGTCGGCGGTGGCGGCTGCCGGCAGCATGTCTGCCGGCGCTTCTGCCGGTTCTTCTCCCGGCGCGGCGCGGCCGGGCGGTCGCGCCAGCGCCATGCCTGCGCTGCGCGGCAGTCCGCCGCAGTCGCCGCGCTGGACGATCGACGGTGGACGCGCGCTGTTCGACCCACGCCCGCCGCTCGATACGCAAACCGGCGAGCGCCGGCCGCGCTGGGAATTCCTGCCGCCGGCCAGCGAAAGCGAGATCGTCCGCCCGACGCGCTCTGCCAGCGGCGGCTGTGCGTCCTGCGGCGCTGGCTGCGGCTGCCAGCGCTGTCGTGGAGCGCTGCGGTGAGCGTGCGCATCGGCGAAGTGAGTACGACCATCGACGCCGTCGGCGACGAGAGCGGCGATCTGCGCGAAACGTCGGCTACCGGCGCGGCCGATGGCGCCTTCGAAGTGCAGCTCGAAGAACTGCGGCCGCTGGTGCGCGCGCTGGTCGCCGAAGAGATCGAACGCTGGTGGCGTCAGCGGAGCGATTGTCCATGAACGCCGCGACCTTGAACGTCGCCGGCCGGCCGCGCCTCTTCGTCGATGGCGCGCGTTCCGACACACTCGAAGCCGACCTGATCCGGCTCGAAGCGCGCGCCGATGCCGCCGGCGTCGCGTCGCTGGAAGCGGTTTTCCTCAACTGGGGCAGCCGCGAACGCGGGCAGCCGGTCGATTTCGTCCATTTCCGCCGGCAGACGGTCGATTTCGGCAAACGCCTGCGCGTCGCCTTCAGCGTCGACGGCGAAGAGCAGACGGTTTTCGAAGGACCGGTCACCGGCATCGGCGCCAGCTTTCCCGAACTGCGGCCGCCGGAACTGACGCTGCTCGCCGAGGATGCGCTTGCCGCGCTACGCTACCGCCGGCGGACGCGGCTCTCTGAGGAACAGGCCGACGGCGACATCGCGACGCGCATCGTCGAAGCCGCCGGTCTGCGCGCCGACGTCGGCCGGCAGGGCGCCAGCCATCGTCAGCTCTGGCAGGTGAATCAGGACGAACTCGGCGCGCTACGCGCGCGCAGCGGCGACGCGCTGCTCAGCCTGCGCGACGGCACGCTGCACCTCACCGACATCAGCGCGGCGAACGAGACGCCGCTGCGCCTGACGCGCGAAAACCAGTTGCTGCGTTTCAACGTCGTCGCCGATCTGGCGCATCAGCGCGGCGAAGTGCGTGTGCATGGTTACGACGTCGCGGCGAAGGAAGCGATCCACGAAAGCGCCGGCGTCGACGTCGCCCGCCGGCTGGCCAGCGGCGGCCGCCTCGGTGCCGAACTGGTGACGCAGGTATTTGCCAACGCCGCCGACGACCTGCATCTGGCAGCGCCGGCCACCGGCAGCGAGGCGCGCATGCTGGCCGAAGCGGCGATGTCGCGCCGCGCGCGCCGCTTCCTGCGCGGCGTCGGGCTGACCAAGGGCACGCCGGCGCTGCGCGTCGGGTCGCGCGTCGAGCTGGTCGACCTTGGGCCGTGGTTTGCCGGCACTTATCTGGTCACCGCGGTGACGCATCGTTTCGACCAGCTCGACGGCTACCGCACCGAGTTCGTCGCGCAGCGGCCGGATCTCGGAGACGATCGATGATTCCCGGATTCGAAGCGCCGCCGGTCGGCGCCGACGCGCACCGCCTGTACGGCGTCTATCCGGCGCTGGTCACCGACGTGCAGGACCCGGACGGGCAGGGCAGGGTGCAGTTGCGCCTGCCGTTCGTGCCGGCCGACGACGGCGGCGCGGCGCTGGCCTGGGCGCGGCTGGCGACGCTGATGGCCGGCGGCGACCGCGGCACTTGGTTCATTCCCGAAGTCGGCGACGAAGTGCTGGTCGCCTTCACCGCCGGCGACCCGCGCTGGCCGGTGGTGATCGGCGCGCTGTGGAACGGCGTCGACGCGCCGCCGGAAACGATGGACAGCAACAACAACCGGCGGTCGATCACCTCGCGTTCCGGCCATAAACTGACCTTCGACGACAGCGCCGGCGGCGAAAAAGTGGTGCTCGAAACGCAGGGTGGCCATACCTTGACCCTCGACGACGCCACCGGCGGCACGGTGACCCTCGAACATTCGAACGGCGCCAAGATCAAGATCGACGTCACCGGCAACATCGAGATCACCGCCAACCTCAAGGTCAAGATCCAGGCGCCGGCCGGTCTGGACATCACCGCGGCGATGGTCAAGGTCGACGCGGCAATGTCGAAATTCTCCGGCATCGTCAAGGCCGACGCGGTGATCACCAACAGCGTCGTCTCGGCGAGTTACACGCCGGGCGTGGGGAATATCTGGTGAGCACCCGGGGCGCCAAACGTCTGCTGATTCCGGCGCCGCGACGCGCGACGCGCGAGGAACTGCGGCCGGTGGAGGCCTTCTTCCTGCGCACGGCGAGCGGCGTGCCGCCGCGGGCGGCGCCGCGCCTGCTGTCTTTCGAATCCGATCGTTTCATCGACGACCTGCTTGCCGTCGTCGGCAAAACGCGCGCCTTGCCGAAGCTGCTGCCCTGGCGCGACTGGTCCGAGCCGCCGGCTTCGCTGTTCGACGCCTACCGCCGGCCGCTCTATCCGCCGAGTCTGCAGCGGCGCACGCCGGATGAAGACGAAGTAGAGGTCGAAAGCGGCCCGCTGATGGCCAGCGACCACGTGCCGCTGACCGCGGTCCCTGCCGGCGCGCCGCCGGCACCGGCCTGGCTGCGCAAGCTGTACCTGCCGCTGCACGAACGTTTTTACGTCGTCGCTTTCGACCTCGTCTGCCACTCGGCCGGCTGGCCGCGGCTGGCGCGCGGCCGGGTGCGCGGCGCCGGCGCGGTGATCCGCCGCCTGCGCCGCGACGAGAGCGGCGAACACTGGGACGACTGGCTGGCAGTCGATGACAAACACGGCGCCTGGCTGCCGCTGCTCGACGGCGAGATGCGCCCGGCGCCCGGCGCGCCGCCGGTCGATCCGCAGGCGCTGCCGGGGGCGACGCTCGCCGACCTCGCCAGCCTGCGCGCCGTTTTCGGCCTGCCGGACGGCGCGCCGCTGCCGCCGCTGGCGCTCGACAGCCAGACGTTGACCCTGCTGCCGCCGGATGCCGGCGCCGCCGCCGAACATTGCACCTTGTACGGCTATCTGCCGGTGTTCAGCGGCGCGCAGGAAATGCCGCGCGAACGGCTGGCCTTGCGGCCGGTGGCTGAGATCGCCGCCGCGCTGCAGCAGCGCAGCGCTGCGCAGCTCGGCACGCTGTTCCAGGACGCTGCCGGTCTGCGGGTCCAGGCCGAGGGCGCGCTGCGCCGGCTGCTCGAACGGACGGTGCTGCCGGCCCGGCCGACGCAGGCCGAGCAAAACGGCGCGCAGAACGTGCTCGTCTGGCCGGTGTCGCTGACCAATCCGCAACCGGTCGGTCTCGACGGCATGCTGGCGACGGCCATCGACCGTATTCTGTTACAGGCGTTCTGGCGTCTGTGGCAGAGCGCCAGCGCCGCGGCGACGACGACGGCCGACCTCGACGGCCAGGTCGTCGCGCCCGACGCGCTCTGGCGGGCGAGCGCCGCCAGCGCGGCCGGCGAGGCAAATCTCTTCGCCGGCCT
>WBZT01002448.1_pt1 | contig 12877 bp, 11 predicted proteins | sample 5204241 | NCBI WGS metagenome assembly WBZT01 (sample SAMN12344358, study PRJNA552823) | activated sludge metagenome | biome: Activated sludge suspended growth; feature: Nitrification reactor; material: Wastewater; isolation source: activated sludge from nitrification reactor of wastewater... | reverse complement strand
CGCGAGCGGCAGCTGCACGAGGATGCCGTGCACGTCGGGATCGGCGCCGAGCGCGCGCACCTTCGCGATCACCTGCTCGGTCGTCGTGCCCGCGGGGAACGTCACGCGCTCGACCTCGATGCCCGCCTCCGAGCACGCCTCGAACTTCTTCTTGAGGTAGACCTTCGACGCGGGATCGTCGCCCACCGAGACGAGCGCGAGCTTCGGCTGCACGCCCGCTTCGATCAGCGCGTGCGCGCGCAGTTTCGCCTCGACGTGCACGCTCTCCGCCGGCTCGGCGCCCGTGAGCAGCTTCGCGCCGCTCTCGCTCGCGGCGGCGCCGCGCACGTACGGCACCTGCAGGCGCTGGATCGAGCGCGCACGGCCCGTCGTCTCGTCGACCTGCACGAGCACCCCGTTCAGCTTGAGGTCGTTCTCGGCCGGGTGCAGCCGCTCGGGCAGAGACGTGAGGAAGCGCTTGAGCGCCGCCTGGCGGTCCATGCCGATCACCGACTCGAAGCCGCCGGTCATGCCGGCGTCGCTCACGACGGCGGTGCCCTTCGGCAGCAGGCGATCGTCGGCCGTCTGCACGTGCGTGTGCGTGCCGACGACGACGCTCGCGCGCCCGTCGAGGTGCCAGCCCATCGCCACCTTCTCGGCGGTCGCTTCGGCGTGGAAGTCGACGAACACGATCTTCGCCTTCTCGGTGAGCGCCGCGAGTGCGGCGTCCGCGGTGCGAAACGGGCAATCGGCTTCGCGCATGAACACACGGCCGAGCATGTTCACGACGCCGACCGGTGAGCCGTTCGACGCCTTGAACACGGCCCAGCCCTGTCCCGGCGTGCCGGGCGGCAGGTTCGCGGGCCGCACGAGGCGCGGTTCCTCGGCGATGAACTCGTGACCGTCCCTCTTGTCCCAGAGGTGGTTCCCACCGGTGAGGACGTCGCAGCCCGCGGCGAACAGGTCGCGCGCGGAATCGCGCGTCACGCCCATGCCGGCCGCCGAGTTCTCGCAGTTGCAGATGACCAGGTGCACGTCGTGGCGCCGGCGCAACTCGGGCAGCAGCGCCTTCACGACCTCGCGTCCGGGTGAGCCGATCACGTCGGCGATGAAGAGGATGTTCGTCATGCCCTCACCTTACTTGGCGTAGTCCACGGCTCGCGTCTCGCGGATCACCGTGACGCGGATCTGGCCCGGGTACTGCAGTTCCTTCTCGATGCGCCGCGCGATGTCGCCGGCGAGACCCTGAGCGCGCGCGTCGTCGACCTTCTGGTGCTCGACCATGATGCGCACTTCGCGTCCGGCCTGGATCGCGTACGACTTCTCGACGCCCGGGAACGCGTTGGCGATCTTCTCGAGCGCTTCGAGGCGCTTGATGTAGATCTCGAGGCTCTCGCGTCGTGCGCCGGGGCGCGCGCCGGAGATGGCGTCTGCAGCGGCGATCAGCACCGGCCACAGGCTGCCGCCCGCGTAGTCGTCGTGGTGGTAGCCGATGGCGTCGAGCACCGGCTGCGGTTCGCCGTAGCGCGCGGCCAGCTCCATGCCGAGCGCCGGGTGCGTGCCTTCCTGGTCGTGATCGATCGCCTTGCCGATGTCGTGCATCAGGCCGCCGCGCTTGGCCATCTTCTGGTCCATGCCGATCTCGGCGGCCATCATGCCGGCGAGGTGCGCGGTCTCGATCGAGTGGCGCAGGATGTTCTGGCCGTACGACGTGCGGTAGTGAAGCCGGCCGAGGTACTTCTGCAGTTCCGCGTGCACGCCGTGGATGCCCACCTCGAGGCAGGCCATCTCGCCGAGCTCCTGGATCTTGCCCTCGACCTCTTCCTTCACCTTCGCGACGACTTCCTCGATGCGCGCCGGGTGGATGCGGCCGTCGGCGACGAGGCGCTCGAGCGCGAGCCGCGCGATCTCGCGGCGCACGGGATCGAAGCCGGACAGGATCACGGCTTCCGGCGTGTCGTCGATGATCACGTCGACGCCGGTGATGATCTCGAACGAGCGGATGTTGCGGCCCTCGCGGCCGATGATGCGGCCCTTCATGTCGTCGCTGGGCAGGTGCACCACCGAGACGCTCGACTCGCTGACGTGATCGCCGGCGTAGCGCTGCATCGCGAGCGCGATGATCTTGCGCGCCTCGCGCTCGGCGTTGCGCTGCGCGGTGTCGCGGATCTCGGCGGCGCGGCGCGCGGCCTCGGCGCGCGCGTCGGTCTCGATCGTGGCGATCAGCTGCTGGCGCGCCTCCTCGGGCGAGAGCCCGGCGATGCGCGAGAGCTTCGCCGTCTGCTCCTGCACGAGCTTGTCGAGCTCCGACTGGCGCGCGGCGACCGCCTGCTCGCGCACGCCGATGTCGGTCTCGAGCTTCTTGAGGTCGCGCTCCTTCTTGTCGATCAACTCGACGCGGCGGCTGAACGCGGCTTCCTTCTGCTGGAACGCGCGCTCGGCCTCGAGCTGGGTCGACCGGGCGAGTCCGGTTTCGCGCTCGACCTCCTGCTTCATGCGGAGTGCGTCTTCGCGCGCCTGCAGCAGGGCGTCCCGCTTCGCCGTCTCGGCTTCGCGGTTGGCTTCCTCGATGACGGCGATCGCCCGCTGTTCGGCCGAGCGAAGCCGGGCGTGCCCGAGCCGCGAGCGGATGAACCACCCGAGCACGAACGCCACGACGCCGACGATGCCGGCGCCGCCCGCCCACATGCCTGTATTCATGGCAGCCCCCCCGCGTCGCGGCGCTGGCCCCGACCGAGGCAGGGGAAAAAGGCCCCGCCGATGCCGTGTGTTCCTTCGTTCTTGGAACCTGGCGAACCAGGTGGGCGCCGCTTCAGTCGGGTCGGCCTTCCTCGCATCCCTCGCGGGCGGAGGCGGGGCGTCGCCGACATCGCGTCACCCTTCATCAACGTGTTGGTTCAAGAACTCCAGTCCATCACGAGCACGGCAGGGCACGTCCGTGCGAGGAGCGGGTGCGAGCGGCGGAGAACCTACGACGAGTCGCCGAGCAGCTGGTCGAGGCGGTCGATGACCGCGTGCAGCCGCGCCGTGCGGTCGGTGATGGACTCTCCGTCGCGCTCACGGGAAGCGCGCTCCTTGAACAGCTCATCGGCGATGTTGAGCGAAGCGAGGATCGCCACCTTGGACAGCGACGCGACCGGCAGCTTCTCGGTGATCTCCCGCATCTTGCGATCCACGTATCCGGCGACGCCGAGGATGTACTCCGAATCGGCTTCGCCCCGGATCGCGAGCTGCTGACCGAGGATCTGCACCTGAACGACGCTCTTCGCGTCGGCCCGGGTGGGCGTCGAGGCGGTGTCCGCAGTGGAGGCATCCATGAGTCGCTCTCTCCCGCCGCTTTTCCCTGCGTGTCTTAACGGTTCTCGGTTGTATCCGCGACGCGAACCGACCGGCTCGATGCCGGTGCGGTCACGTCCCGGCGTGTCACGCCTCGATCCGCTCCAGCTTCTTGAGGAGCGACTCGATTCGGGTGGCGACGTCCTTGCGCTCGGCGGTCCACTCGCGCTGCTCCTTCTTGAGCGCGGCGAGTTCGGACACGAGCGACGAGGGATCGTTGCCCTGCAGCTTCTGCGTGGTCTCCTCGAGGCGGCGCGCCAGCTCGGCCTTCTCGGACTCGAGCAGCGACAGCTTCGCGCGGAGGTCCTGCACCACGGCAGCGGCCTTCTCGACCCGTTCCGCGAGGCGGTCCAGATCGGTCGTCACGACGGCGGTATCCATCATCTAGCGTTCCCTCAGTCGACCGCCGCATTCCGTCGCGACGGCCGCCACCATGCGAGCCTGGAGTTCCTGGACCTCGTTCTCCGTGAGCGTACGTTCCGCGTGCTGGAACTGCAGCGCGTAGGCGAGGCTCTTCATGCCTTCCGGAGTTCCGGGTCCATCGTAGACGTCGAACAACTCGATCGCGTGGAGCGTTTCGCCCCCAGCGCCCGAGAGACTGCTCTGCACCTGCGCGTGCGTCACGGCGTGCGGAACGAAGAAGGCCACGTCGCGACGAACCGGCGGGAACCGGCCCGGGACGCGAGCGCGGGGCGCCTTGAGCGCCGCCGTGAGCGGTTCGAGCAGCGCCACGAAGAGGTGAACGGGCTGCTCGATCTCCCACTGGCGCAAGAGCGCCTGCCCCAGCGTTCCGGCCCAAGCGATGCGTGAAGGTCCGACCGCAACTTCCACGCCTGCACCGGGTTTCCAGCCAGCCGCAGAATAGGCGCGCCACTGGGCCGAGTCAACGCGCATCTCGTCCAGCCACGCCTCCGCGAGGCCCTTGAGGTCGAGAAAATCGAGCGCGCCGCGCAGGTCGTAGGCGTGCGAAGGCGCCGAAGGCGACGCGTCGTGCGCGTGGCGCCAGCGATCTCCCGTGACGATCGCCGCGATCATGAGCCGCTCCTCGGGCAGCTTCGCGCCGCGATCGAGCACGCCCGCGCCCACCTCGAAGAGCCGCACGCTCGCGGCCCCCTGCCGCAGGTTGTGCGCGCACGCGCGCAGCAGGCCGGGCACGAGGTTCGGCCGCAGCACTTCGCTCTCGCGGCTCATCGGGTTCGCGAGCCGCACGAGACCGGTCTCGTCGCCGAGCAGCGGTGCGCACGCGGCGGCTTCCGCCTCGGAGACGAGCGAACCGCTCCACGCCTCGGTCACGCCCTGCGCGAGCATCGCCTCGCGTGCGCGGCGAACGACGCGCTCGCGGTCGGAACGCGTCGCGAACGCGCCGCCGGTTTCGAGCGGCGCCTCGGGGATGCGGTCGTAGCCGTTCGAGCGCGCGACCTCCTCGACGAGATCGTCCTCGAGCGAAACGTCGAGACGCCACGTCGGCACCTCGACCGCGAGCGGATCGCCGCGGCGCACGCCGAACTCGAGCGACTCGAGCAGCTCGGCGCAGCGGTCCGCCGTGAACGGCAGCCCGATCAGCCGCTCGCAGCGCGACGCGCGCAGCGTCAGCGACGTCCGCTTCGGCTCCACGTGGTGCAGGCTCGACGCGCCGAGCGTCGAGCCCGGGCAGAGCTGCAGCACGAGTTCGAGGAAGCGCGCCGCGGCCGCGTGCAGGATGCCGGGATCGACGCCGCGCTCGTAGCGCTTGCTCGCCTCGGTCGCCATGCCGAGCGCGCGCGCGCCGCGGCGCACGCGTCGCGGCTGGAACGTCGCGCACTCGAGCAGCAGCGACGTGGTCGCGTCGCCGACTTCGCTGTTCGCGCCGCCCATGATGCCCGCGAGCGCCACGGTCTTCGAGGCGTCGGCGATGACGAGCACCTCCGGGTTCAGCTCGCGCTCTTTGCCGTCGAGCGTCGTGAACTTCTCTCCCGCGTTCGCGCGGCGCACGCGGATCGCCGGCCCCGCGAGCTGCGCGAGGTCGAACGCGTGCACGGGCTGGCCGAACTCGAACAGAACGAGGTTCGTCAGATCGACGAGGTTGTTGATCGAGCGCTGCCCCATTGCCTCGAGCGCAGCGACGAGCCACGCGGGCGACGGAGCGACCTTCACGCCGTTCACGACCTGCGCGAGGTACGCCGGGCAGCCCTCCGCATCGTCCACCTTCAGGTCGAACGTGCCCTGGGCGGAGGCGTGCGCGCCGAGTAGGCGCCTCGCCTCGTCCGTCCAGCGGCCACCGCACGCGGCCTTCACTTCGCGCGCGAGGCCGATCACCCCCATGCCGTCGGGGCGGTTGAACGGCACCTCGACCTCGAGGATCGCGTCGGGCTCCGGCAGGTAGCGGTCGATCGGCGCGCCGATTTCGAGCGGCGTTCCCGCGAACATCACCTCGAGATCGATGATGCCGCTGTGGTCGTCGGAGAGCAGCAGTTCGCGCGACGAGCACAGCATGCCTTCGCTTTCCTCGCCGCGGATCTTCGCACGCTTGATCTCCATGCCGCCCGGCATGACGGTGCCCAGCGTCGCGAGCGGCACGGTCATGCCCGTCGCGACGTTGGGCGCGCCGCAGACGATTCGCAGCTCGGCGCCACCCGCGCTCACGCGGCAGAGCTTCAGCTTGTCGGCGTTCGGGTGCTTGGCCGCCTCGAGCACCTTCGCGACCACGATGCCGGGATAGCGCCGGCCGTGCGTCTCGACGCCCTCGACGTAGAAGCCGCGCGTGGTGAGCGCCTCCGCGATCGCCTCGGGCGTCGCGTCGACCTCGACCCAGCGTCGCAGCCAGGAGATCGGGAGTTTCATCGGGGTGTTTGCCTCTGGTTGGGGAGATCGCCCAGCGCTGAACTGGCTACTCTCCCTCCTGCTGCAGGAAGTCGATGGTGGTCTGATGGCCGGCAACGATCTGAATCCGTGCTGTGTAGCGCAGATCCGATGGCGCCGGATGCACCCGCCGAGTCTTGCCATAAGCGAGGTGGATCGTTGTCTGTGGGCGGCCGTAGTCGAAATACAGGAAGCCACTCGCGGATTCGCCAGGCCGGAGTGTATTCCGTCGAAGGCAACTCGACGCCACATTCGACTTCAATCCGTTGTAGAAGTGCTCGAGGCTCGCCATCTGCGCGGCAGTCCGTTCACCGATCGCTTGTGAAGCCGCAGCCGCCTTCTCGGCGGCATCGTGAACGGTGATCGTGGCGCTGCTGGACCCACCATCGCCCGAAACAGACAGGTGAGCCTGGGAATTGCGCGCCCCGAGTCTCGCGCCGATTGTCGAGACAAGTCCCCCGAGGAAGGCAGCAGACATCGAGTTCAACATGTTCTCATCGATGTGCTTCAACACGATGGTCGGCGCCGTCGGGTAGAAGTCGCTGACCACCTGGTATTCGTCGCCAAGTCCCTGCAGCCAGACGTTCGACTGCGGCACCAGTTCGAGGGTCTCATCCGAGCGATTGCAGACGTACATCCACAACCGGACATAGGGCCGGGAAGCGACCGTGACGAGATCGAGCGATACGGCCAGCGCAGTGGGTCCGCTGTCAACGACAGCCGCGGGGACTCCATTGGAGTAGAACCGCACAACACCGTCCACGGGCAGCGGCTCGAACACCAAGGACCGCGGGGTACCTGCTATTGCCGCGGTCGTCCACACGAAAAGGAGGAGTAGCCCCAACAACGGGGATGTCAGCCGACGAGCCATCACCTGCTGATTCCCTCCCTTCGCGTCAGAACTGGTGCAGGAAGCGCAGGTCGTTCTCGAGGAAGAGGCGGATCTCGGGAATGCCGTACCGGCCCATGGCGATGCGCTCGAGGCCCATGCCGAAAGCGAAGCCGGTGTACTCCTCGGGATCGATGCCGACCGCGCGGAAGACGTTCGGGTGGACCATGCCGGCGCCGAGCACCTCGACCCACTTCGTGCCCTTGCACACGGGGCAGCGCTTCTCGCCCGCGCCGTCCTTCACGCGCCCGGTGCCCGTGCACGTGACGCACTGCACGTCCATCTGCACGCCGGGTTCGACGAACGGGAAGTAGATCGGAATGATGCGCGTCGGCAGGTCGGCGCGATAGATCGCGCGCGCGAACGTGTTGAGCGTGGCCTTGAGGTCGGCCATCGACACGTTGCGATCCACGAACAGGCCGTCGATCTGGTGGAACTGGTCCATGTGGCTCGCGTCGACGGCTTCGGCGCGGTACACGCGGCCCGGGAACACGAGCCGCAGCGGCGGCTTGCGCTCCTCCATCGCACGCACCCAGCCCGGCGACGTGTGCGTGCGCAGCACGACATCCGGGTTCACGAAGTACGTGTCGTGCGCGTCGCGCGCCGGATGATCGGGCGCGAAGTTGAGCTTGCCGAAGTTGTACTCGTCGAGCTCGACCTCGGGGCTCGTGTACACGGAGAAGCCGAGCCCGTGGAAGAGGTCGAGCAGGTCGTCGCGCACCTGCGCGAGCACGTGCGGACGGCCGGTCCACGGACGACGTCCGGGCAGCGTCACGTCGAGCGCGCCGGCGGCTTCGCGCGCGACGGCGAGCGCCTCGCGGCGGGCGTCGTGGATCTCGGTGAGCCAGCGCTTGACGAGGTTGAGGCCCTTGCCGCGGACCTTGCGCTGCTCGACGGAGAGTTGGGGCATTTCGGCGAGCGCCAGCGTCACGACGCCGCGTTCGCGTCCGAGCAGCGCCGTGTGCCGCTCGCGCAGTGACGTATCGTCCGGCGCCCCGGCGAGCACCTCGCCACCCCGCTTCAGCAGCGCGGCGAGGGCGGGTTCGAGCGCCTCGAGTTCGGCGACATGCGCGGGATGCTCAGGCGAGAGCGCGGCCGCGTCAGCCGCGCTCCACCCCGCATCGATTCCGGACAGCAGCGAGTCCGACATCGGACTCACGCCGTCGCGGCCTTCGCCACCTCCGCGAGCTTGGCGAACGCGCCTGCGTCGCGGACGGCGAGGTCGGCGAGCAGCTTGCGGTTCACCTCGACGTTCGCCTTCTTCAGGCCGGCGATGAGCGTGCTGTACGAGAGGCCGTTCAGGCGAGCGGCCGCGTTGATGCGCGTGATCCACAGCGCGCGGAAGTCGCGCTTCTTGAGGCGACGGTGCTCGTACGCGAACTGGCCGGCACGCTGCACGGTCTGCAGCGCGGACTTGTAGAGCTTGCGACGGCCCTGGAAGTTGCCCTTGGCAGCCTTCAGGACCTTCTTGCGCCGGGAGCGGCCGGGAACGACGGTTTTGGAGCGAGGCATCGGACTATTCCTCCTGCCCTGTTCGCGACGCGCGGTCGCGTCGCGTTCTCAGGGGCGAGCGTTCAGGTCGGGGGTCGATCGATTCGTTCAGCGCTGGCCGAGCATCCGCAGCACGCGCGCCTGGTCGGCGTCGGCGACGACGACGGACGAACCCTTCTGGCGCTTGGGGCCGCGGGCATCGGCGACCATGCCGTGACGCAGGTGCGCCTGACGACGCTTCGCCTTGCCGGTGCCGGAGATCTTGAACCGCTTGCGCGCGGCGCGATTGGTCTTCTGCTTGGGCATTGGGGTCTTCTCCTTCAATTCGACGGAGGCGCGTCGGCGGGCTTGCCGTCCGGCGAGGCCTTCTTCGGTTCGTTGATCTTGGCCTTCGGCGTCATCACCATGCTGAGCGTGCGGCCTTCGGTGCGCGGCGGCGTCTCGACCACCGCGACGTCCGCGAGGTCGGCGACGATGGCCTCGATGATCTTGTAGCCCAACTCCTGGTGCGCCATCTCGCGGCCGCGGAAGGTGACCGTGAACTTCACCTTGTCGCGCTCCTCGAGGAACGTGCGCGCGTGACGCAGCTTGAAGTTGTAGTCGTGGTCCTCGATCTTCGGACGCATCTTCACTTCCTTCAGCTGCATCTGGTGCTGGTTCTTGCGCGCCTTGCGAGCCCTGAGGTTCTGTTCGTACTTGAACTTCCCGTAGTCCATGATCCGGCACACGGGCGGGCGCGAGGTCGCGGCGACCTCTACGAGATCGAGGCCCTTCGACTGGGCCATGGCGAGGGCCTCTCGCGTGGTCAGGATGCCGACCTGCGAGCCGTCGTCGCCGATGACGCGCACCTGCGGAACGCGAATGCGTTCGTTGACGCGCGCTTCCTGCTGCTTGCCCGGAATGGTAATGGCGTCTTCCTCCGTCGGCGGTGGTTCACGAGACTCGACCGGAGTCGGCCGGAAAAAGCCGGACGCCGGGCGGGGTCTCGCATGAAACCCCGCCCGGCGTCCACGAATGCGGCAAGCCGGATCTTCCTGACCGATGGCCCGAAGGCGAACGGCCCGAACCCTTTGCGTGACCCTGAAGGTCCGCTGGGGTGAGAAGCGCGGGGCTTCTGCTTGAGCGACGGGCGGCATCCTAGCGGATCGGGCCCCACCGGCACAAGTGCCCGGCCTTTTCGGCGAGCCCCCGGGGCCCGCCGCGTTGACAGCCCCGGCTCCCCTTTCCTAGCGTGTCCCCCGCTCGACCCGGCACGACGCTGGGAGCAACCCCAACTCGATCTGGAGGGATCCATGAAGCGAATCCGCGTGTTCGGCATCGCCCTCGCCTCGATGCTCCTCGCCTCGGCGGCCCTCGCCGGTGAAGGCTACCTCGGCGTCCAGCTCACCAACGGCTCGGCGGACATCGCCTATCCGGCCGGCCAGTACAGCATCAGCGCCGGCCAGCCCCACTCCGAAGTGGGCGTCGGCATCCAGTACTGGCGCCTGATGTCGAACGACTACGCGTTCACGTTCTCGGCCAACTACGGGACGTTCGGCGAGACGGACAAGCCGGGCACTGGCGCGCCGCCCGCGTCGGTGGATCAGAAGTACACGCAGACCTCGTACTCGTTCCGCTTCGGCGGCGATCGCGCGGTCAAGATCGGTGAGCGCGCCGTGGTGTACTTCGGCCCCGGCATCGAGTACTGGACCGGCAAGGCGAAGTTCACCGGCTTCGGCGTCGACGTTCCCTCGGGCTACCCCACCGATCCGTTCACGACCGCTTCGTCGACGCGCTACGCGCTGACCGGCCGCATCGGGGGCATGATGATGTTGAGCCGATCGGCGGGCTTCAATTGCCAGGTCGGCCGCTACATCGGCATGGCGAGCGCCGAGTCGAACGGCGCCGAGGCGACGTGGTGGCCGAGCGGCTTCCAGGCCTCGGGCGGCCTCGTGTTCAAGCTGCCGATGTGACGTTCGGTCGTTTCGATTGACTCGCGCGCGCCCCGGACCTCACAGTCCGGGGCGTTCGCATGACCGGTACGCGTCGTCCCACGAGGCCCCGCTCCATGATCCGTCGCACCCACTCGTCGTTGCTGCTCGCGATCGCGATGCTCGCCGCGCTCCACTCGACCTCCCGCGCGCAGGGCGGGCCGCACGGCGGTTTCCCGCCCCGTCCCGCGGCCGCGGACACGTCTCGCTTCCTGCCGTCGTGGATGCACGCGTTCGGCGAGATCGGCGGTGGCTGGATGGTCTCGCCCGACTACATGCGGCGCTGGTTCCAGTCGGGCCAGGGCTTCGCGCTCGGACTCACCGCGCGACCGGCGCACCGGCTCGGGCTGCGCGCGGCGATCGACGTGCAGATGATGCCGGCGATCCATCACTACGATCTCGTCACGGTCGTCGACGATGGCTTCGGCAACGCGGTGTTCGACACGTCGGACGTGGAGATCGACGACACGGCGTGGAGCGGCCTGGTCCGACCCGAGCTCGGCTTCATGTTCGCGCACGACCTGTGGCTCACCGGCGGCGTCGGCGGCGGCTGGATCAGCTACGGCTTCGAGCGCTACGAGAAGCTGGGGGCCAACGCCCCGTACGCGCTCACGCCGAAGGGCATGCGCAATGGCTGGGCGTGGATGTGGACGGCGGCGGCGCGCTACGACTTCCAGCCCACCGACCTCGCCCCGCTCGGCGTCGAGGTGCGCGCCAACGGCATCGGCCATGGCGGCGACCAGCAGCGCGGCTGGTCGATCCGGGCGATCTACTACGTGCCGGAGCACAGGCCCGGCGTGCGCCGCGCCGCGCACTGAAACGCGACGGCGCCGCGGCCGTGGGCCGCGGCGCCGTTCGTCGCCTCGCGCGTGAGTCGCCTCAGCGCACCTTGTCGCGGATCTCCTGCGTGATGCGCGCGACGAACTGCTCGCGCGGCATCGTGCCGAGATCACCCTGCCCCTTTCGCCGCGGCGCGCACGTGCCGGCCTCGGCGTCGCGCGGTCCGACGACGACCATGTAGGGCACCTTCTGCAGTTCGGCGTCACGGATCTTGGCGCCGAGCTTCTCGTCGCGCGTGTCGACCTCGACGCGGATGCCTGCGGCCTTGAGCATCGCCTCGGTCGCGTGCGCATACTCGAACGCCTTCGGGTGCACGGGCACGATCATCACCTGCGTCGGCGCGACCCACACCGGGAACTCGCCGCCGGTGTGCTCGATGAAGATGCCGACGAAGCGCTCGAGCGAACCGTAGAGCGCGCGGTGCAGCATGATCACCTCGTGCTCCTGACCGTCGGGACCGGTGTACATGACGCCGAAGCGCTTCGGCAGGTTCAGGTCCACCTGCACCGTGCCGCACTGCCACTCGCGTCCGATCGCGTCGCGCAGCTTGATGTCGATCTTCGGCGCGTAGAACGCGCCGCCGCCCTCGTCGACCTCGAACGGGATGCCACGGGTCTCGAGCGCGCCGCGCAGCGCGTTCGTGGCGAACTCCCACTGCTCGTCCGTGCCGAGGTACTTGTCGAGCGGCCGCGTCGCCAGGTAGCACTTGTAGTCGTAGCCGAACGTGGTGACGATCCGGTGATGCAGGTCGAGCACGCCCTGCACCTCGGACAGCAGCTGGTCCGGCGTGCAGAAGATGTGCGAGTCGTCCTGCGTGAAGCCGCGCACGCGCTCCATGCCGTGCAGCACGCCGGAGCGTTCGTAGCGGTACACGGTGCCCAGTTCGGCGAACCGCAGCGGCAGCTCGCGGTACGAGTGCGGGCGGCTCTTGTAGATCATGATGTGGTTCGGGCAGTTCATCGGCTTCGCGCGGTACGCCTGCTCGTCGATCTGCATCGGCGAGTACATGATGTCGGCGTAGTTCTCGAGGTGCCCGCTGATGGTGTAGAGCTTTTCGCTCGCGATGTGCGGCGTGTAGACGAGCGAGTAGCCCGCCTCCAGGTGCTGCTCCTTCCAGAAGCCCTCGAGCACGTGGCGCACCATGCCCAGCCGCGGATGCCAGTGCACGAGCCCCGGTCCGACCTCCTCGTGGATCGAGTACAGGTCGAGCTCGCGGCCGAGCCGGCGATGGTCGCGCTTGAGCGCTTCCTCGATGCGCTTGAGGTGCTCGTCGAGCTCGTCCCGCGTCGCGAACGCGGTGCCGTAGATGCGCTGCAGCATCTCGTTCTTCTCGGAGCCGAGCCAGTACGCGCCCGCCACGTGCGTGAGCTTGAACGCCTTCACCTTCCCCGTGCTCTCGACGTGCGGACCGCGGCACAGGTCGAGGAACTTCCCGTTCTGGTAGGTGGTCACCTTCGCGTCGGCCGGGATCTGCGACAGGAAGTGCAGCTTGTACTTCTCGCCCTTCCAGATCGCGGCCGCTTCGTCGCGCGTG
>WBZT01002224.1_pt1 | contig 12883 bp, 8 predicted proteins | sample 5204241 | NCBI WGS metagenome assembly WBZT01 (sample SAMN12344358, study PRJNA552823) | activated sludge metagenome | biome: Activated sludge suspended growth; feature: Nitrification reactor; material: Wastewater; isolation source: activated sludge from nitrification reactor of wastewater treatment... | reverse complement strand
TTACAACAACAATTATGTCTCGTACAGCGGAACCTCGATGGCATCGCCGGTCGTGGCAGGTTGCGCGGCGCTGGTGAAGTCTCAGTTTCCTGCCATGGGCGCATTGCAGATCGCGGAGCAGTTGCGCACGACATCCGACAACATTTATACCGTGAGCGGTAACGCGGCCTACCGGGACAAACTCGGAAAAGGACGCGTCAACCTCTTCCGTGCGGTCAGCGACAGCCTTTCTCCCGGCGTGATCGTCGAGCAGATCAATACGCGTGACGGTAACGACGGTGTGTTCGTGATCGGCGATACGCTTTCCTTCGTCGCCACCTTCAAGAATATGCTTCGTCCCACCACGGCGCTTACCTGTTCGATGACCACGGGCACCCCGACCTACATGCAGGTCATTCAATCCAACTTCAACATCGGTGCACTGGGTACGCTGGATACGATCTCCAACTTCTCCGTCCCTTTCCAGGCGATCGTAAAAGCCGGTACCCCCACGAACCAATCCGTGACCTTCCGTCTGGTGCTGACCGACGGCAGTTGGACGGACGCGTTTGCCTTCCGCGTAACGGTGAATGTCGATTACATCAATATCGGAATCAACGACGTGGCTACTACGATCACCAGTAAGGGCATGATCGGTTACAATCAGTCCGGACAGATTGAAGGAATTGGATTCACCTATATGGGCGGACCGACGATCCTGTATGAAATGGGATTGATGATCGGTGCCAGCGGCACACAGGTTTCCGACAACGTACGGGGCGATGGCGGTAGTTATGATTCCGACTTCAGTTCCTACCTCACCGTCAGCGGCCAGGAGCCGGGCACTGTTTCCGACTTTGACGCGTATGGTCAGTTCGTTGACAATGGCACGACTTCCTCCACTCCCTTACCGGTCCTGGTTTCTCACCGTGCATATGCCTGGGCGGCTCCTGCTGCTGATCGTAAATACATCATCGTCGACTATACCATTCGCAACAATGGAGTCAATACGCTGAATAACCTGTATGCAGGCCTGTTCGCCGATTGGGACATTCCGCAATACGGCAACAACAAATCGGATACCGATGCCGGTCGGAAGATGGGTTATACCTGGAGTACCGATGCCGGTGGACTGTGGGCCGGTATGAAACTCCTTACCTCCGGAGGGTTCAATCATTACGCGGTCGACAACGTGACCGGCGGTAATGGCGGCTTGGATCTTTCCGATGGCTTCAGCAACACGGAGAAATATTCCGCACTCTCTTCTTCCCGCAGCCCTGCAGGAAATACCGCGTCAACGGGTAACGACGTGATCGACGTAGTGTCGAGCGGTCCCTTTGCGCTTGCCGCCGGAGATTCCATCCGGGTCGCATTCGCCCTCATCGCCGGCGAAGATCTGACCATGATCCAGGCCTCGGCGGATGCAGCGCAAGTGCGTTGGGACAATACAGTCCTGACGACGGGACTGATCGCGCTTCCGTCATCCGAAACGTTTGGTTTGTCGACGATCTATCCGAACCCGGCAGGCAGCAATGCCATGTTGCGCTTCACGCTGGACCGTTCTGGCAAAGTGGAACTTTCCATTTACAATGCACTGGGTGAACGCGTACAATCAGTTCTTGCACAGACCCTCGGAGCGGGTTCTTACTCCACGGGTGTTGACCTGAACAAACTCGAGTCAGGAACCTATTTCGTGCGCCTGACCTGCGACGGTCAGTCCGCGACGCGCCCGCTGCAGGTGGTACATTGACGGGAGCGAACTTTTACTTCGACGGGCCGGTGGTTTCACCGGCCCGTTCGCGTTTTGGGAAGGCCTAAAAACTTTACCTTTGTTCTAATTCAATCTTATTATGGAATTCAAAGACATTCTTGCCGTTCCGGGAATGCCGGGACTTTACAAAGTCGTCGGTAACAACAAGAACGGTTTTATCGTGGAGTCCATCCTCGATGGTAAGCGTTCCATGGTCAATGGCCAGCAACGCATCATGACCCTGATCGATATCGCCGTTTATACCAGCGGTGATGAGAAGCCGTTGCGTGAGATCTTCCTGAGTCTTCAGGAGAAAACCAATGGAAAATTGCCGGTCGATTTGAAGGGCGACGACAAGAAGATCCGGGATTACTTCCGGACCATTGTTCCGGACTTTGATGAAGAGCGGGTGTACAATTCGGACATCAAGAAGATGCTCAACTGGTTTCAGTTGCTGAATGGTAAGGTGGATTTCACCAAGCCTGTAGAAGCTGATGCCGCTGCCGTCAAGAAAGAAGACGACAAACCTGTGGTACCGAAAGTGCACGAAGCACATGGTCCCAAAGCGGAGCAGCACGCCAAGACGTCCACAGCCCGAACCCGGAAAAAGGTATAATGGAAACAGCCTCCACCTACTTCACAGCTCCGGTAAAAGCGCCGCGCCGATTTCTGCCGGATACGCTGGAAATCGATTCCTGGGACGCCCTTTCGCCCTATTTCAAGGAGCTGGAGGAACGACTTCTCCATTCGGCAGACGGTCTCAAGCAATGGCTGGAAGACCTGAGTGAATTGGAATCGGTTGTTCAGGAGCACGTAGGTTGGTTGTACATCCGGATGACCTGTAACACGCAGGACGAAGCCCTGGTGAAGGCGTATACATTTTTCATCAATGAGATCAACCCGCACATCGAGCCGTTCGCGGATCGCTTGAACAGGAAATTGCTGGATTGTCCGTTCCGGAATGGTCTGGACAAACGATTTTCGATTCACCTGCGGTCGACGGAGAATGAGATCCGACTATTCCGGGAAGAGAACATTCCCCTGAATGCCGAGCTTTCCACCCGTGAGCAGAAGTACGGTGAGATCGCCGGCGCCATGAGCGTTGAGCTCAACGGCAAGACCCTGACGCTCCAACAGGCGGCCAATTTCCTTCGGGAGCCGAATCGTGGCGTGCGTCAATCGGCCTACGAGAAGATCGTCAGCCGTCGCTTGCAGGACCGGGAGAAGCTCGATAGCCTGTTTGATGAACTCCTGAAACTGCGCCATCAGATCGCCAACAATTCCGGTTTTTCGAATTACCGTGATTACAAGTTCGTAGCCATGGATCGGTTCGATTACACCGCTGATGATTGTATGCGGTTCCATGATTCGGTGCGGCAGGCGATTGTTCCGGTACTGGACAAGTTAATGGAAGAACGTCAGCGCGACATGGGACTTGAGTCACTGAAGCCCTGGGATATTGACGTTGATTCCAAAGGACGACCGGATCTTAAACCATTTACGGATGGAAGCGATCTGATGCGAAAGACGATTGCCTGCTTCTCGGAGATCGATCCCTATTTCGGTTTCGTTGCCCGTACGCTGGATGAAATGCGGTTCATCGATCTGGATTCCCGGATCGGAAAAGCGCCTGGTGGTTATAATTATCCGCTGTATGAGACCGGTGTGCCATTCATCTTCATGAATGCAAGCGGCTCTTTTCGCGATGTGGTCACCATGGTGCACGAGGGTGGACATGCGATCCACTCGATGCTTACGCGCGATCTCGAATTCGTAGGGTTCAAGGAGCTGACGTCGGAGATCGCGGAACTCGCGTCCATGAGCATGGAGTTGATCTCCATGGAACACTGGCATCACTTTTTCCCGAACGAGGAGGAGTTGCGTCGCGCCAAACGTGAGCAGTTGGAAAATGTGCTGGAAGCATTGCCCTGGATCGCGTGTGTTGATCGATTCCAGCATTGGTTGTATACCCACCCTGGTCATACGGTTGAAGAACGTACTGCTGCCTGGGATGAGGTTTATCGCGCTTTCAGTCCTTCCAGGGTTGACTGGAGCGGGCATGAGCCGGTTAGGAAATCCTTGTGGCAGAAACAGCTCCATCTCTTTGAAGTGCCTTTCTATTACATCGAGTACGGAATGGCGCAACTGGGTGCCATTGCCCTTTGGAGGAATTACCGGAACGACCCGAAAACGGCTATTGAACAGTACAAACAGGCGCTTTCCCTGGGCTATACCCGCTCGATTCCGGAGGTCTATCAGGCGGCCGGTATCCGGTTTGATTTCTCGGAAAACTACATCCAGGAGCTGGCTGCGTTTGTCCAAGAGGAGCTGGAAAAACTGTAAGGAAAAGCCTGGGTTTTTTTGTTTCAGGGAGCTGATGAGCCGCCCGCGTATGTTTAGCCTGGACTGCTTTGTCGGAATTGCCGCGAATTTCCCGTGTTAATGGCGCTTCTGGTGCGGGGCGCATTTCCCTTTTGATGACACGGTTCCAAATTGTAAGATTCGACTTGAAAATGGAAACGCGTTATCCGTGTAATGCCCGCGGGCATATTACCGGTAACTGAAGCTCCTTCGCTACAACCTGGGGCTCCCGATTCCATATAAGGATACACTGATTTTCAGGAACTCCCTGCTTGGGATCGATGCGTCCAATGAACCGACAATCGCGTGCTGAAGAAGGCCGCCGTGTGCTGTACCGCTTGCTGCTCATCGTAGTGGCTGTGGTGTACGGGCTCGTGTTCGTATTGGACTATCTCCTGCAATTGCATTTTACTTTCTTCTTGCTGCTGAGCCTCTTCGGGTTCGTTGTCCTCGTGCTGTTTTACATGTGGTTTCGCGTTTCGACTACGGTTGAATCGCGCGAGCCAGTTACAGAGCCGGATGAGCGCAAGGGGCCCGAGCTGAAGGAGGATGAAACGACCATAGAGGCGGGTTCATTGATCGACGCCGGCCTCAGCGAATGGCCTGAGCCGATGATTCGTATCAATCCGGTTACCGGTTTGATGGTAGACGTTTCACCCGGAGCTTTGCGGTTGCTGGGCGCTAAAGGGGTTGATGAAGTGATCGGAGTCGATTTATATACGCGATTCCGGGATACCTGGACCGCAGAAGAACGCCAGCAATTCCGTCTTAGACTGGCAGCAGAAAATCGTGCCGCAGCCGCGGTGGAACTGTCGGGATTCGACGGCGTAACGCGTAAAGTACTCCTGCAGGTCAGTCGTTCCGAAATGGCCGGACAGCGCATGCTGCTGGTTCATTTGACGGACCTTTCCTTGTTGCCGGAAGCCAGTGGCATTCGTCCGCAACCTCCTGCCGATGCCTATCAGGCCGTATTCTCCGAAGGATTGCTTCCTATGGCATTCTTCGGCATCGACTACCGGATACAACGCGCGAACAAAGCTTTCTGCGACCTGTTGGGCTACCAGGAAGAAGAACTGCGCGGTATGACCGCCATCGAACTGGTCCACCCTGAAGAACGTGAGCAGGAGCGGCAAATATTATCACGTCTGCTGCGGGGTGAGCTGCCGGTTGCCCGGCGGGAGAAGCGCTTTATCCGTCGGAACCACGATGTGATCTGGGTACAAACATCCGCCTCGGTCAGCCAGGGTATTGGCGGCACGCCGGCCTTCGTCATTACGATGGCGGAAAACATCACCCAACGGAAACGGATCGAGCGGTCCTTGTCGGACAGTCGGCAGCGGCTGAACGCCTTGGTCGAGAATGCCGAGTACGCGATCCTCTCGGTCGACGTACGGCATACGATCCTGCTGATCAACTCACGCTTGGCCGATCTGCTCTTCGCCCTTACCGGCATCGTAGTAGAGACCGGATACAACGTCCTGGATATTCTTCCGGATCAATTCCGCGACGATTTTCTGGCCTTACATGCACGTGCAATGGCGGGTGAATCGCTCACCATCGAGAAGCAACTGGTGCTGACAGGCAAGAGGATCGATGTGGAGATCATCGCGACGCCGGTTAGGAATGAGCACCGGTTAGTGGTCAGTGTATCCTATTTCGGACGGGATATCTCTGCGCGGAAGCAGGCGGAAGCGGAACTGGTTCGTGCCCGTGAACAAGCCGAACAAGCCACCCAGGCGAAGTCGTCTTTCCTGGCAACGATGAGCCACGAGATCCGCACGCCGCTCAATGGCGTGATCGGCATGGGTAAATTGCTCAATCAAACCGCCCTGTCACCCAAACAGCAAGACTACGTTGACTCCATCCTGCTGAGCGGTGAAGCGCTGCTTTCCGTGATCAACGATATCCTCGATTATTCCAAGATCGAGTCGGCGAAGATGGAGCTGGAGTACAAGCCGTTCGCGCTCAAGCGTTGCATCGAGGAAACGTTTGACCTCATGGCCTCCAAGGCAATTGAAAAGAAGTTGTCGCTGCGGTATTCAGTAGCGAAAGGTACACCTTCCTATATCTATGGGGATCTGACCCGCTTGCGTCAGGTTTTGATGAACCTGGTATCCAACGCCATCAAATTCACCCAACAGGGTGGTATCACCATTCATGTCTCGAAGATGCGGGAAGAGGGCAAGCATGTTGAGTTGTTATTCGAAGTTCAGGATACCGGTCTTGGCATTCCGGCCGATCGGATCGCCCGTTTGTTCCAGTCGTTTTCACAGGCCGATGCTTCTACGGCGCGGACTTACGGCGGTACCGGTCTTGGTCTTGCTATCTGTAAAAATCTTGTCGAGTTGATGCACGGATCCATCTGGGTCGATAGTGTGCCGGGGCAGGGTTCGAACTTTCAGTTCACGATCCGCACCGAGGCGAGTACCGCGACGGAAGCTGTTAAAAGCGGACGGAATGGCTCCAGCAGGTTGGCTAATGCGCATGTGTTGCTGGTGTCCGACGATCGCACGGAAGCTGATCTCTTTGCCAATTACATCCGGCGATGGAATATGCTTCCTCAGGTTTGTGAGGACTCCGCCAAGGCGCTCGACCTGGTCCGTCGTGAAAGCGGACTCAACCTGGTGATCATCGACAACACGCTGGTGAGCGGAAATGCGATGGAACTGGCGGAAAGCATCCGTCACCTTCGTCCGAAGGATGAACTTCCGATCGTCCTGTTCAACGCGGACCGTACGGACAACATCCTCTTCGATTATACTTCGGATGTGGTTTCGGCCGTTATCCCTAAGAATGTCGACCGCAGTAAGGTGCTGGATATCCTGATCGGAGTATTCTCTGTAGAGGACCATCAGCGCAGCCAGCACGAGGAGGGATTGTCGCGAGTAGGAGCAAGTCTCGCAGAGGAATTTCCGGTGCGCATCCTGATCGCGGAGGATAACCAGATCAACCAGAAACTGGCGCAGAACATCTTTGAAGGCCTGGGCTATCGTCCGGTGATCGTTTCGAATGGACAGGAAGTGATCGATCAGCTTCGCCGACAGGTCTTCGACATCATTTTCATGGATGTACAGATGCCTGAGTTGGATGGATTGGAGGCGACAAGATTCATCATGAACAAGATGAATCTGCAACACCTTCCGGTCATTGTTGCCATGACCGCATTCGCGCTGGAAGGCGATAAGGAAAAATGCCTGGAAGCCGGAATGGACGATTATATCAGCAAGCCCTTCATGATCGAAGAGATCGTAGAGCGGATCCGTAAGTGGAGCAAGGGCCGTGAACAGGCGGCGCATGAAGAACCCTCAGTTCCGGTAGTGGTGGTTTCCTCGGCTACCAGTGCGCTGATCGACCAGACGGTACTCGACAGGCTCCGCGAAATGACGGCTGGCAGTGATCCCGGATTCCTCGTACAGGTTATCGGGATGTTCATCGAGCAGGCTCGGGATATTTACCGGGATCTGGAGCGGGCAGGAGCAAGCAGGGATCATCTTGCGATTTCACGACTATCGCATAAACTCAAAGGTTCGGCTCTGAACATCGGAGCCAAGCGAATTGCGGAAACCTGTCGGGAACTCGAGCTCAGGTCCAAGACTTCCTTTGATGATACGCTTCAGATCCTGATTGACCGATTGGGAAAAGAACTTGTCGAATCGGAAGCGGTACTAAGAGAGGTACGCTGACAACATCAGTTTTCCCGTAGTTCAATTGAACTCAGGATCCGTATCTGGTAATAACCATCCGCCTTGGGTAGAAAGTACTCCGCGTCTTTCCATTTCACGGAAAAGTGTTTGCCCTTGTGACGTTCAGGGTTGACCGTGAAGAGATCGGATCCTGGAAAGTGCTCCGTCCAATAGAATTTCACTTCTTTTCCCTTCTCGTCGAGGAAGTAGAGATGCCGGAGTTCGGTTTCGTCCGCGTGGTCGTAGGCGTATAGTTCTTCGTGTTCGTTCGAAGCAGCCTGTTCTTCCGTAGCGACTTCATCTTTCGCAAGCGCCAGGGAAAACTGGAGGAACGCGGGACAAGTCGAAACGAGGTGTTTGCCCAGTTCCTGCCCGATCATCTGCCCGGCGGATTCATCAAACGTTTTGAGTTTGTAATCCTTCATGAACCCGTCCACGTCCAGCATCGCTTCTTCCATGAAGATGTTCATCATCTCCGTCCGCAGCGAATCGGCGGGCCGTTGCAGGTTGGCTTTTTCCATCCGACGACAAACGCGCTCGGATACCCGTTCCAATGTTTTTTGAGCGCTTACGCTTACCCATAACAACAGGGCGAACGAGAGGAGGAGCGGTTGATGTGGTTTCATGATAGAGCGATAACGAAGATAAGTCATTCTTGCTGCTTAAAGGATATTCACTTCCATTTCCAGAAGTACACCAAACTGATCCTGAACATGCTGCTGGACCCGCCGGGCATGCTCAATCAGTTCTTTTCCGGTTGCTCCGCCATAATTGACCAATACGAGCGCCTGTTTTTCGTGCATGCCGACGTTTCCGAGACGCTTACCCTTCCATCCCGCTTTTTCTATCAGCCATCCCGCGGCCAGTTTCATTTTTCCGGAAGCGCCGGGGTAGGCGATCAAGTCGGGAAATAGAGCGTGTAATCGGTCATAGTCCTCCTGACTCACTTCCGGGTTCTTGAAAAAGCTGCCGGCATTTCCGATTACCGCCGGATCGGGCAGCTTACTGCTGCGGATCCGGATCACGGCTTCGCTCACATCCCGGATGCCGGGATTCAGGATACCCATTTTCGATAGCTCTTGTTCGATAGCGCCGTAGTGTGTCCGGACGCGGTGGTGCCGGTCGAGTCGAAGGGTGATCGACGCGATCAGGTATTTTCCTTTCTCACTTCGTTTGAATACGCTGTCTCGGTAACCGAATGCGCAATCTTCCTTGTTGAAGACCCGTACGTCCCCGCTTGTCAGATCAATCGCTTCGAGTTCATGGAAATGATCTTTCAACTCGACGCCGTATGCCCCAATGTTCTGGATGGGCGCAGCGCCGGCTGATCCCGGAATGAGGGAGAGATTCTCGATTCCGCCGCAGGAATGTTCGATGCTGTACTTGACGAGCTCGTGCCAGGTCTCGCCACCACCGGCCGTCACCAGGAAATGATCATCGCCATCCGGCCGCAACGACTTCCCCAGGATCTTGTTGTAGATGACCAATGCATGGACATCACCGGTAAAGAGAACATTGCTTCCCCCTCCCAGGATCATTTTGGGCATCGGCTGGAACTTCGGATCACGGACCAGCCCGATCAGATCATCCACCGATCGAACTTCCGCGAACCAGTCGGCTCGTACCTCCAGGCCGAACGTATTGTATCCCCGAAGGGAGGCGTTTTGCAGGATTTGCATGGTGGGAAAGGGTACGGACGAAGGTAATCCTGAAGGAGCAAATCAACCCGTAGTGTGACCGGTTTTTTAAACGCGGTTACTCACATTGAAATTCGATTCATTCGCCAAGCCTGTAAGGAAGCATGCCGAATTATCTTGCCGTCCGGCACTACCGGGGATATCTTCGGGATACAGTCTCATGGTTCAGGTCCGCTCAGCGGACCGTGGTTTTTGGTTAAACGACCAGAGGTGTAATTCGAGTTAAGGCACGACAGCGGCCCGCACAGCCGCTGTTCGTGTTTTTATATGATGAACACCAGGGAGAGGCCAAGCGTGACGCCTGTGAGGAAGAGATCATATCGGGTGGAGTCCCCGTTCTTGGCCTTTACCACACCATCCCGGTAGATCAGGTTATTGAAAGCCGCGGAGAATTGCAACCCAAAGCGGTTGGAGAAGTACATATTGGCGCCGCTAACCAGGGCGAGGTGCAGGCCTTTGGCCTCGAATTCGTCCAGATCGGTCAGTTCCGTGTACTTGAACTTGGATGGTCCGCCATGAAGTCCCACAAAAACGTTGGTCAGTTGGGTGCGCAGGAAGTGGACATTCGCCCCGATGTTCCATTCGCTGTTTTCGGCATCAACGGAATCGCGGGTGGAGACATAGGTGTCTTTCCTGTAGTGCACACAGATGCCGAGGTAGTCTGTCGCCGCCACTTCGAGTCCGAACGGCAGGATACGGCTGACCGTACCGCCCAGGCGGCGGGTGCCGCGGATTTCGTCGCTGGTGACCACCTGATGGATGCCCAACTGGGCGCCGGCTGTGACCATCACATTCCCCTGTACGAACGTCTGGGATAGGGCAAACAACGGCAGCAGAAAGAAAAGAAAGAAGGCTTTGAGCCGTTGCATAAATGCAGTTGAAGGAATGCGTGAATCTCCGGGCAAGATAGTAATTTCCGAGGCCGGTATTCGTTCTCTTTCTACCTTCACGCCGCAGAAACAAGCTGTCTCATGACCAACAACGATCCGATCCGCCAGCACCTGGAAGAAGCAAGGCAGTGCCTGGAAACGTTCCTGAAAAATGAACAGAATCTGGAATGTATCCGGGATGCAGCTAATCTTATGCTCGACGCGATCCGATCCGGGGGAAAGATTCTTTCCTGTGGAAACGGTGGTAGTTTGTGTGACGCCATGCACTTCGCCGAAGAACTGTCCGGCCGATTTCGGGAGGACCGTCGTGCATTACCAGCTATCGCGATCTCGGACCCGTCCCACCTTACGTGTGTGGCAAATGATTTTGGCTATGATGAAGTGTTCGCCCGGTATGTCAGCGCCATCGGCCGTTCGGGGGATGTGCTGTTGGCCATCAGCACGAGTGGCAACTCTGCCAATGTTCTGAAAGCCATTGCGGCCGCGCGACAGCATGGAATCAAGGTCGTAGGGCTGACCGGAAAGGACGGCGGTAGGATGGCCGGGATCTGTGATGTGGAAATACGTGCGCCGCACAGCGCGTATGCCGATCGGGCGCAGGAGATTCACATCAAGGTGATCCACTGCCTCATCGACGTGATCGAACGGGGTATCTGACCCGGTTCCTGTAGTTTAGGATTACCGCCGGAGCTACCGGTTTTGATTCACGCTTTTCAGCGTGCGGAATGATATTGTCTAATCTCAAGGAGTATGCTCGTTAAAACGTATGGGAGTGCCGTCTATGGTATTCATGCCACGACGATCACCGTGGAGGTGAACCTGGGTACCGGAATCAATTTTTACCTCGTAGGGTTGCCCGATAGTGCGGTGAAGGAAAGTCATAAACGCATCGTCGCGGCTTTGCGTAATTGCAAGTTCAACAACCCGCGACACGAGATCACCGTGAACATGGCGCCAGCGGATATCCGCAAGGAAGGTTCTGCTTACGACCTGCCGATCGCACTGGGGATCCTGGCTGGCTCCGCACAGGTCAACCAGGAGCGCTTGGGCGAATATGTGATCATGGGGGAGCTGTCACTTGATGGAGGCGTCCAGCCGATCAAGGGCGTATTGCCGATTGCCATTCAGGCGCAGCGGGAGGGATTTAAGGGTGTTATTCTTCCGGCGGCCAATGCGCGGGAAGCGGCGATCGTCGGAGGTCTCGAAGTGTATGGTGTGGAAACCATCAAGGAGGTAGTGGAGTTTCTGAACGGGGATCGGCAACTCGAACGACAAACCATCGATGTGGAAGCGGAGTTCCGGCAAAGCCAGGAGCGCTATGAGTTCGACTTCGCCGATGTGAAAGGGCAGGAGAACATCAAACGCGCGATGGAAGTGTCGGCCGCTGGGGGACATAATCTCATTCTCATTGGTCCGCCGGGAGCCGGGAAGACGATGCTGGCGAAACGGCTGCCGACTATCCTGCCGCCCTTGACACTCGAAGAGGCGCTGGAAACAACCAAGATCCACTCGGTCGCTGGAAAATTGGGCAAGCATGCCTCGTTGGTTTCCGTGCGACCGTTCCGCTCTCCGCATCATACGATCAGCGATGTGGCCCTGGTGGGCGGTGGGATGTTTCCGCAGCCCGGCGAAATATCCCTGGCGCATCATGGCGTATTGTTCCTAGATGAACTACCCGAGTTCAAACGCGGCGTACTGGAAGTGATGCGTCAGCCGCTGGAGGAACGGGTGGTGACCATCTCGCGTGCAAGGTTTTCAATCGAGTATCCCGCGAGCTTCATGCTGATCGCTTCGATGAATCCATGTCCGTGCGGATTTTACAACCATCCGGAAAAGCAGTGTGTCTGTGGACCGGGTGTAGTGCAGAAGTATCTGAATAAGATCTCCGGTCCCTTGCTGGACCGGATCGACCTGCACCTGGAAGTCACGCCGGTCCCGTTCAAGGAACTGTCACAGGAGCGGGTCTCGGAACGCAGCGAATCGATTCGGGCACGTGTCGTGGCTGCACGCAAGCGGCAGGCTGAACGTTACGCCGCGTACCCGGGTATCTATTGCAATGCGCAAATGAGTTCGCAGTTGTTGCAGGAGATCTGTGTGATTGGGGACGAAGGAAAACAACTCCTAAAAACAGCCATGGAACGGCTGGGTCTGTCGGCTCGTGCTTATGACCGCATCCTGAAAGTCTCCCGCACGATTGCCGACCTCGACGGCAGTGAGCAAATCCGGACCGAACACCTCGCCGAAGCCATTCAATACCGCAGCCTGGACAGGGATGGCTGGGCAGGGTAGGTGTTTGGCGGTGAGCGGTGTGAGGTATGCGGTTGGCAGTTGGCAGTTGGCGGAAAGCAGGAGTCTTAATGAGTGAAAAGTGAATAGTGAATAGTGAACAGTGAATAGTTTATTTTGATACGTACTAGTTAGTATTTAATCTGACAGATAAGGGTTATCTTTAGGATACGAAACATAACAATAACCCCTAAACTGTCAGACAATGAATACAGAAGCTAAGTTAATCAAAACCAA
>WBZT01002364.1_pt1 | contig 12884 bp, 13 predicted proteins | sample 5204241 | NCBI WGS metagenome assembly WBZT01 (sample SAMN12344358, study PRJNA552823) | activated sludge metagenome | biome: Activated sludge suspended growth; feature: Nitrification reactor; material: Wastewater; isolation source: activated sludge from nitrification reactor of wastewater... | reverse complement strand
AACAGGGTGAGCAGTGGGCGGGTGGCCGGCTTCGCGGCCCGACCGAGATGCCCGAGCGCCCAGGCCGCCGAGGCGCGCACCCAGAGCGAATCGTCGGCCAGGAGGAGGGACAGCTGGCGCACCGTCTTCCCGGGGGCCGCTCCGATCACGCCGATCGCCTCGGCGGCGTTGGCCCGCACCCAGGCATCGCGAGAGGCGAGCGAGGGAAGGAGCAGGGGCGTGGCGGGAGGGCCGAGCGCCTCGAGCGCCCGTCGGGCCACCTGCTGCACCGGCCGCACGTCGTCGGAGAGGACCGAGAGGAGCACCGGCGCGGCCTCGCGCGCATCTGGGCCGACGCGACGGATGGCCTCGACGGCCCAGAACCGTACCTCCTGGTTCTCGTCGCGCGCCGCGCGCAGCAGCGTGGGAAGGGCGGTCCGGGCCCCGGGGCCAAGGGTGGCGATGGCCTTGACTGCCTCGCGGCGGAGCTCGGGGATGTAGTGGTCGGCCTGGGCCACCCACTCGCCGAGCGGCTTGCCGCGCGCAAAGGCGGCCTCGGAGGCACGGGCCCCCTGGGCGGCAACTGGCCCAACCAGGGCCAGGCAGAGGATCACGGTGACACCGGCGGCGCGAACGGCCGCGGTGTGGATGGGATCGCCATCGGCCCGCATGGCGAGGTTCTCCGGCTGGGGTCCCGTCCCATCCATGGGGCGAGTGGCACTGACCGGAGCCAATGTACCCCGGCCTCCCGGGCGGGACCAGAGGCGCTTGACCGGACCCTGCGGGGCTGGCTTACCTTCCGCCATTCCCCACCACCCGGAGCGTTACGTGTACCCCTCGGCTCGCTTCGTCGCCGTGGCGCTGGCCCTGATCGCCGCACCGGCCGCGGCTCAGAACTACCGTGAGGTCCCGGCCCAGGGCTCCCCGCGGAGCTACTTCGGCATCAACCTCCAGCTCGGCTTTCCGCAGGGCGAGTTCAAGGAGTTCGTCGGCACCGGCTACGGGGTCGGGGGCAACTTCACCTTCTTCCTCGACCAGAAGAACGTGGCGGGCCTGCGGCTGTTCGGCTCCTGGATCCAGTACGGCCGCACCACCGAGCGGCTGCCGCTGAGCCCCACCCTGCCCGGCCTGTATGTGGACCTCACGACGGCCAACGACATCTACACCTTCGGGATCGGGCCCGAGTTCCGGCTGGGCAGCGGGCAGGTCCGCGGCGTGCTGCACGGCGGCATCGGCGCCTCCAACTTCGCCACCTCCACCAGCGCGGAAGGCACGGACAACGTCACGCCCTTTGCCACCAGCACCAACTTCAACGACTGGACCTTTGCCTGGTATGGTGGGGCCAGTGCGCTGATCCAGGTCTCCGGCGGGCGCAAGCCGGTGTTCATCGACGGCGGGCTGCGGTACCAGAGCCACGGCAAGACCCGCTACCTCCGGGAGGGGAGCATCGAGCCCCAGCCCGGCGGCGGGGTGTCCTTCACCCCCATCGAGAGCAAGACGGACCTGATGCTGGTGCACCTGGGGGTGCAGATCGGGTTCTAGCCTCGCACCTCCCGATCGACACGACGGCCCCCGGGGGCAGTGCCCCGGGGGCCGTGGCGTTCCGGCGGGCTGGCCCTACAGGAACTTCTTGAGCATCCCCATGGCGTCGCCGAGGAGATCGCCGGTGGGCAGCTTGCCCTCCGGGGTCAGCTTGTCCACGACCTGTGGCAGCAGCTGGGACAGCTGCTGGGTCAGGGCGTCGGGTGCCATGCCGGTCTTGGCGGCGAGGCCCTGCAGCGGCCCCTGACCGAGCACCTGCTGCAGCTGTGCCGGGGAGATCGGGAGGTTCTGGCCGGTGCTGATCCAGGACTGGATGATGTGTCCGAGCCCCGCCTGGTTGAACAGCTGCATCAGGCCGGCCAGGCCCCCGACGCCACCCTGGCCGCCGAGCAGGTGTGTCAGGCCCGCGAGGAGATCCGCGGGGTTGCCCCCGGCCGCCTGCTTGCCGAGGTGCTGCTGCGCCTGTCCCATCACATCATCAAGAAGGCCCACATACGCTCCAGGTCGGGGGGAACCGGCAAGATAACCGGACGGTCCGTCAGGCGGGACGGTACGTTCCCCAGACCCGACGCAAGCAGTCGCTGATCTCGCCGAGGGTGGCGCGGGCGCGCACGGCCTCGATGATCGGCGGCATCAGCGGCGCCGCGCCGGCGGCCGCCGCCGCCAGGTCATCGAGGCGCGCTGCGACGGCGGTGGCGTCCCGGCGGGCCCGCACCTCCGCGAGGCGCTGCTGTTGGCGTTCCTGCAGCGCCGAGTAATCGGGACGCGCGATCGCGGGCGGGGCCGACCCGTCGGTGAACCGGTTCACCCCGACCACCACCTGGCGCCCCGCCTCCTGCGCCTGCTGCAGCTCCCAGGCGCTCCGGGCGATCGCCTCCTGGAACCAGCCCCGGTTGATCGCCGCCACCGCCCCGCCCATCCGGTCGACTTCACTGATGATGGCGCGGGCCTCCGCCTCGATCCGGTCGGTCAGGCTCTCGACATACCAGCTGCCCGCCAGCGGGTCCACGGTGCGGTCGAGTCCGCTCTCGTACCCGAGGATCTGCTGCGTCCGGAGCGCCAGCGTGGCCGACTCGGCCGTGGGCAGGGCGAGCGCCTCGTCGTACCCGTTGGTATGCAGCGACTGGGTGCCGCCGAGGGCGGCGGCGAGCGCCTGCACCGTGACCCGGACCACGTTGTTGAGCGGCTGCTGGGCCTGCAGGGTGACCCCGCCGGTCTGGGTGTGGAAGCGCAGGCGGCAGGTCTGGTCGTCGGCCTGGAAGCGCTCCCGTGCCAGGCGCGCCCACAGCCGCCGGGCGGCGCGGAACTTGGCGACCTCCTCGAAGAGGTCGTTGTGCGCGGCAAAGAAGAACGAGAGGCGGGGCCCGAAGCGGTTCACCTCGAGGCCCGCGGCCACCGCGCGGCCCACATACTCGAGCGCGTTGGCCAGGGTGAACCCGACCTCCTGCGCGGCGGTGGCCCCCGCCTCGCGCATGTGATAGCCGCTGATGGAGATGGGGTTGAAGTTCATCCGCTCCTCGGCCACGAAGCGGAACAGGTCCACCGTGAGCCGGAGCGAGGGCTCCGCGGGAAAGATGTAGGTGCCCCGGGCGACGTACTCCTTGAGCACGTCGTTCTGCACCGTGCCCTGGAGCTTCGGGCGAGGGACGCCCTGCTCCTCGCCCACGACCACGTACATCGCGAGCAGGATGCCGGCGGTGGCGTTGATCGTCATCGAGGTGGAGACCCGGTCGAGCGGGATGCCCCGGAAGAGGTCGTGCAGGTCCTCGACCGTGTCGATCGCCACGCCCACCCGCCCCACCTCGCCGGCGGCCATCGGGTGGTCGGAGTCGTACCCCATCTGGGTGGGCAGGTCGAACGCGGTGGAGAGGCCGCTCTGGCCGGCATCGAGCAGCAGGCGGAAGCGGGCGTTGGTCTCCGCGGCGGTGCCGAACCCGGCGTACTGGCGCATGGTCCAGAGCCGCTCGGTGTACATCGCCGGATAGACGCCACGGGTGAACGGAAAGCTGCCCGGTGCCCCGAGGTCGCCGGCCGGGTCCCCGGACCAGTCGGCCGGGCTGCTGGCCCGCCCGGTCATCCCTCCCCCATCCGCCGCAGCGTATCGGCCACGTAGCCCACGTCCTCCCGGGAGCCGATCACCAGCGGGGTGCGCTGGTGCAGGTCCTGGGGCACGATGTCGAGGATCCGCTTCACGCCGTCGGTGGCCGAGCCACCGGCCTGCTCGGCGATGAACGCCATCGGCGCCGCCTCATAGAGCAGGCGGAGCTTGCCCCGCGGGTTCTTGGTGTCGGCCGGGTACATGAAGATGCCGCCCGCGAGCAGGTTGCGATGGAAGTCGGCGACCAGCGACCCGATGTAGCGACTGTTCTTGCCCGTGATCTCGTCGGGCCGGTCGCCGTGGAAGCCCCGCACCGCCCACTGGGTGGCCTTGCTCCAGCGGGCGAAGTTCGACTCGTTCACGCTGTAGTACTTGCCCACCCGCGGGGTCACCATCTTCGGGTGGGAGAGCAGGAACTCGCCGATGGAGGGATCGAGGGTGAAGCCGGCCACTCCCTGGCCCGTGGAGTAGATCAGCATGGTGCTCGAGCCGTAGATGACGTAGCCGGCCGCCACCTGCTTGCACCCGGCCTGGAGCACGTCGGCCATGCTGCCGCGGCCCTCCATGCTGACCCGGCGGTAGATGCTGAAGATCGTCCCGACCGCCCCGTTCACGTCGATGTTGGACGAGCCGTCGAGCGGGTCGTAGAGCACGGAGTACTTCCCGGCGGGGTACTGGTCCGGCACGGGGATGATCTGCTCGTCCTCCTCGGACGCCATGACGCAGACCCGCCCGGTGTGGTTGAGCGCGTTGGTCATCGTCTCGTTGGCGAACACGTCGAGCTTCTGCTGCTCCTCGCCCTGGACGTTGGTGTTGCCGGCGCTGCCCAGGATGTTGACCAGGCCGGCGCGCCGGATACTGGCGGCGATGATCTTCGCGGCCAGGGCGATGTCGTAGAGGAGATTCGAGAGCTCACCGGTCGCCTCTGGGTACTTCTCCTCCTGGTCGAGGATGAAGCGCTCGATGGTGATGACGCGCGAATTGGGCAGCACGGAATGTCCTCGGGAAGCTCCCGGGGAGGGGCCCGCGGCGCGCCACGCGCGCTCACGGAGCCCCGCCCACCGGGAAGGTGACCTGCGTTGTGCCCGCGACGACGGTCAGGGCGCGACCGTCGGTGGTGACCCGGATGGTGCCGGCCTGGTCGGTCCGCCACGTGCCGATCCCGTGCCGGGCCAGCCGTGCGAGAGTCTCGGGATGCGGGTGCCCGTAGCGATTGCCGGCACCGGCGCTGATGACCGCCACCGTCGGCGCCAATTCCGACACCCAGGCCTCACCGGTGGCGGAGCGGGAGCCGTGATGCCCCACCTTCAGCACATCCACCCGCCCGACCCGCCCCCGGAGCCGCTCCTCCGCCACCAGGCCGGCATCCCCCGGAAAGAGGGCGCGGAACCCGCCGTACTCCACCAGCAGGATCGCCGAATCCTCGTTGAGGTCGGCCTGCCACTCCTGCCAGGCCGGGTCGGGATGGAGCAGCGAGAAGCGCACGCTGTCGATCTCGAACCGCATGCCATCCCGCGCCGCCTGCCACGGCACCCCGGCCGCCGCGAGCTGGTCCAGCACGCCCAGGTAGAGTGAGTCGGCCACCAGTTCCGCCGGCTCGAGCACCTGCCGGACGCTGAAGCGGTCGAGCACTGCGGGCAGGCCGCCCAGGTGATCGGCGTGCGCGTGCGAGATGATCGCGACCGCCAGCCCACCGGCCCGGTGCCGCGCCAGGAATGGCGCCACCACCCGGCGGCCGGCATCGCTGCGGTCGGTCCGGGGTCCGGCGTCGATCAGGATCCACTGGCCATGGGGCGTGCGGAGCACGGCCGCGTCTCCCTGCCCCACGTCGAGAAAATGTAACGCCAGCCCGCCGCCGGCGGCACGGAGGACCCCGGCCTGCTCCACCCCGGCGAGGACCCAGACCGACACGGCGGCCGCCAGCAGGGCACGGCGCAGGGCCACCCCGCCCCGGGCGCCATCGGCGGTGCACCACCACGCAACCGCCGCGAGCCCGAGCCACGGCAGCGCGGAGGCGGCGCCCGTCGGCTGGACCACCACCAGCGCCTCGCCGGCGCCTCCCCACCACGCCAGGGCATCCAGGCCCGCGAGCAGCAGCCCGGCCCCGGCCGCGAGCGCCGGGGCGATGGCCGGCACAACCGTGGACGCCGCCAGGCTGAGCAGCAGTCCGGGCACCACGACCGCCGCGAGCGGCACCGCGACAAAGTTGAGCGCGATCCCCGCGAGGGACACCGTGCCGAAGAGTGCCGCCGTGATCGGGGCCGTGGCGATCGTGGCCCCGGCAGACCCCGCCAGGAGCCGCCAGCCCCACCGACGACCCAACCGCCGGTCGCTCCACCGGGTCGCGAGCAGGGCGCCCCCCAGCGCGGCCACCGAGAGCCAGGCGCCGGCATCGAGCGCGGCCCATGGGTCCAGCAGGAGGACCACGGCTCCCGTCACGGCCAGCAGCGGGAGGGGCGCCGGGGCGCGTTGCCGCCAGCGGGCCTGGGCCACGATCGCGGCGAGGAGGACCGCCCGGGCCGCGGGCGCCGGCCAGCCGATGAAGGCCACGTACGCCGTGGCCACTGCCACGCCGATGGCCGCGGCCAGGTGGCGCCGCGGGGTGAGCTGGCGCACCCCGAGGAGTACCCACGCCAGGATCACCCCGACATGGAATCCGGAAATCGAGAGGATGTGCACCAGGCCCGCGCGGGCGTAGCGGTCCTTGAGTTCCGGCGCCATCCCGCCGCGCCGATTGATCAGGAGCGCTTCGACCGTCCCGGCCCGGCCACCGAACAGCGCCCGGACCCTCCCGCCCAGCCCGGTCCGAAACCGCTCGGTCAGGCTCGGCTCGAGGGCCTCGATGCTGAAGTCGCGGACCAGGAGGAGGCCGCTGGCGCGGCCGCCGCGGTCCGGCCGGGAGAGCCACCGACCCGAGACGTGCGCTATCGTGCCGGCAGGCACGAGGGCTGAGGGCCAGCGCGCGTCCACCAGCCCCGTGCACCCGCCCCCGGGGAGTTCCACCGCGCCAAGCGGCTGGTCCTCGAACACCGGCTCCACGAGCCGGACCCGCAGGTCGATGGCGCCGGGCGGCAGCCATCGGGCACAGGAGGAAGCGTCGGCCCGCAGTGCCAGCTGGGCGCTGAGGGCGCCGGCGAGCGCCACGAGGGGCCACACCGCCCACGCCGCCCGGCGCCAGAGACACCAGGCCGCCGCCCCGACCAGGGCCCCGGCGACGCCGACCGGAGCCCCGAAATGCAGGAGGCCGGTCGCAAGACCGGCCCCGTAGCACGCCAGCAGAAGGTACGCGGGCCTCACGCGGCCCCGCGGGGGAACGGGCGGGCTACGTCCGGCTGCCCCGGCGCTGGCAGCGCGGGGCCAGGTTCACCTTGCGGATCCCCTCCATGACGGCGACCTCGATGGACGCCCGGTTCTGGTCCTTGTCCAGGTTGACGTCGGTCACCACCGTCCCCTCGAGTCCCACGACGTAGCGGGGCGGCAGCCGGTTGAGGGCGTAGACCAGCACATCGAGCCGGCAGGTCTCGCAGCCACAGAAGTCCGGGAAGTGGGCCGAGAGCTGGGCGTAGGCGTCGATGACATGTTCCTCGACGGCGTTGCGGATGGTGGGTCGGGTCATGCGAGCACCGCGAGCTGGGGACGGACCAGTTGACTGGTGAACGTGGAACCGGTGGTGCCGGTGAGCTGCACCGTGTGGTATTCGCCGATGGCGCTGGCCGGGAGGTCCACCAGGGCGAGCAGGTTGGTCCGGGAGCGGCCCAGCAGCAGGTCGCCCCGACGCGCGGGCCGCTCCACCAGCAGCTCGACCGTCTGGCCCACACGGCCGACGTGCCGGGCCCGGGCCTGGGCCCGCACCGCCGCGATGAGGCGCTCCAGGCGCTCGGCGCCGACCTCGTCGGGCACCTGGTCGGTGAGGCGCACGGCGGGCGTGCCCTCCCGGACCGAATAGCGGAAGGTGTAGGCGTCGTCGAAGCCGGCCTCCGCCACCAGGGTGAGCGTCTCCTGGAACTGGGCCTCGGTCTCGCCCGGGAAGCCGACGATGAGGTCGGTGCTGAACGTGATCCCCGGCAGTGCGGCCCGCAGCCGGCCCACCACCTCGAGATACTGCTCCCGGGAGTACCGCCGCAGCATCCGGCGCAGGACCGCGTTGGAGCCGCTCTGCGCCGGCAGGTGCACGTGCTCGCACACCGCCGGCACCGAGGCCATGGCCTCGATGACGCGATCGGTGAAGTCGGTGGGATAGGGACTGGTGAACCGGACCCGCCGGATGCCATCCACCGCGCCGACGGCCCGGAGCAGGTCGGCGAAGTCGGCGGTGCCATCGTGGTAGCTGTTGACCGTCTGCCCAAGGAGCGTCACCTCGGAAGTGCCCTGGTCGGCGAGCGCGCGGACCTCGCGCACCACGTCCTCCAGCTTACGGCTCCGCTCGGGGCCCCGGGTATACGGAACAATGCAGAACGTGCACTTGTAATCGCAGCCGCGCTGGACCGTCACGAAGGCGGTGGCGCCGGGCTCGCGCACCGGCGGGACGTCCTCGTAATGCTCCCAGGACCGGAAGGCGGTGTCGGCGCCGCGATCGCCGGCCGCCGCCTGGGCCACCAGGGTCGCGAGGTTCCGGTAGGCGTCGGGGCCGGCCACGATGTCCACCCGCGGCACCTGCTCCAGCAGCCGCGGCCCCAGGCGCTGGGCCATGCATCCCACGACCCCGAGCACCCCGCCCCGGCGGGTATGCTGCTGCAGCTCGCCCAGGCGGCCGATCACCCGCTGCTCGGCGTTGTCGCGTACCGCGCAGGTGTTCACCAGGAGCACGTCGGCCCCCTCGGGGGTGTCCGTCTGGACGTACCCCTCCCGGGCGAGGACCCCGAGCATGAGCTCGGTGTCCGCGACGTTCATCTGGCAGCCGTAGGTCTCGATGTAGAGGCGCTTCATCACGCTGGAATAATAGGGCGCCAACCCGAACCGGCGATAGGCGGGCCCGTCTTCCCCGGGCGCCCGGCGGGTCAGCGCCCGCCGCCCCCGTAGGGCCGGATGGAGAGCCCGAGGATGATGCTGAAGGCCCGCTCCCGGTACGCCCCGCCCTCGCTGCGCCAGGCGTGCTCGAGGGCCAGGTCTACCCCGGCCCGGTCCTGGGCGAACCGGGTCCCGGTGCCGGCCGAGAGGCTCCACTCGCGCGGGCGTTTGCCGGCCTGGATGGGGAACGGCAGCTGGGCGAAGCGCAGCCCCGCCCGCAGCGGGAGCGTGGAGGGGCGGCGGGTGTTGCGGATGTACTCGCCGCCCAGGTTGACCTCGAGCGTGTTCTCCGCGCCCACCCCGCCCCGGGCCTGCAGGTCGCTGTTGGCGGCCGACCAGGTGCGATACTGGCCGCTGGTGGCCAGCGTCAGGCGCGGGGTGGCACGGATGAGGGCACCCGCCCCGACGGACACCGGGAGGTCGATCGAATACGCGTGCGCGCTGTCCAGGTCGACCGAGGCCTTGCCGTCGCTGCGCAGGGTGAGTGCCAGCTGGACCTTGGGCGAAAGCTGGTGGGTGAGGCCGGCCGAGAACCCGACGCCCTGGTAGGAGAGCTCCGCCGTCTGCCGGAACGAGATGAACGTCGTATCCTCGAACGCCCGGCGCGACTCCAGCCGGTTGGAGCCGGTGATCCAGTGGACCCCCACCCCGACCGAGGTCTTGCCGCCCAGCTGCAGCCCCGCGGCGAAGCGGACCTCGTTGAGGCCACCGAGGGACTTGAGCGTGTCGAAGACCGCGACCGGGGCGCCGCGGAGGTTCACCGTGTCGGTGGTGGCCAGGCGGAAGTCCCGGTCGGCGTAGCTGCCGATCGCGATCCCGAGCCCGAGCCGGGTGTGGGGCACCGGCCCGCCCACGTAGACCAGCGGAAACCGGGTCTCCCGCAGCGAGGCGTCCCCGGCCGGCGACTGCCAGCTGCGCCAGTTGGGCGCCATGACGAAGCCGGCTGCCACCGAGCGGAGGTTGGGGAGCGTCGCGGGGTTGAGGTCGCTCTCTCCGTCGAAGAGGCCGAAGCTGCCGGCGGTGGCGCGGCTCCGTGGGGTCAGGGGCCGGCCGGGCAGGCCCAGGCCACGGACGCCGAACATCGAGGACTGCCCGGCGGCGGGCAGCAGGTCGCCGGCGAGCAGCGCGGCAAGGGTGGCCGCCAGGGCCACCGGACGCAGGAGTCGCGGCATCAGGGGGCCTCGAACGGGAACTTGCGGGCGTAGGTGACGCGGAGCCGCGGGACCAGCCCCGGCGTCCGGCTCGAGCCGAAGGTGACGCGGGTGAAGCTGGAGGCCTCGGGAATCAGCTGCAGCACGAAGCCCGGCGGCAGCGGCTGGGTCCCCTGCCACAGCGTGGCGGCCCGCCGGACCTCCACCCGGACCGTGTCCGACGACCCGGCGACCAGCGGGGCGGAGGTGATGAACAGCCCGTCGGTGCTGGCGGGACTCTTGTTGCCGAGGTCCGCCAGGATCGGCCGCACCTGCAGGAAGGCGGTGTCCCGGGCGAGCCCGGTGATCGCCGCCGTCGGCAGCAGTTCGAGGCTCACCCGGATCAGCTGGGCCGAATCGCGCAGGAACTCCGGCCACGGGAAGCGCAGCAGCGACCGGGCACTGGGGCCCCCGCCGGCGGTGAGCAGGTCGGGATCCAGCACCGGCGCCACCTGGGGCACCCAGCGGGAGAACTGCACGCCACGGGTGAGGGTGCGGGCGAAGGTGGTGTCCGGCGTGGTCACCTGGACGAAGGTCACGAAACTCGGCGCGGAACTGCCCGCCGCCCCGCTGCCCAGGCGGACTCCGGTGCCGCTGGCCGCGCGGATCTGCAGCCCGAGCGCCAGGACGCCGCTGTCGGCCGGCGCCATCGTGACCCGCGCGAGGTTGGCGCCCGTGAGGAACCGCGTGAACCGGCCGGTCACGACCGAGTCGGGGACCTCGACGCTGTCGACCAGGTTGGCCGGGGTGAAGGCGGTGTCGATGTCGGTGAAGCTCACGGTGGAGTCGACCGTGGCGGGCATCCGGTACAGGTAGATGGTCAGGCCCTTCACCGCGCTGTCCCGGGCCAGCACCGAGAGCGCCAGCGACACCGAGTCGATGGTGTAGGGATAGAGCGAGTCACCGATGGTGAAGGAGTCGGGCCGCTGGACGAACCGCACCACCGCGCGGTCCTCGCTCAGCGGATACTGCCATGACACGCGGAGCGAGCCCCCGAGCCCCGGCTGGACGTACCCTTCGAAGGCGCTGTCGCTGCCGAGCACCGGGGTGATCACGGTGTCGCGCACGTCGAAATTGCCCGGGCAGAGGTCGGGGCACTCGGCCGGCGCCGCGAGCTTCTCCTGGCAGGCCGTCAGGCCCGCCAGCGCCAGCAGCGCCAGGGACAAGGGACGGAGAATCGATTCGGGTCGTCGCATGCGTTCCTGTCAGGCCCCGCGGTTGAGATCAAAGGCGTCCGGCAACAGCTCCCGGAGCGTCCACTGCCGGCTCCCGCCGGGCCCTACCCCCACGACCTCGAGCGTCGGGCCGAACTCGGCCAGCACCTGCCGGCACGCCCCGCACGGGCTGATCGGCGGATGGCGATCGGCCACCACGACCACCCGCCGGAACTCCCGCGCCCCCGCGGCGACGGCCGCGAACACCGCGGCGCGCTCGGCGCAGACCGTCAGGCCGTAGGACGCGTTCTCCACGTTGCACCCCGTGAAGATACGCCCGTCGGCCGTTTCGAGCGCCGCCCCCACCGCGAAGCCCGAATAGGGACAGTAGGCCCGCTCCCGGGCGGCCGTGGCGGCCCTGACCAGGGCGTCAGCCATCCCAGATCTCCCGGAGGAAGGACTGCCCGGTCGCGAGCGGGGGAACGCCGAAGAACTCCGCGAGCGTCTGGCCGACGTCCGCGTACGTGTCCCGGATGCCCAGGGGACGCGGATGGACGCGGGGCCCGACGGCCAGCACCGGCACCACTTCCCGGGAGTGATCCGTGGAGGCGGTGGTCGGGTCGTTGCCGTGGTCGGCGGTAATAATAACCAGGTCTTCCTCCCGCATCGGGGCCAGCATCGCCGGGAGGGCGCGGTCCAGGGCGAGCAGCCCGGCGTGGAACCCGGGCACGTCATTGCGGTGCCCCCAGCTCTGGTCGAACTCGATCACGTTGGCGAACAGGAAACCCCGCGGCATGGTGCGCAGTGCGCTCGCGATGGCGTGGTAGCTGGCCGGGTTCCCCGTCGGATGCAGGCTGGTGATCCCGCGCCCGGCGAAGAGGTCGTCCACCTTCCCCACCCCGACCCGCGGGATGTGCGCCGCCGCCAGCCGATCGAGCAGCGTCTCGCCCGGCGGCGCGACGCTGAAGTCCTTCCGCCGGTCGGTGCGCCGCCACTGCCCGGGCCCGCCGGCAAACGGGCGCGCGATCACCCGCGACACGCGGTCCGGGCCCTCGAGCAGCCGCTGCGCGGTCTCGCAGGCCCGGTACAGCTCCGCCAGGGGCACGACGTCCTCGTGGGCCGCGAGCTGGCAGACGCTGTCGGCGGAGGTGTACAGGATCCACGCCCCGGTGCGGCAGTGCTCCTCGCCCAGCTCCTCGAGGATCGCGGTGCCCGAGGCCGCCCGGTTGCCGAGCACCCCGCGCCCGGTCTCCCGGATCAGTGCCTCGACGAAGGCGGGCGGAAAGCCCCGTGGATAGGTTCGGAAGGGTTCCGCCAGGCAGAGCCCGAGCAGCTCCCAGTGACCGGTGGTGCTGTCCTTCCCCGCGCCGGCGGGACGGGCCACCCCGTGCGCCGCCGCCGGCGCGGTCACCGCCGTCACGCCCTGGAGCGGCGCGCAGCAGCCCAGCCCCAGCCGCTCGAGGTTGGGCACCCGGAGCCCACCCACGGCCCGTGCCACATTGCCCAGCGTGTCACTGCCGGCATCGCCATACTGGTCGGTGTCCGGGGCGGGGCCGATCCCCACCCCGTCGAGCACGATCAGGGCGGCCCGGCGCCGGTTCACGGGCGCGGCTCGGTGGTGGCAAACCGGAACCGCACCGCGGTGAGCGCCTCGGTGAGCAGCCGGGACTCGTCAGGGTCGAGCCGCCCGCGGGTCTTCTCCTCGAGCATCCCGAGCGTATCGATCAGCGTCCGGGCCACCTGCCGGGCATCCGGCGCCCCCGGTGTGCCCTCGGGCAGCCGGCCGTGGATGGCCTGTTCCGCCTGGTGCGCCAGTCCCACGACCAGCGACGCAAAGTGCTTGTTCATGCCGTGCCCTCGTAGCGTCGGGGGATTCGTGGCCCCAGCGCGGTCAGGAGTTCATAGGAAATGGTA
>WBZT01002447.1_pt1 | contig 12886 bp, 11 predicted proteins | sample 5204241 | NCBI WGS metagenome assembly WBZT01 (sample SAMN12344358, study PRJNA552823) | activated sludge metagenome | biome: Activated sludge suspended growth; feature: Nitrification reactor; material: Wastewater; isolation source: activated sludge from nitrification reactor of wastewater... | reverse complement strand
CCGCGTCGGGCGGCACACCACCGCTCCCACTGCTGCGCAGCGCTCCTTTGATCCGCTTTCCCGTAAGCCAGACCCAGCCTCCCCATTCTCCACCTCCTCCATGCCGAATACTATTGGCAGGATGCCTGCGGGTTCAGGCGGCATCCTTGCCGCCAGAAGCGAGTGTTCAATCAGACCTCAAGCGCGTTTTCCGATCTGCTCCGCCAATTCCTCCGCCGGATAGGTCCAGATTTCTGCGAGCGTCGGATGATAGTGCGGCATGGCGGCGAGTTCATGTACGGTCATGCGCTTGGCCATCGCCGCGGTGATTTCGTGGATCAATTCGCCGCCCATTGGGCCGACGCAAGAGCCGCCGAGGATTTCGCCGGTCCGCGGATTCGCCAGGAGTTTTACGAAGCCGTCGAGCGATTCCATGATGAGCGATTTGCCGTGGTCGTTGAACGGATAAGTCGCGGTGAGGAAGGGAATCCCGCTGGCGGTCGCGGCTTTCTCGGTCAAGCCAACGGTCGCGACTTGCGGATCAGTGAATACCACATTCGTCAACAGCCGGTAATCCACGCGGCGCGGTTTGCGCGCATGGAGGAAGTTGTGGGCGGCAATTTCCGCCTGTCGGATGGCGATGTGGACGATCTCATGCGGCCCGGTGCAATCGCCCGCGACGTAAATGTGTGGCGCGCTGGTTTGCATCCGGGCGTTTGAGATGATCCGGGCGTTTTCGGTTCTCACGCCGGCTAAATCCAAGCCGAGTTTCGCTGTGTTCGGTGTGCGACCGAGCGCGAGCAGAATATCGTCCGCCTCGGCGCACTGACGTTTTCTGTTGTGCTCGAACTCGACGACCTTGCGCTTCCCGTTGCGGCGCGCGTTGAGCAGTTTCGTGCCGGTGAACAGCTTGATGCCCTCGCGACGGAATACGGTTTCGATCACTGCGCCGGCGTCGTCATCGAATTCCTTCAAGACATGCGGACTGCGCTGGATCATCGTCACTTTCACGTCGAAGCGCGCGAAGAATTGCGCGAGTTCACAAGCAATCGCACCGCCGCCGAGGACGATCAGCGAGCGGGGGAGTTTTTTGAGCGACAAAGCTTCGTCGCTCGTGAGGTAGCCCACATCTGTTAATGAAGGCATGGGCGGCGGCGAAATTACTGAGCCGGTGGCGAGGACGAAATATTTGGCGGTGAGCTTGGCAGGGACTCGTTGCCGTAAATTCCGGCCGACCGGCAGGTCGGCCCTACCGCCCATCAGGTTGATCTCGATCGTGTGTGCATCCACGAACTTCGCGTTGGCCCGGATGAATGTGAACTTCCCGTTCTCCAGTTGTTGCCGCCGGTAATCCGCGAATTCAGCGATGCGTTGGGCTTTACGCCGCATCACACTCGCGAAGTCGAAGCCGGCGGATTTGATTTTGATTCCCCAAGTGTCGGCCCGTCGCGCCTGATGCAGGACCTCCGCCGCGTGCAGCAGCGCCTTGCTTGGCATGCAGCCACGCAGGATGCACAAGCCGCCCACCTCGTTGCCGCCTTCGATGACGACGGTGCTTAGACCCGCAGTGGCCGCGGTCCGCGCCGCCGCGTAACCCGCGCTGCCGCCGCCAATCACGGCGAGATCGAAATCAAACTTGCGCATGGGCCGAGCATGGAAGAGTTGTCCGGCGGTGACAAGGAACGCCAGCACGGCGCTGGTCAGTGGTGCTGCTGGTCATGCGAGCGGTCGAGCGGTTGGTCCGGCGGGCGGCGCTGGCGCTGGCGTTTCCGGCGATGCCGGTGCGTGTCCACGATGACGAAGACCAAGACCGCCAAAGCCAGCACGGAAAGGACGACAATCACCGGCCGGGTTTCCCAGGACTCGCCCAACATTTGGAAGAAGTCGTGGATCATCTCGGGGGAAGCTTACTCCAAAGTGTCTCTCCCTGAAATAATAGAATGACCCCCAATTCCGGACCGCGCTTTGGAGGGGACACGGGATCGCGCGTGGTTGTGGGAAAATCAGGAGAAGTCGCGCGTCCCGCGCCGTGGAACAGTTGGGGGGATTCTCCCGGACAGGTTCGGCTGACCACCCGGCTAATGAACGTGTCACTTCAGGAAACTGGCATGAACACGGCGGAGAGGAAGTGATGCCCAGACTTGTTCGTTGAACCAGCCGGCCCGCGGCAGTGTGGGCCAGGACAAAATATGAGCAGCAATTTTCCGGACGCGCCTTTGACATCTCGCGGGCAACCGGCTCCGCTGTTGTTGGTCGAGTTGTCGCCGTCGCTGCGAGCGAAGGCTTGGTTTGAGTTGCACGGTTGTGACTCCGTCTCGCCCGGAAAGTGCCACAGGAAATTCATGAGCAAGAAAGTTTTGCTGACCAGTGTCTGCCGTCCCCTCGGTCCGGATTCCGGTGATGCCCCTTCAGTGGGTTACGAATTGCTGTATCGCCAGGTCACGCGCGCCCAGGGAATCTTCAGTCCGCGGACGGTGAACGTTCATTTCGGGCTCGACTACATTGCGGAAAACCTCGACGCGCCGACGGTGGTGTTGCACTACCCGTCGAAGCGCGAACTGATCAAAGAACTCAAGAAGGGTTATGATTACGTCGGCATTTCCTTCCTGATGGCGGTGATGCACAAGATGAAGGAGATGGTGGCCTTGATCCGGCAGTATGCCCCGAACAGCAAGATCGTTCTCGGCGGTTACGGCACGGTATTGAAGGACGAAGTGCTCCAGCCGTACTGCGATTACATCTGCCGCGAGGAAGGGGTGGCGTGGTTTCGCCGGTTGCTCGGCGAACCGGAAATTCCGATGCCCTACAAGCACCCGCTCATCGTGAGCTGGCTGAAGGTTTTCGGCTGGAAGGTTTCCGGCACCGGGAAGATTTTCGCCGGCCTGGGTTGCCCGAATGGTTGTGACTTCTGTTGTACCTCGCATTTCTTCTCGCGCAAACACATCAAGCTGCTGCCGACGGGGAAGGACATTTACGCCGTCGTCGAGCGATACTTCGACCTCGATCCGAGTCTGGTCTTCCTGATTCTCGACGAAGACTTTCTGCTCAACAAAAAACGGGCGATGGAATTTCGCGAATGCGTTTTGAAGGGCGGCAAGAAGCCCTCCATCTTCGCATTCTCCAGCATCAAAGCGATCAGCCAGTACACGGTGGAGGAAATCCTGGAGATGGGCATTGATGGTTTCTGGATCGGCTACGAGGGCACGCGCTCGAATTACGCGAAGCAGCAAGGCCGTCCGGTGGATGAGATTCTCACCGAGTTTCGCGAACACGGCATCACGGTGCTGGCTTCTATGATTGTGGGCTTTGATTATCAAACGCCGGAGATTGTCGCGAAGGAACTGGACGGATTGATGAAACTCAAGCCCGCGCTGGGCCAGTATCTGATTTACGGTCCCGTGCCGAGCACGCCGTTCTACGAACGAATCATCAAGGAGAACCTGTTGCAGGACGTGTACACGAGCGACAAGGACTTGTTCTACCGGCGCGCGGACGGTTTCCGCACGATGATCAAACACCCGACGCTCTCCCCGGCCCAGATCGAGGAGATGCAGCGCTGGTGTTTCGAGCAGGATTTTCAACGTTTGGGCCCGAGCATTTATCGCGTGCTGGAGGCGCGGTTGCTGGGCTACTTGAAGCTGAAGGACTCGCCGAATCCGGTGTTGCGCGAAAAGGCGCAGTATTACGCGAGCGAACTGCGTTACGCGTATCCAGTCTTCCTGGCGGGCCGGTTGCTTGGGCCGAACCGAACTATCCGCAAGTGGATTGGCGAACTGGAACGGCGGGCGCACGCTGAACTGGGCAAACCGGAATTGAGGCAATCGCTCAAGTCCATTCTGGCGGTGGGGGCGGCTTTGTGGACCGGGCTGACGCTCAAGCTGAATCTTTTCCAGCATCCCAAACTGCAACGCACCACCTACCGCACGCCGGAAAAATCTTGGAGCGCCTTTCATCTTTGGGAGGATTTTCATTCCCAGGTCAGCATCCCGAATCTCTCGATCAAGGTGGAATTGCAGCACGCCAAGCAGCAGGTGTGGATGCGGCTGGAAGGCGCGCTCGCCTCGAAACATGTCGAAAGCTTCAGTCAGCAGTTGCGCGACTCGCTGGAACGCAGCAAGAGCCGGCTGGTGCTCGATCTGAACAAATTACACTGGGACAAAGTGGAAGACCTCCAGCCCTTGCGCGAAAAACTGGCGGCTTACCGCTCCCGCATCCGCGTGGTGCTGCCGAAAATCTCCTCGGCGCATCCGGAGCTGTTGTTGCTGGCGAATATGTTCCACCACTACTGACCTTTGCGCGCCGCAAAGTCACGGCTTTCGCGAGACGAAGGGGTTGCCTTTGATGTGAAAGCGCAAGTGCCGCCTGGCCCAGTGTCCGGCGTAGTCCACGCCGATACGCGCGGACTTGGTGATGGCGAAGGATTCGGAGTCGGTTGGCGCGGCGATGAAAAAATCATCGCTCAGTAAATCGTGCCCGGTGTGCCGGCGGGTGATGTGCATCGCCCGCGTGAGCAAGCCTGGCCCGCACGTGCGGCCCGCGAGATTTTTCACCGGTTCTACTGCTCGCAGCAAAACGGCCGCGCCATGGCCCGCGCGCTCGGTGACCACATTCATGCACTCGTGCATCCCGTAAATCAAATAGACGTAGGCATGACCGGGCGGCCCAAACATGACACGGGTACGCGGTGTCAGTCCCTTGGATGAATGCGACGCCAGATCGTGCGGCCCGACGTAGGCTTCGACTTCCACGATCCGCCCGATCAGTTCCACGCCATTCACGCGATGAACGAGCCATTTGCCCAATAGCTCCCGCGCGACGGTGGCGGTGTCGCGGTCGTAGAAGGCACGCGGGAGTTTTTGCATGGATTCAGCGTACGCCAATACCGGACCGAGCGGAACTCCCAAGCGCAGGGATTGACAGTCGGATGGCGGCGACCAATCATTCCGCCATGAGCAATCCAATTTATCCCCGCAGTTGCCGCGAGACCATGGACGGCTGGTTGCATCTGCCGCGCTACATAGACAAGATTCGCCTGCACCTCGCGGGCAAGCTGCCTCCGGATTACCAGCCGAACCTCGGAAAAGGCTTCGATGGCATGTGGCTCAAAGCCGCCGGCCTGACGCACGAGCAATTCTTAGCCGTCGTCCAGCACACGGTGACCGACGGTGAAGTTTGCGACTGGGTTCACCATAACGTGAAGAAGTCCGCAGCCGAGAAGGCCGCGCACGCGCAGGACCAGCTTTCGCGTCCCAAGGCGGACGATCCCGTGGCGCTCGAACGATTCCGGACCCGGCTCAAGGAAAGCGGACTCGAACATCGGACCGATCTGAAGACGTTCGTGGATTACATTGACGCGGACGAAAAGCGGCTGTGACGGTTGGCTCCCCGGGCGAACGCGACATCAGTTGGGCGCGCCCTCGCGCTGTTGTTTCAACTTCTGAAAGGCGGCCCGTTGTTCTGCGGTGGTGAGGTAAGGCAGCAATTCATCGGGCGACTTGGGCTCCTGGCCGTTGTTGGCGGATTGATTCGCCTTCAGTGCCGTTTCCAAAGTCCTCCGCTCCTTTGTTCCTTGATAGGAGCTCGAGCCGAAGCCGCGCGAACCCAAAGCCCAGACCGAATCGAATTCCTCATCCACCGGCTGTTTCACCGTGATCACCGAGTCACCGCCCACTATGATGTTCGGGCATTGGTCCGCCGGCACAATTGCGTAGCGCTCCAGCATGGCGTCCTCCGGCGGCGCCTCGAAGTGCGGCTTGAGTTGGGCGAGGTCGGTGGGAAACAGATCGCCGTTCTGCTTGAGGTAACGGCCCAACGCGCCTTGCAATTCGATGATGAACTGATTTTCGCCCGCACGGCGCAGCGCGGCGAACGCGCGGCGATAGTCAGCTTCGGTGACCAGCGGATTACTGGCGGCGTCCAGCCAGTTGTCCTCGGACAGATACTTGAACTCTGGGATTCTCGCGCCCGGTGTTTGTGCGAGTCGTTGCTTCAGCCGCGCCAGCCGGTCAATCCAGGCTTGCGAGGCCGCTTGGGCCGGGTCATTTGCTCGAAGCGCCTCGTTTGATCGCAGGCGGGCAACTTCGGCGCGCAGCCTCAGTAGTTCGGATTGATTGGAATCCGTCCGCGATCGTGGTGGCGCGGCGAGCACGGCGGCCAGTCGGTCGCCCGCCTCCTGGCGCTCGCGCTGCAACAGTTGAAGCTGGTTCTTCAGCGGCGCTTGCTGTTGCTGAAGAGCCTCTAGTTGGCCGCGTAATCGTGCGACTTGGTAGGCTTCGTACAATCCGGCGCCGCCAACGATGGCGATGGTGGCGGTCAGGAGCGCTTTTTGGAGAGTGGTCATGGCAATGGTTTGGGTGGTGGCGGTGGCAACGGTGGCGGTGGCGGAGGTCATTCCGGCGAATGTAGCGGCAGTTGAAATCGTGAGGGCCAGGCCGGCTGGCGCGACTTGGACGGCGTTCGCGGACACGGCGACCACAAGCGCGCTGGCACCAACGCTGACGCCGTGTTTGGCGAAGAATTCTCGCAGGCGTTCCACGGCGCGGCTCACGCGCTTTTGCGCCGCATCGTCCGATATGCCCAGCACCGTGCCGACTTCGCGGAGTGATTGGTTTTCAAAGTAGCGGAGCAGGATGGCGGCGCGATCGGTTTCCTCAAGTGTGGCGACGGCCTCGTCCAGCAACGGTTCAATTTGTGCCCAGTTGGTGTTCGAAGTATTCAGGGCATTCATATCGGTGGCGATTTGTTCACGCAAACGGCGGCGGGCTTCACGGCGGACGACGTCAACGGCGGTGCGGCGGGTGACTTGATAAAGCCAGGGAGTCAAGCTCGTTGGCGATGCGGCGTCGCCAACCGCCAGCCGGTGTGCCTGGCGGGCGAGGTCGGTGAAGGCGGATTGGGCGACTTCCTCGGCGAGTTGCGGGGAGTGGACCTGCCGGAGCGCGGCGGAATGGACCAGGTTCACGTGGCGGTGAACGAGTTCCGCGAACGCGTCCTCGGCGTGGTCACGGACGTAGCGCCGCAGGAGTTCCTGATCGCTGGCGGTGGTGGTGACGCTCATGTTCGGGAGTATATCGCCGCCGGGTGAGGAAATCCGACAGGAATAGTGCGCGGCGTTTTTCGGTTTGAGACGGAGCATTGGGGAACGCGCCCGACCGGGTGAACCGTCGGGCCCGGTTTTCAACCTCAGCCACCGTTATCAACTTGCTGCTTATTCCGGCGTGCGCTAGCGTCCGCCCGCTATGGATAGCAATGATTTCTCGCAACCGAGTCCGCCACCACCGCCACCGCCGCCGCCCTCCCCGCCGCCGGTGCTCCATCCGCTACCGCCCGCCGCCCCGGCCAGGAAGAGTCGCGGCTGGATGATCGTGGCGATCATCCTGTTTCTGCTGCTTGGGTTCAGCGTCTTGATGAACTTCAGCCATCTGGTCGGCTCCGTTCTGGGCGAAGGCGGTTTGCAATCGCGCCGCGTCGCGGGGCCGCGCCTGGACGAGATTGTCCTTGAGGATAACGACGCCAAGGCCAAGCTCGCGGTGGTGCCGGTGGAAGGCATTATCACCAGCAGCATGATTGACGCTTCCGGCTACAGCATGGTGGACGTGATCAAGGCGCAACTCGATCTCGCCGCCGAGGATGAGCAGGTGAAGGCCGTGTTGTTGAAGGTAGATTCGCCCGGCGGCGAAGTGCTGGCTTCCGACGATATTTCCAAGGCCATCGCACAGTTTCAGGCGGACAAGAAACACGGCAAGCCGGTGATTGTTTACATGGGCAGCCTGGCTGCGTCGGGCGGCTATTATGTCAGTGCGCCGTGCCGGTGGATCATGGCGAACGAACTCACGATCACGGGCAGCATCGGGGTGATCATGAGCACCTGGAATTATCGCGGCCTGATGAACAAGGTCGGGGTCCGGCCCCTGACTTTCAAAAGCGGGAAGTTCAAGGACATGCTCAGCGGCACCCGCGAGCCGGACGATATTCCCGCCGAGGAGCGCGCGATGGTGCAAGCGCTCATTGACGAGACCTATGAGAAATTCAAAGGCGTCGTTGATGAAGGGCGAAAGGCCGCGTTCGCGCACAACGAAAAGTCGAAGGCCAAAGGCCGGGCGTTGGTCGAGAACTGGCGTGATTACGCCGATGGCCGCATCCTGACCGGCAAGGAGGCGCACAAACTCGGATTCGTGGATGAACTCGGTGATTTTGAGGACGCTGCCGACCGGGCCGCCGAAATTGCCGGCGTGGAGGGCGGCTTCAATGTGATCGAGTATCGCCTACGCCATGATCTCGCGGAGATGTTCCGGCTTTTTGGCAGGAGCGAGGCGCGCGGCTTGAAGATTGATCTGGGGCTGGAGTTCCCGAAACTCCAGGCGGGCCATCTCTATTTCCTTTCACCGACCTATTTGCACTGACATGAGGGGCGTCACTGTCATCACGCATCCGCTGGTTCAGCATAACCTCACGCGCCTCCGGGATCGCCGGACGCAGCCGCAGGAATTCCGCCGCGTGCTCAGCGAGGTCGCCGCCCTGATGCTCTACGAGGCCACGCGTTCGTTCCAGGTGCGGCCCGTGGCAGTATCCACGCCGCTCGCGCGCACCGGTGGCTTCCAGTTGGAGCGCGAAGTCGTGCTCGTGCCCATCCTGCGCGCCGGGCTGGGGATGCTGGATTCGATTCTGCAATTGATCCCGCACGCGCGGGTGGGCTTCATCGGCCTCAAGCGCGACGAAACCACGCTGCGGGCCACCGCTTATCACAAAAGCCTGCCGCCGCGACTGGACGACTTTGAAACGATCCTCATTGATCCGATGCTGGCCACGGGCGGCAGCACGGTGGCGGCGATGGATTTGCTGACCGAGCGCGGCGCGCAGCACGTCCGGCTGGTCAATCTCGTGGCTGCGCCCGAAGGTGTCCGCCACGTACGGCGGCACTATCCCCGGGTGCCTATTTTCACTGCGGCGATTGATGCCCGGTTGAACTCACGTGGCTACATCCTGCCTGGCCTCGGCGATGCGGGCGATCGGTTGTTCGGTGTCTGACTTCGGCCCGCGCTCCAACATTCCCATTGAGCCAGAAACTTGGCGATTGCTGGCACAACGTGCCGGCTTGACTCTGACTTGATTTCGCCGCACCTCGATTCGTGCAGAAAACGACAATCCTGGGACGGCACGCGAGTCGCTAGATTGAACATAGCCGAGGGAGACTCGGTCAACCGATGCAAACCGGTTGGCGGCGGAAAAATATCGCCCGCCAACCCGATGGGAGAAGCCAATATGATTTTTGATCCAGTCCATTTGTTCTTGGTGGTTTTGCCTGGCGCGCTGATTGGCCTGTGGGCGCAATCAAGACTCTGGTCTGCCTACGGCAAGTATCGGGGCGTGGGACTCGCGGCGGATGTTTCGGGCGCGGAGGCCGCCCGGGAAATCCTTGATCGGGCCGGGCTGGTGAATGTGCCGGTGCAGGAGGTCGGCGGACGATTGTCGGATCATTACGATCCCACCAAGCGCGCCTTGTTCCTTTCCTCGGAGAATTATCACGACCGTTCCATTGCCGCGGTTGGCGTCGCCGCGCACGAAGCCGGTCACGCCTTGCAACATCAGGCGGCCTACGCCCCGCTCCAACTGCGGATGATGCTCGTCCCCGTCACGCGGTTTTCCAGCATTGCCTGCTTTGTGATCCTGCTGCTTGGACTCGGCCTGCAACTGCCGGTCTTTGCGAAATTCCTGTGGCTGGCCGTGGCACTGTTCGCCGTCACCACGGTGTTTCAACTGGTCACGTTGCCGGTCGAGTATGACGCCAGCCGTCGGGCCAAGGCGCAGTTGATCCGGTTGCGCCTGGTGCGGGGCGAAGAAGCGGCCGGCGTCAGCCAGGTGCTCAACGCCGCCGCGCTCACCTACGTCGCGGCGCTGGTGGCGTCCGTGCTCGAACTGGCCTACTACATCCTGCTCGCCAACCAGCGGCGCGACTGAACGCCGATATTTCCAGCCGCGCCCTGCTAATTTCCTTGCGGCCCCAGCTTCCGCTCGTAACGATGCTCCCGCGCTATGCCGGCTCCAAAAACAAAAAGAAAAGCGACGGCTCCGGTTCGTCGCAAGAAGACCGCTGCGGCGCGCAGCGGGCAGCGGAAACCAAGCCGGTCGTTGAAATTGTCACCGGCAGTCGTCACCCCCGCCCCGCCGATTCAGTCGCTGGTCGCTGCGCCGCCGCCCAAAGCACCACCTGCGGTGCCGGTGGAGGCGCCGCCCTTGATCACGGACAGCGAGCGTCCGCGTTACGACGGCGACACCGCCATCAAGCTTTACTTGCGGGAAATCGGGCAGGTGAAACTGCTCACGCCCCAGGAGGAGATCGAACTCGCCGCGCGTATCAAGAAAGGCGACAAAAAAGCCCGCGAGCAGATGATCAAGGCCAACTTGCGGCTCGTCGTGAAAATCGCGCGCGACTACGAAGGCATCGGCCTGCCGCTGCTCGATTTGATCAGCGAAGGCAACATCGGCTTGATGAAGGCCGTTGAACGCTTTGATCCCGCCAAGGGCGGCAAGCTCTCGACCTACGGCTCGTGGTGGATCAAGCAATCCATCAAGCGCGCGCTCGCCAATCAGTCCAAAACCATCCGCCTGCCGGTGCATCTGGTGGACAAGATTTCCAAGATGCGCCGCACCGCGATGCGGTTGCAGGAGGAACTTGGCCGCGAACCCACCGACGACGAGGTGGCCGGCGAATTGGGCATGCCGACTTCGCGCGTCACCCAGATGCGCTTGGCTTCCATCCGTCCGGCGTCGCTGGACGCGCCCATCGGTGATGATGAATCGAACAACTTCGCCGAAGTGGTACAGGACGAAAGCGCCGAGACGCCGTACGAACAACTGGAGGACAAGACCGTCACCAGCATGTTGCGCGAGATGGTCACAACGCTCGACGAGCGCGAGGCCACCATTCTCCGCTACCGCTTCGGCTTGGATGGCGGCCCCGAGCGCACGCTCGAGGAAGTCGGCGTCAAGTTTGGTGTCACGCGCGAACGCGTGCGACAGATTCAGAACATCGCCCTCCGCAAACTGCGCCGGAAGATCGAGAAGCTGGAAGCCCAGAAACGTTGAACCATTCCTCAAATTACTAGATGAGCCATCCCACTGCCGCTGAAATCCAGAACGCCATTCGCAACGTGCCCGACTTTCCGAAGCCGGGCATTCAGTTCAAGGACATCACGCCGGTGCTGGCCGACGCGCGGTTGTTCGCGGGCGCGATTGATTTGTTGACCGAGAAATTCCAGCCCGGGTCGGTGGATGCCGTGGTGGGCATTGACGCCCGCGGCTTCATCTTCGCCGCCGCCGCCGCCGTGAAATTGCAGGCGGGCTTTGTGCCAGTGCGCAAGAAGGGCAAGCTGCCCTACCAGACCATCGAGCAGGATTACGCCCTGGAATACGGCTCGGCCACCGTGGCGATTCACACGGACGCGCTGAAGCCCGGCAGCCGCGTGCTGCTGGTCGACGATCTGCTGGCCACGGGCGGCACATCCGCCGCCGCCGCCGCGCTGGTGCAAAAACTCGGCGCGACCATTCTTGAAGCCAGTTTCCTGATCGAACTCAGTTTTCTCAATGGCCGGGACAAGCTGAAGGGCTTTCCGGTTCGTTCGCTGGTGGTCTATTGAGCCGGGCTGGGCGGTGTTCGTCTGGATGGTGCATCGGTTGAAACTGGCCTTGCCTCGATTCGCTGGACAGGGAGGGTGTGCCCCATCGAATGCCGCTGGCCCGGAGCGGTAAGCGTGATCTTCTCCAATGGTAGGGACGCGTTCCGTCCGCGTCCCATCATAGTTTGAACGGAGTTTGGGACGCCCTACCAATCGTCAGCAAGGCGGCGGAAACATCGCTGTCAATTCGCGCAGGCGAGAACCTAACCAGCTTGGAGCGGTATTCCGTGCTTAATCTTCATCGTAATTTCAGTCTTGATCCGCCCCCGCTAAATTCTGATTAAGAACGAGATTAGAAGTAGGAGGTCGCCAGCCGTCAGTACGGGAGGGGGAATTTGGCCGTCAACTCACGCACGCGGGCGCGGACTTTGGCGATGTTATCCACGTTTTTGATGTCGAGCAGCACTTCGCTGATCATGTCGGCGATGGCAGCCATCTCCGCTTCCTTCATGCCGCGCGTGGTGACGGCGGGCGTGCCGAGGCGGATGCCGCTGGCCTGGAAGGGCGAGCGCGTCTCGAACGGAATGGTGTTCTTGTTTACCGTGATGCCCGCTTCGTCGAGCGTGATCTGACAATCCTTGCCGGTGAGATTGCGCGCGCCGACATCCACGAGCATGAGGTGATTGTCCGTGCCACCGCTGACAAGCCGGAAGCCGTTGCGTTTCATGCCGTCGGCCAGCGCCTTCGCATTGCGGACGATGCCTTCCTGATAGGCTTTGAAAGCCGGTTGGATAGCTTCGTGAAAGCAAACCGCCTTGGCCGCGATGACGTGCATCAACGGTCCGCCCTGGATGCCCGGGAACGCCTGCGAATCAATTTCCTTCGCATACTTCTCCTTGCACAGGATCAAGCCGCCGCGTGGACCGCGGAGCGTTTTGTGCGTGGTGGTGGTGACGAAATCCGCGTGTTGAATCGGGCTGGGGTGAAGGCCGGCGGCCACCAACCCGGCGATGTGTGCAATGTCCGCCAGCAAATACGCGCCCACTTCGCGGGCGATCTCGCCCATGCGCGCGAAGTCAATGATGCGCGGATAGGCGCTGGCGCCGACGGTGATCATCTTCGGTTTGTGTTCGCGCGCCATCGCCGCGAGTTGATCGTAGTCAATGCGTTCGTCGTCCTTGCGCACGCCGTAGTGGACGATCTCGAAGAACTTGCCGGAGAAGTTGGCCTTGTTGCCGTGCGTGAGATGCCCGCCGTGCGAGAGGTCCATCGTGAGCATCTTATCGCCCGGC
>WBZT01002446.1_pt1 | contig 12888 bp, 10 predicted proteins | sample 5204241 | NCBI WGS metagenome assembly WBZT01 (sample SAMN12344358, study PRJNA552823) | activated sludge metagenome | biome: Activated sludge suspended growth; feature: Nitrification reactor; material: Wastewater; isolation source: activated sludge from nitrification reactor of wastewater... | reverse complement strand
CGTGACACGCCGACGACGATCACGTCGGCACCCTCAAGATCATCGCTGCCGATCCCGTCGTCATGGGCCAGGGTATACTTCATGGCCTCGACGCGGCGGTAGTAGTCCTCGTCAAAAGCGTCGCCCGAACTGTTGTGAAGCTGCACCGTGGCGCCGGAGTATCCGGCCAGCCGGCCGAGCAGCGGCTCGAGCGCAAACTGGCAAGGGAGGTTGAGCCGGCGACAGCCTTCCTCGAGTGCCTCGCGGATATCGTGGTGGCTGATGCTGTGCAGAACATAGCCCGGCGAACTGGCGAATGTGCCAAGGATCTCGGGAATCTGGTCGAGGTGCCGGACCATCTTCCACAGCCGGCGTTTCACCTCGAGTCCAGCCAGCTGGGTGACCGCATTGCGCGCCAGCATCTCGACCAGCTCGCCCGAGGCATGCGAGACAAGATACAGGACGATGGTCCTGCTGTGCTCAGCCTTCCGTCCCTTCTCCCTGATCATCACACCCCCTTTTCAGCGATGATAGCCACCGTCGAGGCGCAGCACACTGCCGTTGATCATGACATTCTTGAGCACATGCAGAACCAGCATCGCGAACTCGGCGGGATCGCCGAAGCGGTGCGGGAACGGGATCTGCCTCGCCAGCCGCGAGTCGAGGTTCTTTTCCATGTCGAACAGGGTCTGCGTGCCGAACAGGCCTGGCGCGATGCCGACGACACGGATCCCGAGGGGACCGAGTTCGCGCGAGGCCGGCAGGATCATGCTGACAACGCCGCCTTTCGAGGCGGCATACGCCGCCTCGCCGCTCTGTCCTTCGTAGGCAGAGACCGATGCCGTGGACAGGATGACGCCGCGCTCGCCGTTGGCCAGTGGCTGCAAACCCGCCATGTCGGCGGCGGCGAGTCGCATCATGTTGAAGGTCGAAATCAGGTTGACTTCGACGAGCTGGCGAAAATCCTCCAGTGGCATCGGACCACTGGCCCCGACGATTGGCTTGCAGTGGCCACGACCGACGCAGTGCACCAGCACGCGTGCTGCGCCATGCGCCTCACGTGCCATGGCGATCGCCTGCTCGGCGGACAGTGCATCGGCGACGTCACAGGGAATGGCGAGCGCGCCAATCTCGTCGGCAACCCTCTGAACACCCTCGGCGTCGATGTCGATCACCGCCACCTTGGCACCCGCTTCAGAGAGATAGCGCGCCGTCTCGGCGCCCAAGCCCGATGCTGCCCCGGTCACGACCGCCGGACATGCCCATAAATCCATACCACGCTCCCGAGTTCTGCCGGCCTGTCGGCCCGGCGCCAGTACTCATTATCGGGCGTCGCGTGTCGGCACGCAAACAGCCCGTCGTGCGAGTGGGCGGCGGCTTCACCAGGACGGTCGTCGCCGACCTGGCGGGTCGCCGTCGCGGCAAAGACAATCTGTCATCAATCCGTCACAAATCTGTCACATAATCCCTGCGTCGTTTCGATCAACCCTCATCACGGAGACTTCCCATGTCGCGCGATCTGTCCGCTTCACTTGCCTCGTCGTTTTTTTCCGCAGGCGCTTTTGCTGCTGCCCTGGCGGTCAGTCCGCTGGCCATGGGTGCCGGACCCGTGGTCAGGATCGACGGTTCGAGCACGGTCTATCCGATCACCGAGGCGGTTGCCCAGGATTTCCAGCGGGCCAAGCTGCACGAAGTGCACGTCAACATCGGCGTCTCCGGAACCAGCGCCGGTTTCGCGAAGTTCTGCCGCGGCGAGACCGACCTCTCGAACGCCTCGCGACCGATCCTGAAAAAGGAAATGGACGACTGCGCCAAAGCCGGCGTCCGCTTCTACGAAATGCCAATGGCCTACGATGCGCTGACCGTCGTGGTCAATCCACAGAATGCCTTCGTCAATAGTCTGAGCGTCGCCGATCTGAGAAAGCTCTGGGAACCGGGGGCACAGGGCCGGATCAACACCTGGAAGGACCTCAATCCGGCATGGCCGGCCCAGAAGATCAATCTCTATGCGCCGGGTGCCGATTCGGGATCTTTCGAATCCTTTACCGAAGTCGTCGTTGGCACCGTCAAGTCCAGCCGCAGCGATGTCCATACTGCCGAAGACCACGCCGTGCTGGCGCAGCGGATTGCCGACGACAAGGACGCTCTGGGCTATCTGAGCCTCGACTACTATGTCGAAAACGGGAAGAAGCTGAAGGCTGTGGCCATCGGAGACGGCAAGGAAGCCGTTCTGCCGACGGTTGCCAACATTCGCAACGGCAGCTATCAGCCGCTATCGCGTCCGTTGTTCCTCTACGTCAATGAAAAGTCGCTCGAAAAACCGGCGGTCAAGGATTTCGTTGATTTCTGCATGAAGAACGCCGAGCGGCTGGTGGTCGAAGCGAACTACCTGCCGCTGCCGGCACGGGCGTACAGCGAGAACCTCGAACGGATCAATGCCAGGAAAGTCGGCAGCGTTTATGGCGGTGAGAACAAGGCCCGGCCGCGGCCGGTTGACATGCGCAAGTTGCTCGATGCCTTGATGCACGGTTCCTGACCATTGCCCCGGACAAAGACTTTCAAATACCCCGGAGCCCCCCTCCGGGACCCCCGCAGCGAGATATCTGCCCCTTGGGCACAGAGGACCGCTGTTGAACCCTGAACCTGTTGCTTCCTGTCACGGAGACTTTGAATGTCAGCATCAGCCACTCCTCCCGGCGATGACCCGATTGCCGCCGCAACACATGCACTCAAACGGAAAAGGCTAGCTGGAAAAACCGGCGAGAAACCGGATCGGAAAAAAGGGAAGAAAGCCGCCAGGACGGTTCGCTGCCAGGTGCGCCTGACGAACAGCGAATTCCTTAAACTCTCCAAGCTGAAGAAGCAACTGGCGCGCAAGGGCCTCTCCGCCAGCAAGGAAGAACTCGTTCGCGCCGGTCTGCTGCTGCTTGTCCATCTCGACCGCAGCGAGCTGAAGACAGCGATTCGCGACGTCATCGCTCCGGAACCTGCCACCGAGGCAGGCGAATAGCAGCCAATTCTCCAGGCTATCAACGAGATCATCGATTGCTGTCGACCAGGGACGGCGCATGGCCCGACATGCGCTACAGGCGCCTGAGCGACAAGATTCCTGTCAAGGCCTCGCTCGGCAAGCGGTCTGCAAATTCCAGGCGCAACCGTTGGACTAACGGTCATGACTTCTCCAGGCACCCCCAATCATGGAAGTCATGACCACTTCCCTCCCTTGCAGGGCGCATTCCGGCTTGCACGCCGGAATCGCTCGATGGGCGCGGAGCATGCTCCGCGAATTCCCCACCTCGCCCCCCGACCCCTTCCACGGCCCGCGCGGCATCGCGGGCCGGCTACGGCGGCGCGGAGCAGTGCTCCGCGAAACCCCGCCTTCGCCCCCACGAGATGGGAAGGGAGATTCGTGAGTCGCTGGCGCGACTTTCACATTAACGGTCATGACTTTTCCAGGCACCCCCGATCATGAAAGTCATGACCGCTTCCCTCTCCCCCGACCCCTTCCACGGCCCGCGCTGCATCGCGGGCCGGCTGCGGCGGCGCGGAGCAGTGCTCCGCGAAACCCCGCCTTCGCCCCCGCGAGGGGGAGGGGAGATTCGTGAGTCGCTGACGCGACTTTCACATTAACCCGGACGCTGCCACGAACTTCCGTGCTGCCCCAGAAGCCAGGCAGCACTGACCATAGACCCCGCTTGGCGAATGCTCGACGAGAAACCATGGCGAGCGGCCGCACCAGAATGGTCATCGATCGAGTTCTGAATCACCAGGCCGACGCGGATGCTCACGAAGGCCTTCGCCGGGTCGCCGCTGGCCAGATGCCAGATTTCCGGAGCCTGCAGGGTTTTGGCCTCGCCGAGGCATTCGTGATCTCGCGGTAAGGCGGCAGGCGGCGTCGTTGAGGTCGCCGAGGGCCAGGCAGGTAGTCATTCAAACGCAGCCATCTTTCAATTTTCGGGATCGGCTGCGTTTATCATCCACACTTCACCATACTTCACCATTCGTGTCTGTTGCCTGCCGCATCGACCACCCGCCACTTATTACGCCCAATGGACAACCTGTTCGCCAACCTGCCACCTCCAGACTCGCCCACCGAGCAGTTCTTGCAACTATTGGTCCAGCCCGGTCTGACGATTGAACGCATCGTCTCGACCGGCCAGTCCAGCCCGCCGGGTTTCTGGTACGACCAGCCAGAGGGGGAATGGGTACTGTTGGTGCAGGGCGAAGCCGGCCTGCGTTTCGCCGACGAGACACAAGCCCGCCAGCTCAAGGCCGGGGATTATCTGCACATTGCGCCGCATCGGCGGCACCGCGTGGACTGGACCAGCCTCGATCAGACCAGCGTCTGGCTGGCCGTTCATTACCACCCCGCGCCGCTGCCGGAATGAATGGCATGAATGGCCAGCCTGCCCGTGGGCCCAAGAACCCATGGCAGCGGCTCAACATCCGGGCGGCCAGCAGGTGATTGGCCGTGCAGGAACGGGCCAGGCCGTTTATGCTATCGACGCACGGATGCCGACTCATGTCGTCTGCGCCTTTTCCCGTCTGCCAACAAGGTGCACAATGCACAATTCGATCCTTGCAACGGCCGGACCCTTCCCTGAAGGGGATCAGTCGCCGACGAGACTTTCACATTAACCCTGCGGCCCTGCCAATACCATGGACCCTGATCTGATCGATGCCAATCTGGTTTTCGCCAAGACTCCAGCCGGCGAAGAAGCGATGCTGCAACGAACGCGGGTCGTCCAGCGAAACGTCCGGATGGTGCTCATTCTCGTCGATGGCAACGCCACCGTCGCCGAGTTATGCGACAAGACCGGCAATGCCCCGATTACTCAGAATGCACTGCTCGAACTGGAACATGGCGGCCTCATCGAGCGCAGAATCGAAAAGAATTCGGTCTGGCGGCATACCAAGGACTCACCCACAGGCATCGTGGCAACGGCCATCCGGACGGTTTCCGAATTCTCTACCTTTGGCGACAAGGCTGCGCCGCCGGTCGAGGAACCCGAATCCGATGACCAGCAAGGCCGGAGCATTCCTTTTCCGGAAAGTCGGGGAGGTCATCCCTCGCGCGCTCCCGGCTCGCTCACGCCGCAGCCTTCACTGAGCGGCGGCCCGCTGTCCGGCGCGGCCCTGCAGCCGCAGCAGGAAGCCACAGCCGCCAGGCCGGCGGCAACCGCCGAAGCCGTACCGGCGGAACCCTCGCTTTTTGATCGTCTGAAGGCGATCGCCCGACCTGCCACTGAGGGCGACGAGCCAGCGCTCAAACCGATCCGGCGTGGCCGCCGGCGTTGGTCGCTGACCTGGTCGCTGGGCCTGCTGCTGGGGGGACTGTCGCTCTGCGCCGTGCTGTTTCTTCTGGCCCTGTTCTTTCCTTACGCCAACTACCTGCCGGAGGTGGAAGCCGGCCTGGCGCAGAGCATCGGGCAACCTGCCAGGATCGATCGCATGCGGGTCAGTGTCTACCCTCGTCCCGGCTTGCTGCTGGTCAATGTCCGCCTCGGTGAGGGAAGCGACGGGCTCGAGGTCGCCGAGGTCCGCCTGCAGCCCGAACTCCAGACGCTGCGGGCAGACAAGATTCTCTTCAGGGAGGCCGAACTGAGCGACGTCAGGCTGTCCGTCGCGACGATCAGCAATCTGTCGCGGATGCTGGCCTCCGTCGCCAGCCCGTCAGCCCGGGCCGGCGTTCAGCAGTTGACGATCAGCAATGCGGCATTCTCGTTCTCCGAACTGGCCATTGACGAAATGGATGGCCACTGCCAACTCTCGGCCGATCACCGCCTGGAATCAATCTCGCTGCGCTCGCGAGACCGCGGCCTGCAGTTGAAGCTCAGCCCGAGTGAGCGCGGGCTCGCGGTTCAGATCGATGCGATCGCCTGGCGGGTAGCGCAGGGTTCGCCGTATCTTTTTGATTCCTTGAACGTGAAGGGCGTCATCGAAGGCAGCGATTGGGTCATCGACAGCTTCGAATCGCGAATTTTCGACGGCGTGGTGCGCGCGGCGATGATCCTGCGCGATGGACAGCAAGCGGCAATCGCCGGTGAACTGTCGTTCGAGCGGATCAATGCCCGGAAACTCGGCGAAGCCCTGGGCATCGGCGGTCAATTCCAGGGCGAGGCGCATGGCAAGCTGAAATTCTCGGCCAACTCGGCCAGTTGGCCAGGCCTGCCCGCGGCTCTTCAGGCCAGCGGAAACTTCACGATGCGTCGTGGCAGACTGGGTGGCATCGATCTTCCCGAGGCAGTACGCCGATCATTGACCACACCGGCAACGCTGGGCGGCTGGACCCGCTTCGAGGAATTGTCCGGCGCCATCACGGTAACGCCAGACGCTTTCCTCTTTTCACGCCTGGCACTGAATGCCGGCCTGATGCAGTCCTCTGGACAGATCGAACTGACCCGCAAGCTGCAGTTGCGCGGCAGGATGGAGGTCCAGATGCGCGGCCAGGCCGATCACAGCAGCCGGTCGATCCTGATCAGCGGCCCCCTCAAGTCGCCGCTGACGCAAACGGCCAACCGCTGATCAGGGGATCATCCAATTACAGGAGGACCGCCGCGATGGCGTCAGCCACATAGTCGATATTGTGCGTATTCAGCGCCGCCAGGCAGATTCGGCCACTGCTCACGGCGTAAATGCCGAACTCCTCGCGCATGCGGTCGACCTGCTCGACGCTCAGTCCGGTATAGGAGAACATCCCTCGCTGCCGGATGACAAAGGAGTAGTCCTGGCCAACTCCCCGGCCCTGCAGCCGGTCGACCAGGCTGAGGCGCATGGCGCGGATTCGCCCGCGCATGTCTGCCAGTTCTTCTTCCCACATCCGGCGCAGTTCCGGACTGGACAACACCGCAGCGACGATGGCCCCGCCATGTGTCGGCGGGCTGGAGTAGTTGGTGCGGACGATACGCTTGATCTGTGACAGCACGCGCGCCGTTTCATCCCGGTTGGCGGTGATCACCGACAGGGCACCGACACGCTCTCCGTACAGCGAGAACGATTTCGAAAACGAACTCGCCACCAGGAACTGCAAGCCGGACTCGACAAACAGCCGGAGCGCCAGGGCATCCTCTCCGAGGCCGTCGGCAAAGCCCTGATAGGCGATGTCCACGAAGGCCAGGAGGCCGCGGGCGCCGATCACGTCGATGACCTGGCGCCACTGTGCCTCGTCGAGATCAGCGCCGGTCGGATTATGGCAACAGGCATGCAGAACGACGATTGAACCCGCCGGCAAGGCATTCAGTCCAGCCTGCATGGCGGCGAAATCGACGCCATGCGTCGCCGGATCGTAGTAAGGATAAGTCGCCACCGTGAAGCCTGCATTCTCGAACAGTGCGCGGTGGTTTTCCCAGCTCGGATCGCTGAGATACACCGTGGCCTCGGGCAGCAGACGCCGCAGATAGTCAGCGCCGACCTTGAGCGCGCCGGTGCCGCCCAGCGCCTCGATGGTGAGTACGCGCCCCTCCGCGAGAAGCGCCGAATCGGCACCGAAAAGCAGCTTCTGTACGTTCTGATTGTAAGCGGCCAGGCCGTCGATCGGCTGGTAGCCACGCGACGGCATGGCCTCCAGACGAGCTTTCTCGGCCAGTTTGACGGCAGCGAGCAGGGGCACCTTGCCACTGCCATCGAGGTACACGCCAACACCGAGGTTGACCTTGGTCGAGCGTCCATCGGCGTTGAATGATTCGGTGAGGCCGAGAATGGGGTCGCGTGGAGCCATTTCCACAGCGGCGAATATCGAAGCGGTCATGCAGTTTTCCTCAGTTGCTCGGTTGGTCAAGATAGGTTCGTTGTGCCTTGACGAAAACGGCGGTGCATGGTTCCTTCACCCACCGAAGACACCACCCGATCCGCGAGACAGAACGTTGAACGGCCGTTTCCGACGCCGATCCGTCGCGAAACAACGTAGAATTCTAGCATGCCGAACCCAGCGCACTCTCCTGAGAAGCCGCCCTTCGTCACCTTCGAGGGCAGCCCGTTTCGTCTCTATCAACCCTTCCTGCCGGCCGGCGACCAACCGGCCGCCATTGATCGGCTGGTCGAGGGATTGCAGGACGGGCTCTCGTTCCAGACCCTGCTCGGCGTCACCGGCTCGGGCAAGACCTACACCATGGCCAATGTCATCGCGCGAACAGGTCGTCCAGCGCTCGTCCTGGCGCCCAACAAAACGCTCGCGGCACAGCTCTACGCCGAATTCCGCGAATTTTTTCCTGATAACGCGGTCGAGTATTTTGTTTCCTATTACGACTACTACCAGCCGGAGGCTTATGTGCCGGCACGCGACCTGTTCATCGAAAAAGATTCGTCGGTCAACGAGCACATCGAGCAGATGCGCCTGTCCGCGACCAAGAGCCTGCTCGAACGCCGGGATTGCGTGATCGTTGCCACCGTTTCGTGCATTTATGGCCTTGGCGACCGCGACGAGTACCACAAGATGATCCTGATCATGCGCGTCGGCGACCGCATCGGCCAGCGCGAGGTGATCAAGCGCCTTGCCGACATGCAGTACGAGCGCAATGAGACCGACTTTCACCGCGGCACCTTTCGCGTTCGTGGCGACACCATCGACGTCTTCCCCGCCGAACACGCCGAACAGGCGATCCGGATCTCGCTGTTCGACGACGAAATCGAAGGCCTGCAGCTCTTCGATCCCCTGACCGGCCATCTGCAGGCCCGGCTGCTGCGCTTCACGATTTTCCCGTCGTCGCACTACGTCACGCCGCGCGAGACCGTGTTGCGGGCAATCGAGGCGATCAAGGGCGAACTCGTTGAACAGATCGCTTACTTCAACGCCGAGAACCGTCTGGTCGAGGCGCAGCGCATCGAACAGCGTACCCGTTTCGACCTCGAAATGCTCGATCAGGTCGGTTTCTGCAAGGGCATCGAGAACTATTCCCGGCATCTCTCGGGACGCCAGGTCGGCGAACCTCCGCCGACCCTGATCGACTATCTGGCAACCGACGCGCTGATGTTCATCGACGAGTCGCATGTCTCGGTTTCTCAGGTCGGTGGCATGTACAAGGGCGACCGCTCGCGCAAGGAGAACCTTGTCAATTACGGATTTCGTCTGCCGTCGGCGCTCGACAACCGGCCGCTGAAGTTCGCCGAGTTCGAAGCCCTGATGCGGCAAACCATTTTCGTTTCGGCCACCCCTGCCGACTACGAGACGACACACCAGGGGCAGGTCGTCGAGCTGCTCGTCCGCCCGACCGGTCTGGTCGATCCGACACTCATCGTTCGTCCTGCTTCGACTCAGGTCGACGACCTGCTGTCGGAGATCCGGCTGCGCACCGCACTGGCGGAACGGGTGCTGGTCACCACACTGACCAAGCGCATGGCCGAGGACCTGACCGATTACCTCAACGAACACGAAGTGCGGGTGCGCTATCTGCATTCGGACATCGATACCGTCGAGCGCGCCGAGATCATTCGCGATCTGCGTCTGGGCAAGTTCGACGTTCTGGTCGGCATCAACCTGCTGCGTGAAGGACTGGACATTCCCGAAGTCTCGCTGGTGGCCATCCTCGACGCCGACAAGGAAGGTTTCTTGCGCTCCGAACGCTCGCTGATCCAGACCATCGGTCGCGCCGCCCGCCATCTGCACGGTACCGCGATCCTCTACGCCGACAGGGTCACCGACTCGATGCAGCGTGCAATCGCCGAAACCGAACGACGGCGGCTCAAACAGCTTGCTTTCAACGAAGCCAACGGCATCGTACCCAAGGGGATCAGTAAACGTATCATCGACATCATCGACGGAGTCTACGATGCCGAGAATGCGCAACGCGACCTCAAGGTCGCACAGCAACAGGCCGACTACCAGGCCATGAGCGAAAAGCAACTGGCGCGCGAACTGCGACGCCTGGAGAAGGAAATGCACGAGTACGCCAGAAACCTCGAATTCGAGAAAGCCGCCGCCGCGCGCGACGAATTGTTCCGCATCCGCAAACAGGTATTCGGGATCAGCGGCGCCGAGGAAAATCTTCAGCCCTTGTGAACTGATTGATTCTGTATAAACTATTTCGATAGTCGAGGTTTCCATCTTCGTCTCCGGAGTGCGCAGTGAAAACAGCACGATTCCTCCAGGAACAACCCATTTTCGGCGGCGTCGGCGATCAGGCGATGCAGTCGATCATGCTGCTGATGCGGGAACTCCATTTCGCGGCTGCCGAGGTGATCGTTCGGGAGGGAGAAGATGGTGACTCCCTCTTCGTGATCTGCAGCGGCTCGGTCGAAGTGCTGAAAGCCTCTCCTATCGCGAACGGCACGTTTGGCAAGCGCATCGCCATTCTCCAGGTCGGTGACGTTTTTGGCGAAATGGAGTTGATCGACACGCAGCGTCGTTCGGCAACGATCCGGGCACTCGAACCGGTGTCGGTATTGGCCTTGTCCAACGCCGATCTGTTCCAGATCTACGAGTCTGACCCGCAGACCTTTACGCTACTTGCCCTCAACCTGGCCCGGGAACTGAGCCGTCGCCTGCGCAACATCGACGATCTGGCGGTGCACTACATGGCCACGAACAGCCGCACGGACCCTTCGTGAACACCCAGGCTTTCGATCATGCGATGGCGGCAATCCGCGACGCAGGTGGTCGAGGGCATGGGCTACGTTTTACCGAAGCCCTGATGCCGCGCCTGGCGACGGCGATCACTGAGCATTGCGACAGGCATGGGGCCACCCCGGAGGCGGCTAACGGTCATGACTTTTTCAGGCACCCTTGATCATGAAAGTCATGACCGTTTCCCCTCTCCCCCGACCCCTCTCCCGCGAGTGGAGAGGGGAGATTCGTGAGTCGCTGACGCGACTTTCACATTAACCTTTCAAGCGACTGAAGCGCGTCAGGTTCTGCATCATTTCTGTGATTGCGGGACTGATTTTCTGCTTGACCTGTACCCGATCGGCAATCTCGCGATCATTGCCGTCGGTGACTTCGTCGCGCTTGGCACCGCCGGTGGCATTGATCGGGAATGCGACCTTGTAATCCTCGCCCAAATACGCCAGGCGGTTCCAGTCACCGGCAACCGCGTAGGCGCGGTGGTAGGCGGGATCGAGCAGGTTCATGCCCTGCGAATAGTCGGACGATTTGTTGCGCACGCCGAGCAGTGGCATCAGGGTGGCCGGAATGTCAAGGTGGCTGGTGATGCCCTTGACCACGCGCGGCTGGTTGCCGGGTATCCAGATCACCGCCGGCGTGCTGGTCTGGTAACGGTTGAATTCGGCGCTATGGCCCCAGCGGCTGATCTCCATGAATTCTTCGCCGTGGTCGCCAAGCACGATGATCACGGTGTTGTCCAGCAGATTCTTCTGCTTCAGGTGTTCGATGACCCGTCCCACCTGCTGATCGACATGGCGCGCGGCGTTCAGGTAACGGTTCTTGATCAGATTGATGTCGCCCTTGAAATCCGTCGTCAGGTAGTTCAGGTCTTCGAGGTAGGGCTGGGCAATCACCGTATCCGGCGGAAAGACATAGGGCGCGTGCGTCGACTCGAAGAAGTGGTAAGCCATGAACGGGCGAGCCGGATCGCGCTTGTCGATGAATGCCAGCAGGTCCCGGATGTTGTCTCGATCGCGCTGCCAGGCGACCTGGTCGACGGAAGCCATATGCATGTCGTTCGGGTTCATGTTGACGAATACCGTCTTGTCGAAGGCGGGGAAGGTGAAACGCTGGCTAGTGTGCAGGGTGAACTGGTAACCGCGCTGCTGCATGACATCCATCAGCACCGGTGCGCGACGCGCGTCCAGCATCGGGAACCAGTAGTTGGCGTAGAGCCCGTAGAACATCGAGAAGACGCCCATCTGGGTCAGGTTGCCGCCGCTGTAGTGTTTTTCCAGGCGCAGCGCCTGCTGTGAAAAGTCCCAAAGCTGCGGCATGATCTTCGGATCGAGCATGTCGAAACGCAGCGACTCGGCAACCAGCCAGACGATGTTCGGCGGCTGCACGGATTTGTCGACATCCAGCGGCACCAGGGGATAGTTGAGAACGCTCTTCTTCACCTGGATTCCGTCCGAAGCCTTGTCGGCTTCCTTGATCCCCAGCCTGGCTATCGTGGCGCGCGACGTCAGGGGCAAGTACATCGGATAGCGTTCGCTGGCAAACAGGATGGGCTGGTAATTGACCGCGGCGCTGTAGGCGTAGGCAACACGCTCGCCCATGCTCGCCAGCAGGATGATCAGGGCCAGCCAGCGCCAGCGCAGAATGCGCGGCAGGGGGCGTGCGGTCGCGGGGCTGCGCGCCACCAGCCAGTAATAGGCAAGTCCCTGCAAGGCCAGCAGCGCGGTGATGATCAGGGCCGCCGTGAGCTGGGTGCTGGTCGTCGCACCCAGGGAGTCAATGCCTCCGGGCGTGAGGACGAGATCCACCACGAAGCCGTTGATATGAAAGCCATACATGTCGTGGATCAGGCGATCGGCGAACAGCAGCACATGGATCAGTCCGGTCAGGGCGATGAGTGTTGTCGCCAGCAGCAGGTTCCCGCAACAGAAACTTTTTGCGCGACGCAACAGCCAGTAAGCCAGGTAGCCGACTCCAATGGCGGGCAGGAGATAGAACATCGAATATGTCGCCGTCGTCGCCAGGGTCCACAGAGCGGTGCCCGGATCAGCGTATTGCTCACGGGTGGTGAAACGGGTGACGTGGGCGATGACGCTCAGCCATGTGAACAAATAAAATCGGCTGATACTGGCAAGCGAAGGCAATCCGGGCATCGGCGAAACTCCCAAAAGTGCCATTTTAAACCAGCAAGCTTAACCGCCGCTTAACCAGTTGTTGACCAGCAATTCTCATTTTGGCTGAATATAGTGGTCCCCGGAATTCAGGCAGTAGTTTAAGCTGTGCGCCAAGGTAGGGAGCCAGGAACGATGAGTGAAACGAAGACGCGGAAGGTACATACACCGGAGTTCAAGGCGAAG
>WBZT01000192.1_pt1 | contig 12893 bp, 11 predicted proteins | sample 5204241 | NCBI WGS metagenome assembly WBZT01 (sample SAMN12344358, study PRJNA552823) | activated sludge metagenome | biome: Activated sludge suspended growth; feature: Nitrification reactor; material: Wastewater; isolation source: activated sludge from nitrification reactor of wastewater... | reverse complement strand
GCGTGACGTTTATCTTGATCTAGGTGAGACGGCGTTGGGACTCAATCAAGCGCAGGCAGAGGCGGGATTGCTGGCGCAGGACAGTTACCTGACGAGCTTCTGGGGCGTGTACAAGCAGGCCGACAAGGTGGAGTTTGCCGACACGCTGCGCGGGCAGGCGTTTCAGGGAATGATCTTCGGCACGCGCGCACTGGTCGCCGGCGGCCAGTCGGCGATGAGCGGTCTGGTGGATACGTTTAAGCGCGCCGCGAACTTGGGACCAGAATATTTTGGATACTCGCTGCTCGACACCGTTTCCTCCGAGATCACCACGCAACTCAATGAAAGCCGCGACACTACTGATCTCGCCGTGCGAACTTTGCGTCGTTTGCGCGGATTGAGCGATGATCTGACACTGACCTTGCTCGACCGAAGTGGCGACGCGGGCGTAACGCAACTGCAAACGAACCGCGTGTTCATCGAGCAAGGCGGCGGTGGTTTGCGGCGGTTGGTGATGTGTTACGAAACTGATCCGGTCAAACTGATGGAACACGAGTTTCTCGCCGCGCAAACGCACGCAGCGACGGCAGTGACCGACATGGAAAAAGTTTTCAATGCACGCGCGCTTGCCGATGCAAAGGGTGATTTTCCGTTCGGCCAGAAGCTCAAACGCCTGCTGGCGGACCCGCTCGGCACAGCCAAGGTTTTCATCCAGAACTCGGACTTTGGCGGCGATCATTTCAGCGCGCCGCTCGAACACATCGCGCTGCGCAAGGCGCAGGTGCAGGAAATGCAGACGCTTTTGCCGTGGTTGCTACGGGCGAAATTCAACCCCACGAAGCTCGCGCAACTCAGCCCACGAATGTTCGCGCTATATCAGGAATTGACTCCGGCGAATCCGGATTTTCTGCAATGGACACTCACGCGCCAGCGGCTGGCGGCGCAACAGAACGTGGATCTGCTGGAACGCGCTCTGGTTACGGCAGCGTCGGAAGACCGTCCGGAATTGCGGCAGAAGATCGCGGCAAACCGAGCCCTCGTCGCGCTCGAAGCTTCGGAACAGCAGGCCTGGCTGCTGCAATTGCAGGGACTGGACAAGATGATGATGTGGGACTACGACGCGGCGTTGGAGTGTTTCTACCAAGCCAGCGAGTGCAACACCAACGTGTTGCCGCGCGCCAACGTCGAGCGATTGCGCGCGGACTTGAACTGGCAACGCACCATCGAAGCCGGTATGGAATCGTTGCAGCAAACCGGCAACCTCGCGGTGCAGGCGGCGTTGTTTGAATTCGCCGGCGGCAAAATCGGTGAGAGCCTCGGGATGACGCGCGGCGGCGCGGCAGCAACGACGACGGAAACCGTAGTCAAGGCTGGCGCGGAGGAGGAATTCATTTTGCTACGTGCGTTGCCGGCCTCGAAGTTCTGCGATTTCGTCTGGAAACAGTTCAACCCGTTCGCGGAATTTCTTAACGCCTGGTACGAGCAGGCCAGCTTGGTAAAAGTCGGCCAGCAAACCTTCGCGCTCGGCGTGAACGTTGGAACGCAGGTCGTGCAAAACGACCTCATGAAGAAAGCCGTGCTCAAAGGCTGGTGCGGCTTGGATGATCAATGGGCGGATTTCCTGGCGAACGCGATCGTAAGCACGGCGCAGGTGAAGCCCGGCGGCAAACACACGCTCTTCTGGGAGCTGTGCCTGCGCGTCAAGGCGGCGGACGCAAAATTCCATTGGATGCTGGTGGACCTTGGTGTGGTCAAACAGAAACAGCAGGCACGTCGCTCGCTCTCGGATTTCTATTTCTTTCAGGAGATGTGTCTCCAGGCGAAGAAAGCGCGCGAGGAAATCAGTGCGCGCAAGTTGTCCGCCGGCGATGAGACCGCGGCGAAAGCGGAAACGGCGAAGCTCGCCGAGGCGGAAGCGAATCAAAATCTGAAGCTCCAGCCGCTGACGAAGGAAACCTTGCAGGAACGCCTCGGCCAATTCCTCGGCGACGATCCGCCCGCGCCTGGCTCAAAGGAGCGGCTCGCACAAATTGCCAAGTTTTTCCAAGGGCTGAAGTGGAAAGACCTCATGAAACTTGGCCTGCCCAAGGATAGCGGATTGAACCGGCAGATTGACAACCTGCGCCGTGAATTGATTGCGTCGTTACAGGTGGAGTTTTTCAACGACCCGCGCTTCGCCAAATACCGCGAACACATGATCGCGTATCTGTACATCGGCTCGGCGGGCAAGAAAACCTCGGCAGCCTACAAGCGGATTGACAGCGATATTGATTTCACCGTGCTCGTGCGCGAAGACACGCCGGAGTCCGTGCGCAACCAGTTGCGCGAGGATTTCATGGGCTTCTTCCAGGAAGCCGCGCACGGCATGGCGCTGGAGGATTTCGAGATGAGCGTGATGGTGGACCCGATGCCAAAGTTCGAGCGCACCGGCGAAACCGCCGCCGGCATCGTTTCGATTCTCTGGCTCGAAGCCACCCCACAGGCACGCGCCGACGCGCGGGCGAAGCTGCGCGCTGGCATCGAGAAGACCATCGAACAACTCATCCGCAACGCGAGCGACAAGGAGCGCTACCTCGACCGCGGAAATCTCTTTCGCCACAACCTGTTCGTGCGGCTCGGCTGTTTTCTAAAAAAAGCCGGCAAGGTCGTGAGCGAGGAGGGCGTCGAGTTGGAGGATTTGCCGCCGGAACAGTATGACGCGCTCTACGGCGATGTGCCGCTTGAACCGTGGATGGCCTTCGACGCGGTGATGGGCAATCTCGGCTACATCGTCCAGCACGCGCTCGAACATCCGAACGACACGCTCGCCTACCAGAAAGTTCTCTCCGGCAAATACGCGATCCGCGGCGGCTTGTTCTCGATGCTGCTGATGTCGCCGAAGGCACGCGAACGATTGAGCAAACTGACGCGCGCAGAAGTCGAGGCCAACGGTTGGGAAGGTGCCGAACGCATCTGCGTGGAAGTGGCAAAGGAAATTCTCGCGCAGCCCGATGGCTTGAAAGAACTCGGTCTGCCAACGGTGCTTGATGTTTCCGGTGGAAAGGAAGGCCTCGCGATGGACGCCGCGGCGTGGGTGCGGTTGTTCGAAGAATGGAATTATCGCAAGGAGGGCCTGCCGTTGAACGAAGTGTTTGGCAGGTCGCGTCGCCTGCGGCTTGATCCCGATGCCCGGCAGATCAACGCTTATCTCGCCGAGAACATCGTGAAGACGGAGGCTTTTTTGAAAGTGGCACTGCGTAAGACAATCCTCGAACAGGGCGCGGCGCTGAAGCAACTTCAGGCAGCGATGAAGCACGCCAAGGAACTCGGCGACCAATCGGCCGCAGAGATTCTCGAGTTGAAGATGAAGGAAATTCTCATTTCTCAGGCCGCCGTTTGGAACCGGATGGGACGCGAGCAACAGCTGCTTGTCCTGAAAGAAATGCCGCCGGAAGCTGATTGGTGGCCGGCCATCGCTTCGGTCGAAGGCTTGAAGGAAGCGAACGGCACCCCTGCGCCCACGCCGGCGAATCCTAACCGTGTCGTGCTTGATCGCAACGCGTTGCTGGCGTGGCGGCCGGGAGTTTTCATGAATGCGCCGCCGGAGGACATCGCCCGCCGTATCACGCTGCTCAAGGAACAGGCGGCCACCGCAGCGCCGGCGCTGTTAAATAACAATCCGCAGGCGGCGCCGTAAGAGAACTTTCCCGCGTGACCAAGCTTCGGCTCCCTGCCATGCTGACAAGGTGACGACCACTGAAGCCATACAGCTTCTCGAAAAATTTCGCGCGGGCGGCGTGAGCCGCGACCGCGTGTTGCAGGCTTTCCAAGCCGCGCCGGTGGCGGACATTGGTTTCGCGCAGGTGGATACGCACCGCGCGTTGCGGAAAGGTTTCCCGGAGGTGATTTTTGGCGCGGGCAAAACGCCGGAACAAGTGGTGAAGATCGCCGCCAAGCTGCTGGAGCGGGAGCAAAACGTTCTCGTGACGCGGATCACGCCGGTTCATGCGCAGGCGCTGCGGAAAAAATTCAAACTGGCGGTGCATCACGAATCTGCGCGCTGCGTGACCATTGAGAAAAAGCCATTGCCGAGGCGCACGGGATTCATCGCCGTGGTTTGCGCTGGCACGAGCGACCTGCCCGTGGCCGAGGAGGCGGCGGTGACGGCGGAGATCATGGGCAATCGCGTCGAGCGCATTGCGGACGCGGGCGTGGCTGGGCTGCACCGGATTCTCTCGCGGCTGGAAACGATTCAGCGCGCAAACGTGCTCGTGGTCGTCGCCGGGATGGAAGGCGCGTTGCCGAGCGTGGTGGCGGGCTTGGTCAGCAAGCCGGTCATTGCGGTGCCGACGAGTGTGGGTTACGGCGCGAGCTTTGGCGGCGTGGCGGCGCTGCTGGGCATGTTGAACAGTTGCGGCAGCGGCGTGACCGTGGTGAACATTGATAACGGCTTCGGCGGCGGTTATGCGGCCAGCCAGATCAATGAGTTGGTTTCCCCTTCTTAATCTTAATCGTAATCCTTTTCTTAATCTCCGACGGGCGGGATTAAGATTAAGAAAAAGAGTAAGAGCAAAAACAAAATGAAAACTCTCTATCTCGACATCTTCAGCGGCATCAGCGGCGACATGTTCATCGGCGCGCTGATTGATCTGGGCGTTGACCCGCACCGGCTCGGTCGCGAACTGGAGAAGCTCAAACTCGACGATTATCACCTTCACGTCAGCGACCAGGAACGCCAGGGCATCGCCGGCATCAAGTTCGACGTCCATCTGGCGCACGACCACGAACATCATCACGATGACTGCGCCGGTGAGCATTCGCACAAGGAACCCAGCCACGATTCGCACGACCACCACGGTCACGCGCACGATCATCATCACCACGACCACGAACATGGTCACAGCCATGCACATCAGCACGAGCACGGCGATCACGACCATTCGCACGACGACAGCCGGAATTTCAGCGACATCAAAAAGCTCATCACCAAGAGCAAGCTGTCGCCGTGGGTGAAACAGAAATCCATCGCCGTGTTCCAGCGCATCGCGGAGGCTGAGGGCAAAATTCACGGCAAACCGGTGACCGAAGTGCATTTCCACGAAGTCGGCGCGGTGGATTCCATCGTGGACATCGTTGGCGCGTGCATCGGGTTGGAACTCCTCGGCAAACCGCGCGTGCTCGCCTCACCCGTCGTAGAAGGCACAGGTTGGATTCGCTGCGCGCACGGACGTTTTCCAATCCCTGCTCCCGCCACGCTCGCCATTCTCGGCGCGAGGAAGATTCCGGTTACACAATGCGACGAACCGAACGAACTCATAACACCGACGGGCGCAGCCTTGCTGGCTGAGTTCGCGGAGGAATTAGGTCCGATGAGCGGCATCGTGGCGGAGGGGATCGGCTTCGGTCTTGGCACGCGTGAGAACCAGACCCGGCCCAACGTGTTGCGCGCGGTGTTGGGGGTGGTTTCAGGGGCGATCGGTCCGGCGTCCGGCAAGTCACGCACCGCACCTCACGCCCCAGGCGACTGGGAAACGGACCGCATCGCGGTGCTGGAAACGAATCTCGACGACATCAACGCGGAAATCCTCGGCGGCTTCGTGGAACAGGCGCTGGCCGCGGGGGCGCTCGACGTCTTTCACACGCCGATCCAGATGAAGAAGAACCGGCCCGGCGTTTTGCTCACGGTGCTGTGTGCCGAGGCGGACGCGGACCAATTCAGCGAAATCATACTGCGCGAGACCACGGCGTTTGGCGTCCGGCGCACGCTTGCCGAGCGACGGAAATTGCGTCGGGAGTTTGTTTCTGTGAAGACGAAGTTCGGAGCGGTGGCCGTGAAACTGGGCCGCCTGAATGGCCGCGTGGTTCAATTCGCGCCCGAGTTCGAATCCTGCAAGCAACTGGCGCAACGGCGGAAGGCACCGTTGAAAGCAATCTATGCGGCCGCCCTACAGGCGGCACGCACCGTGGAATGAAAGGGTTGATATGAGGGCTCGATTCAGTTGGTTGATTTACGCGGGGATGTTCGCGATCCATGCCGCGGCCGCGGTCAATGATCCCGGGATCGCTGGTTGGTTGCCGCCGCTGCCGGCGGGGCAGGAGTGGAAGCTGGCGTGGTCGGATGAATTCGATGGCGCTCAGGTGGACACGAACAAGTGGGAATTGCTGGGCGATTGGAAACGGCGCGACGGTTGGTGGGTGCAGGCGGATTCGTTCCTCGACGGCAAAGGCAATCTCGTCTTGCGCACGAAAAAGGACGGCGAGCGTTTCACCAGCGGCGCGGTGCGGACGCGCGGGCGATTTGAGCACGCGTTTGGCTACTGGACGGCGCGCTGCCAGTTGCCGAAGCAACCGGGCCACTGGTCAGCCTTCTGGTTGATGTCGAACGGGGTGGGCCATGAGGACGGCAACGGGCGCGATGGGACGGAGATAGACATCGCGGAATTTCCATGGCGCGACGGCAAGTTCGCCATCAACCTGCATTGGGACGGTTACGGCAAGGCTCACAAGCACGCGGGCAAGGAGCTCGTGAATCCCGCCATCACAAACGGCTTTCATGAATTCTCCCTGGCGTGGAGCACGAACGAATACGTTTTCTACGTGGACGGCCAGGAAGTATGGCGCACGGCGGCGGGCGGGGTTTCGCAACAACCCGAGTGGGCCAAATTCAGCAACGAAGTTGGCAATTGGGCCGGCGACATCAAAACGGCGAAATTGCCGGACGACTTCCTGATTGATTACATCCGGGTTTATGACGCGGTGTCCGCCGAACGGAAGCCGGACTCCAAGTAATGCGCCCCGGCGTCCAGCTTCGGCCGCCGCGAGGCGATTGCGCGGTGACTTAACTTAATGCAGGCGAAAGAACATTCTCCCCTCGCTGGCTGGAACGGTGACCGTGATCCGTGAATTGTTGGTGACCGCGACGGAGTTGGTCACGCTGGTCCAGTTGGCCGGAGCCAAATCCGGATTCTGTTGCAACGCGAAGGGAACATCCGGAGTGGAATAAGCCAGGACAATGTGGTTGCCTTGTGCGCCCGTCCCCCGGGAAACGGAAAGCGACGGCGGCTGCGGCAGGACCGCGACACTCATCTGGCAGTAGCCGGGACCAACGGCCCAACTGTCGCTCCCAATCTTGTATTGGTGCTCGCCCATGGTCCAGAACGAGCCGGCATCAGTATTGGTAGTCGGAACGAGCGCAAAATAATACGAGGCGTCATTGAACGAATTCGGGCTTGAGGCCACGACCCAGTAGGTCGCGTTGGACGACAGCAGCAGCGGAGCGGTGTTGGTATAGGTGTAGATGCCGGGGGACAGTGGAAATTGAGGGCCCGACAACGTGGCGAGACTACCACCGGGCTGTCCGCCCGCGTCGCTGTAAAACGCAACATCGCAGAAGGTCAATCCGCCATTCGGATGCGACGCGCCAAAGAACTTGAGTGAAATCGCGGAAAGCCATCCGGGCGTATTGCCCGTGCGGAACGAGCCGGCAACACTCAGGTGGGTCCCGAAAGCGCTGCCGAAACTCTGCGAGGCATTCGCCGTCTGGCCGAGATTGGAAACCATGGTTACGGCTTCTTGCGCGGGGGCCACCAACACCGCACCGAGACAAATGTAATACGCGCCAAATTTTTTCATGGAGGGCGGCAGTTTATTTATCGTCCGCGAAACACCAAGCAAAGAATTTCACTGACGCGGAAGAGCCACGCCAATACGCTGATCCTTGCTGAATGAAAAAGCAGTTCGACAGCATCGAATCGGTCATTGACGACATCCGCAAAGGGAAAATGGTCATCGTCGTGGACGATGCCGACCGCGAGAACGAGGGCGACCTCATCATGGCCGGCCAGCACGTCACGCCGGCGGCGATCAACTTCATGGCCAAGTTCGGGCGCGGGCTCATTTGCGTGCCGACCACCAGCGAACGACTACAACAACTCGGCATTGGGCGCATGGTCAAGGACAACCGCGAGGTGTTCACCACCGATTTCCAGGTGAGCGTGGACGCCGCGCGCGGCATCTCCACCGGCATCAGCGCCGCCGACCGCGCGCGGACCATCGAGCTCATGGCCTCACCCACGGCGGTGCCGAACGACCTCGTGCAGCCCGGACACATTTTCCCGCTGCGGGCGAAATCCGGCGGGGTCCTGCAACGCGCCGGGCATACGGAGGCTGCGGTGGACCTGGCGGTCATTGCCGGTTGCCGTCCCATTGGCGTGATCTGCGAGATCATGAACGACGACGGGACCATGGCGCGGCTGCCGGAGTTGCTGAAGTTCGCCTCGAAACACAAGGTGCGAATTTGCACCATGGCCGACCTCATCGAATACCGGCGGCGCAGCGAGAAACTCGTGGAGCGTGTCGAAACGGTGAAACTACCGACGGACTTCGGCGAATTCGATCTGCATCTCTATCGTTCGCGGTTGGACGGGCAGCATCATTTGGCGCTCGTGCGCGGCGCGGTGGCGGGCCGGACCGGCGTGCTCGTGCGGGTTCACAGCGAATGCCTGACGGGAGATGTCTTCGGTTCGCGGCGCTGCGACTGCGGCCCGCAACTGCATCAGGCGATGCGGCAGATTGCCGAGGCGGGGCGCGGGGTGATTGTTTACATGCGCCAGGAAGGCCGCGGCATCGGGCTGGCGCCGAAGATCAAAGCCTACAAGCTTCAGGAAAAAGGCTACGACACGGTCGAGGCCAACGAGAAACTCGGATTTAAGATGGACCTGCGCGAGTACGGGCTGGGCGCGCAAATCCTCTCCGACCTAGGCCTGCGGAAAATCAAATTGCTCACCAACAACCCGCGCAAGATCGTTGGCCTTGAAGGTTACGGTCTGGAAATCATCGAGCAACTGCCCATAAAGGTGAAACCCAACCCCCACAACGAGCGTTACCTGAAAACCAAGCGGCAGAAAATGGGACACTTGCTGTGAACTTATGATTTACGATTTTCGATTTACAATTGGGCCACGGCGGGAGGGCGTATGCTGAAGGCGGTTGCTTCCAGTCGGGTGCAAAAGTCACGCAGCCGGTTCGCCATTGTCGCCTCGCGTTACAACGTCAGATTCGTGTACTCGATGCTGCGTGCGGCACAGGCGGAGTTGAAGAGGGTGGGCGCAGTGGTGCGGGTTGTCCGCGTCCCGGGCGCATACGAGATTCCGGTGGTCGCCGCCCGGCTGGCCCGCAGCGGCAGCTTCGCCGGGGTAATTTGCCTGGGGGTGATTCTCCGCGGCGAAACGACACACGCCGCCCACATTGGCGAGGCGGTGAGCCGGGCGCTCATGGAAATCCAACTGGCGACGGGCGTGCCGGTAATTCACGAGGTTTTGCTGCTGGAAAACGTCCGGCAGGCGGAGGCGCGGTGTCTGGACCGCAAGCACAACCGCGGTCGCGAGGCGGCCCAGACGGCCTTGGCAATGGCGCGGGTGATGGCGGACCTGGTCCGGCGGAGGCTTTGAACAAGCCAGGCCCGAAGGGCGTCGAAAGGCGGATGAACGGATGGAATGACCCAGCGGAGGGCTTGCTTCGAGCCAGCGGGCCTGATAGGGTTAACCAACTTTTTCTTGGACAAAACAAACATGAAAATGAATCGAACACTAACTTTGGTCGCGGGATTGGTTGCGGTTACGCAACTGGCCACCGCGGGGAACATCACCGGTAAAGTTACCCTCAAGGGCACGCCACCGCCGGAAAAGGAAATCACGCAGATCAAGGACGACGCCAATTGCGGCAAACTCCACACTGAACCGGTCAAGACCCGCTTCTTTGTCGTCGGTGCGGCCGGCGAACTGGCGGATACGGTGGTGATGCTCAAGGGCATCAGCGGCAAATCCACCGGCGCCTCCGCGGCGCCATTGGTGGTGGACCAAAAAGGTTGTGAATACCTTCCGTATGTCACCGCCGCCCAGACCGGCCAAAAGATCGTCGTGAAGAATTCGGACCCAACCTTGCACAACGTGCATCCCTCGCCGACCGGCGCGGGGAACAAGGAGGACAACAAAGCGCAATTCCCCGGTGGCGCAGACCTGACTTTTGAATTCCCGACGGCGGAAAACTTTCTCAAGTTCAAGTGCGACGTCCATCCGTGGATGTTTTCCTACGTCACCGTTGTGGATCATCCCTATTACGCCGTGACCGGCAAGGATGGCACGTTTACGATCAAGGATGTGCCGGCCGGCAAATACACTATTGTGGCGTTGCACCGCAAAGCCGCGCCGACCGGTGTCGAGCAGGCGGTCGAAGTGACCGCCGACGGAGCGAAGGCTGACTTCACTCTGGAAGTCAAATAGCCGATTCTGTTTCAGGGAAACCGCTGTGGCCGCGAAGGGCACAGCGGTTTTCGTTTTCGGAAGTGATGATTCACACTGAATCCCGCGCCCGGCACCGCTTTGCCGTGTTGACGGCGCTGGCGACGCTGGGGCTGGTCGGCATGGGCGGGCTTGTGACGAGCCACGGCGTTGGCATGGCCGTGCCGGACTGGCCGACGAGTTACGGCTACAACATGTTCGCCCTGCCGATCTCGACGTGGCTCACGGGCGGTGTCTTTCATGAGCATACTCACCGGCTTTGGGCGTCGCTGGTCGGTGTGCTGGTAGTCGCCTTGACCCGTTGGCTGGGCGGACGAGAATCGCGTGGGCCGCTGATAATTATCGGCCTCGCGGAAATTGTCGCCGGCCAAGCCCTGTTGCGATTCGGCTCGGACTGGAAAGGCGCCGGCCATTTCCTTGCCGGCATCGGTGGCGTGGTATTGCTGGCGGGCATTGTCTGGATCAACAACCGACCCTCGCCGAAGCCGCTGGCCAAGCTCGCTTGGTGGGCCTTCGTGCTCGTGCAGGTGCAGGGCTTGCTAGGTGGGTTGCGGGTGATTCTGGATGCTCAAGTCGTGGCCGACCTTCGCCTCGGGACCGCGTTTGGAATCCTTCACGCCTGTCTCGCCCAAGCCTTCCTCGTTCTGCTGGCGGTCATCGCGCTGATGACCAGCCGTTGGGGGAACCGGATTGCCTTGCCTCAAAACGACAACCTCATCGCCCGGTTGTTCCTCGTCACCACGGCCCTGATCTTTGCGCAGTTGATCATTGGCGCGACGATGCGGCATCAGCATGCCGGCTTGGCAATTTGGGATTTTCCGCTCGCGCACGGCAGGTGGTGGCCCGAACTCAGCGCCAGTGCGGTTGCCGGTTACAACGCGCAACGTGTTGAAATCACCGCGGCCGAGCCAGTCACCGCATTTCAGATCGTGCTGCAAATGATCCACCGCCTGATGGCTTTGCTGATTCTGGCGGGTGTCGGGGCGAGCGCTTGGAGGACGCGGCTGTCCGGTCCGGCGGGCGGATTGCGCAGCGTGGGGCACGTGTGGCTGGGATTGATTTTGGCTCAGATTGGCCTGGGCGCGTGGACCGTCTGGTCGAACAAGGCGGCAGACGTCACCACGGCCCATGTGGTGGTTGGTTCACTTTCTCTCGTGACAGGCGCGCTCGGATGCCTTATCTCTCTCCCCCGATTTGCCCGGGTGACTGAGGCGCAGGGTGCGCCCCTCTCATAGGCTTTTTCTGTACTCATCGCCCGCGTTTCGCACCGAAGTGAACAAAGTTATCACACAAGAATTGGTCCCGGCCGTGTCCACGGCCAAGAGTTGGACCACTGTTTATGCCGAGCTCGTGAAGGCGCGATTGACCCTGCTGGTCCTTCTCACGACGTTGGTAGGCTTTTATGTCGGGCATCGCGGCCCGATGGATTACTTGCTGATGTTTCACGCGTTGTTCGGCACGGCCCTGGTGGCGAGCGGCGCGGCGGCGCTCAATCAGCTGCTCGAACGCGAGCACGACGCGAAGATGCGGCGGACAGCCGATCGCCCATTGCCTTCGGGCCGGCTCCAACCGGTCACCGTCATGCTCTTCGGCGGCATTTGCGCGCTGCTGGGAACACTTTATCTGGCGCTGCTGGTGAATCCGCTCACCAGTGTGCTCGGTGCGGTTTCGTTGATCAGCTACCTGTTCATTTACACGCCGCTCAAACGGTTGACGTGGCTGAACACGGCCGTCGGCGCGGTGCCGGGCGCGCTGCCGCCTCTGATGGGCTGGGCGGCGGCCCGCGGTGAATTGAGCGGCGGCGGCTGGGCGCTCTTCGCCCTGCTGGCGTTCTGGCAGATGCCGCATTTCTTCGCCATTGCCTGGATTTACAAGGACGAATACGCCCGGGCCGGATTCCAGATGTTGCCGGCGGTGGATCCGGACGGCACGCGCACCGCGCAACAATCCGTCAGCCACACGTTGGCGCTGTTGCCGGTCGGCCTCTGCCCGTTCCTGTTCCATTTGACCGGACATTTTTATCTGGTGAGCGCAGTGGTGCTGGGGTTGGCCTATTTTGGCTGCGCCGTGCTATTTGCCCGCCGGCTCGATTTGCGAAGCGCCAAGATTTTGTTTTTCGCTTCGATCATTTATCTGCCGCTGATTTTGATTGCGATGGTGGTGGACAAGCTGGCTTGAGTGCGACGGCCATTGACAGGGGAGGCGAAGAGAAGTTTAACTTCGCGCCCGTTTTTTAGTTTCGGCGAAAGCCGGCAGTGCGGATTTAACAAACGAACAACATGCAAGCGACAACGCATACGACGCCCCATGACGCGGCGCATCACGCCCACCATGAGGAGACATCGTTCTGGCGCAATTACATATTCTCCATTGACCACAAGGTCATCGGCATCCAATACGCCATTACCGCGCTGGCGTTCCTGCTCTTTGGTTTCAGCCTCATGGCAATGATGCGCTGGCAAATTGCGCACCCGGGCCAGGCGCTCCCGGTGATTGGGCCGTTGCTGGCCACCCTGTTTGGCGATGTCGCGGCCAAAGGCATCATGTCGCCGGACCTTTACAACACTTTCGGCGCGATGCATGGCACGATCATGGTGTTCCTCGCCGTGGTACCGCTGTTGACGGGCGCATTTGGCA
>WBZT01002444.1_pt1 | contig 12894 bp, 13 predicted proteins | sample 5204241 | NCBI WGS metagenome assembly WBZT01 (sample SAMN12344358, study PRJNA552823) | activated sludge metagenome | biome: Activated sludge suspended growth; feature: Nitrification reactor; material: Wastewater; isolation source: activated sludge from nitrification reactor of wastewater... | reverse complement strand
GGCCGGTGATGCCGGCACCGATCAGCGCCGGGGTGTTGGGCATGGCGCGAACGATCTTGCGATAGTCGCCGAGCCAGCGCGAAAGATCGTCGAGACGCAATCCGGCAGCGATGCTGATCACCAGTTGCTGGCGCAGCAGGGGTGCCAAGGGCTGACACGCTTCGCGCATCTGCTGCGGTTTGACCGACAGCAGCAGTGCATCGCAATCGAGAGCCGCCGCGGTCGGTGTTTCATAACAACGCACCCCATATACCAAACGCAATTTGGCGCGTCCCTGCGCGCCGAGTTCGATCACCGCAATGTCCGCGGCGGAAAAGCCCGTTTTGACCAGACCCCCGATCAATGCATTGGCCATGTTACCGCCACCCAGGAAGGTGATTCTCATGCTCAATCTCTTTCACCAAAAATTGCCGTACCGACACGGAGCAGTGTCGCTCCCTCGGCCACTGCCGCTTCGAGATCCTGTGACATCCCCATCGACAGCGTATCGAGCGTTAGCCCGTCGGCCTGGAGTTGTTGCCATAGTTTTCGCAAACGGCCAAAAGGGAGGCGTTGCGCGGCGAAATCGCGACTTGCAGCCGGAATGGTCATCAAGCCGCGCAATCGTAAACCTGGCAACGCTGCGACGGCGTGTGCCAAGGCGGGCGTCTCGGCAGGCGAAACACCGCTTTTGCTGGTTTCGGCGCTGACATTGACTTGCAGACAGACCGACAAGGGTGGCCGCGAGGATGGCCGTTGCGCGGACAGACGTTCGGCGATCGATAAGCGGTCCAGTGAATGTACCCAGTCGAAGCTCTGCGCGATCTGCCGCGTCTTGTTGCTTTGCAGGGAACCGATAAAATGCCATTCGAGTGCCAGATTGCGCAGCACGTTGATTTTATCGAGACCTTCCTGGAGATAACTTTCGCCGAAAGCACGCTGTCCGGCGGCGGCCAATTCGCGGATGTCGCTGACTGGCCATGTCTTGCTGATCGCCAGCAGGGCAATAGCTGCCGGGTCGCGTCCGAATTTTTTTGCCGCGTTTTCGATACGCGACAGAACGGCCTGCAGCTTGCTAGTGCTAGTAAGTGTGACCATAATCAAATGACACGCAGAGGAGAAGAAGTATATCACTGCGCCTCGCCCATCCCCCAGGACCAAATCGAATGGACATTACCGAACTGTTGGCTTTCAGCGTCAAAAACAAGGCTTCCGACCTGCATCTGTCGTCTGGCCTGCCGCCGATGATCCGCGTCAATGGTGACGTGCGGCGAATCAACCTGCCGCCAATGGAGCACAAGGACGTGCATTCGATGGTGTACGACATCATGAACGATGGTCAACGGAAACACTATGAAGATGTTCTCGAATGCGACTTTTCGTTCGAAATTCCCAACCTGGCGCGTTTCCGGGTCAATGCCTTCGTGCAGAATCGTGGTGCCGGCGCCGTCTTCCGGACCATTCCTTCGAAGGTGCTGACGCTCGAAGAACTCAATTGTCCGCGTATTTTCAAGGATATCGCCGAGTATCCGCGCGGCATCGTCCTGGTTACCGGACCGACCGGTTCCGGAAAATCGACCACCCTGGCGGCGATGATCAACCATGTCAACGAAAACGAATACGCGCACATCCTGACCGTCGAAGATCCGATCGAATTCGTTCATCAGTCGAAGAAGAGCCTGATCAATCAGCGCGAAGTCGGTCCACACACCTTGTCGTTCCAGAACGCGCTACGCTCGGCCTTGCGCGAAGACCCGGACGTGATCCTGGTTGGCGAGATGCGCGACCTGGAAACCATCCGGCTGGCGCTCTCGGGTGCCGAGACCGGCCACCTGGTGTTCGCCACCCTGCATACCTCGAGTGCGGCGAAGACCATCGACCGGATTGTCGATGTCTTTCCGGCCGCCGAGAAAGAGATGGTGCGCTCGATGCTTTCCGAGTCGCTGCGGGCGGTCATCTCGCAGACCTTGCTGAAAACGAAGGACGGCGGCGGACGGGTGGCGGCACACGAGATCATGATCGGCACGCCGGCGATTCGTAACCTGATACGTGAAAACAAGATTGCCCAGATGTATTCGTCGATTCAGACCGGACAACAGTTCGGCATGCAGACGCTTGACCAGAATCTGATGGAACTCGTGCGGCGCAACGTCGTTTCGCAGAACGAAGCAAAAAACAAGGCGGCCAACAAGGATAGTTTCGGTATCGGTTAAACTGCCGCCAGTCACGGGAGAGAAGCGATGGAACACGATCAGGCACTGAAATTCATGCACGAACTGTTGCGCCTGATGTCGCAAAAAAACGGTTCCGACCTGTTCATCACAGCCAACTATCCGCCAGCGATCAAGATCGACGGCAAGGTGACGCCGGTTTCGAATCAGCCCTTGTTGCCGCAGCATTCGGCCGAGCTGGCGCGTTCGATCATGAACGACCGGCAGGCTGCCGAATTCGAAGCGACGCGCGAATGCAATTTTGCCATTTCGCCGGCTGGCATCGGCCGTTTTCGCGTCAGTGCGCTGGTGCAGCAGGGACGGGTGGCGCTGGTCTGCCGGACGATCAATCTGGTCGTACCGACGCTCGATGAATTAGAACTGCCGCCGGTGCTCAAGGACATCGCGCTGACCACGCGCGGTCTGGTAATTTTCGTCGGCGGTACCGGTACCGGTAAAACGACCTCGCTGGCGGCGTTGGTCGACCACCGTAACCGCAGCAGTCAAGGGCACATCATTACCCTCGAGGACCCGATCGAATTCGTGCATGAGCACAAAAAATGCATCGTTACCCAGCGCGAGATCGGTGTCGATACCGAATCATGGGATGCGGCTTTGCGCAACACGCTGCGGCAAGCACCCGACGTGATCATGATGGGCGAGATTCGCGATCGCGAGACAATGAACTACGCGGTTGCTTTTGCCGAAACCGGACACCTTTGCTTGGCAACCCTGCACGCCAACAGCACCAACCAGGCACTCGACCGGATCATCAACTTCTTTCCCGAAGACCGTCGGCATCAGTTGTTGATGGATCTGTCGTTGAACATCCGTGCCTTCGTTTCACAGCGTCTGTTGCCGAAACGCGATGGCAAGGGCCGCGTGGCGGCGATCGAAATCATGCTCAACTCGCCGTTGATTTCGGATCTGATTTTCAAGGGACAGGTGCACGACATCAAGGAGGTCATGAAACGTTCCCGGGAAATCGGCATGCAGACCTTTGACCAGGCGCTATTCGATCTGTACGAAACGGGTCAGATCACCTATCAGGATGCATTGCGCAACGCTGATTCACTGAACGACCTGCGTTTGCAGATCAAGTTGCACGGCCGCGATTCGAAAGAACGCGACCTGTCGGCAGGCATCGGACATCTCGACATCGTCTGATCGCAGGTCTGATCGCCGCCAGCGGGTGTATCAATTCGGCTTGCTTTGCCACAGTGAGCAGAGGTGGCCCCGTTTGTTTGGACAAGAAATGCTCTTGGCTAAGTGGAGTCCTGCCGGTTGCGGTCGACTGATCGGCAGTGCGGTTGGTCTTGACTTTCCCGGGTTTTGTACGAAACGAATAGAGCTCGGTGGGGCTTATGGGCGAAGGGACGTGCGGTGGGAAAGTCGCCAGACTTTTCCACCGCAAGCGGCCCGGTGCGCGATAGCGCATCGTCCACAAATCCAACTTGACGCTTTTCCACAGGTGCTCGACGAAGACGTTGTCCCGCCAGGCCCCCTTGCCGTCCATGCTGATCCGGATGTCGTGCGCTTTGAGCAGGCCCGTGAATTCGACGCGGGTGAATTGGCTATCCTGATCGGTGTTGAAGATCTCTGGGCACGGGAGCAGCAATCTCAGCACGAATGCTTACAACAGCATTTCCAGTGGTGATCGCTCGGCACTCAGAATTCGGGCGCTATTTTCCACGGCGAGGTTTATGCCTGCGGAAGAATAGAACCCGCCGTTGATTTGCGTGGCATGCATCACACAACGGCGAAACCGCTCGAAGAAATTGCCGTCCGGCGGAATGCAATTGTGCCAAAACTCGTCCAGCGGCCATTGACAGGTGAGACCCGGCAAATCGTAGATCGGGTCGCTCAAGGTAAGCGTCGGTATGTCTTTTGCCAGTGCGATTAGACCAACCGTGCTGTTCACTGTCACCACTCCGCGAGCCCCGCCTACCAAGAGCACAGGATCACCATCCTCAAGGTACTCCACGCGTCCCACGATGTCGAAGCGGCGTTCACATGCACGAACAATCCTCGCGAAATTCATCAGGCCCATGTCAAGCGGATGATTCTTGATCACCATCCTTGTATCTGTTGGCGCGTGCTGCGCAAACGACTCCAATACATATTCGATGGCCTCGCCCATGTGCTCGAAACGGGAATAGTCACGAATTTGAGCGTCGCTATTTAACTGCAGTGGAAGGAAATAATAGGGAGGTCTACCGCCTGCGATCGATCGCGCCCGTTCACACTCACGTCGGGAAATCAGGCGCAGCATGGTAAACCGTTTGATGTAGCCAGCGTACTCTACAGGTGCAGCAACACCTGCATGTGTACGATAACGCGGAAAAACGATCGGATTCGCGGCACCAGCCAGGTGATAGATCACATCGTGCACTGCACGCTTCTGAAATGATGATGAAAACTCGACAGGCGGCGACACCTCGGCCAGCCGTGTGCCCGTTTCGCTGAACCAGTCCGGATCACGTGGCAGCAACGAACGTCCATTAACCCCTTCACGCTCGAGCGTGATCCACCAGGGCCGGAAATAGCCTTCTTCGAACACATGTGTGCGTACGCCGAACGCATCGCCATGTTCGACAGCCGGCCGGTGCACCGGGCGCCGATCGCCAAAGACAAGCTGATCGGTAATGCCGTAGCGTCGATACTTATCGTCCAGAAAAGTGCGCAGCGCGCTTAAATTCTCTCGGAAACACCAGGATTTTCTCTTTTTCCAATAAAGGAAATCGCCAGCACAAAAATTGACGCGATGAACGGTGTGCCCATCTGCGGCCAGCCTGGCCGCTAGACGGGAAAAAAAGGGGGTGCAGGGACCCTGAAGGAAAAGAAACGTGCGCCGCACCATGCTATTCAACGCAAAATTGTTCAGGCCTTTGGCGATTACAATCGCCCTAGACGGTCAATGTCGAGGGTGCTGCATCGACTTTGCAGTCCACGCGGAGATCGTATTCCTTGCTGCTGCGGAAAATAATTTCCGTATCTCTTATGACGGCCATCAATTCCTCTTTTCGGTGATCAGATCGAAGATCTTTTCGCCGCCATTGCACTGCTCCAGACAAGCCATCAACTGTTGGTGGCGCGCCAGCCGCTGCTCGTCATCCTGCAACAACCGAATTACTTCGTCTGTCCAGACAGTGTGTCGGTCTGGCAGCAAGCTGACTTCGTTGTTCGCCAGCGCCGTCGCGTAGTGATCTCTATTGGAAAACAGTCCGGCTGCACCGCAACGTGCAATGTCAAATGCTTTCGTATGAGAACGCTCCCGATTGAAACGTCCAGGCAGTATCGGTGCCAGTCCGACAGCCAGACTGGAACGAAGGCAGTGAGCGACATACTCCGGCCAAACACAGGGTCGCAACACCTTGACGCGTGGAATGTGCGCAAACAATCTTTCAACATGGCGGTCGCCGAAAACCTCGAACTCCGCGTCTGTTATCGCGTGCTGGACGTTTTCGACTACCGGTACCAGCCAGCGCAGTTCGCGTTGATGGATGCGCGTACCATGGTAACCCCAGCGGCGCGTGCCTGCAGGCGACGGACCAACTGACCTACTTGCGAAGGCGCGCGGCTTAACCAACGTAGTCGGTATCTGCGCGAACCGTCGGCGCAAGCAATCAGTCGACATCCAGATGCGGTCGCAAACTCTGGCCAATCTGCGCTTTGTCAGCCAATAACGACTCGACGTCCACAAGCCGTAATCCAGCGGCACATCGCTGCACCGCCAAGCGCCAGGAATGTCGTCATCCATCAGAAAGGCGACCCCACTCCAGCAATCTTGGTTTTTTTCGATCCAGGCGAGCCAAGCGGGTGACGCATGGCGCACGATTACCACGAATGTTCCAATGGCAAAAGGCTCTGCGCGCATTGGTGTGCGACGCGAATCGAGGCAGCGTAGTGATTCGCCGGTGACTTCCCCCATTCGAGGCGTTACGTAGTAGTCGACGGTCGGGATGTCGCCTGGTGCGAGCGCAATCACATGACCGGACCATTCCATTTGGTAGCATGCTGTCGGCTTGAACATGACCTATGTCACATGAGCAGTGCGCGGTCATTCGCGAACGAGCCAAGGCCTCCTTACATTCGGTGCTGGTCCGAGAACGAAATCTGGGCGGAAATAGCTGAAGTTCGGATTATAAAACGGATCACTCTTCATTTCCGCGTGCCATTTCCAGCGCATGAAACGCACTTCTCTCCACGCGCGAAATTCTTGCCGCCACCCTTTGTTTTTGCCTCGCGAAACCGACTCGTGATGGTACAGCTTCGCATGGGGAGTCCACACCACCTTATGCCCAGATTTCCGTACGCGCAGGCAGTAGTTCACGTCGTTGAATGACACCGGCAACCAGCGCTCATTCAAGCCTCTCAATCGGCGATAAAGGCTGCGCCAGGTGAGCATGCATGCGGCTGTTACTGCCGAAAGTTCTTGAGCTACGTCCGCCCGGTTGCAGTACCCGGGATCGTCGCCCGCAATGAACTGGTGAAGATGGTTGGCGCATCCTCCCGGACCCACTGTATCCCCCCATGCTGCACCCGCCCATTCGGGTAATACAGTTTGGCTCCTACAATTCCTATTCCGTCCTGCAGCAAGTGCCCTACCATCTCTTCGAGCCAATCCGGAGAAATGACCTCGGTGTCGTTGTTCAACAGACACAGGACTTCGCCTTCGACATGCTCTGCCGCAAAGTTGTTGATCGCCGAGTAGTTGAATGGCTGTGCATAAGTCAACACCCGCACCTGCGACAATCGCGCAATTTGCGCCAAGTACGCCAGCGCGCTTGCATCCTGGCTGTCATTATCGACGACGACAATCTCAAAGCGAGGATAAGTGGTTAGATTCAGAATGCTCTCGACGCACTTCCGAAGTAAATCGGCAGCATCTCGGGTGGGTACAACGATGCTTACCAACGGTGGTCGTAGTGGCAAATGGAAGCGCACGCGTTGTAGTGCGCCAGGTCCTCCCTCTGTCTCGGCATCTCTGTGCAGCAGGATCGCTGGAATATGCCTGACTCTGTTGCCAGCCAGTTCCCCAATCCTTAACAGCAATTCCCATGTATTGTCTGCGAGGTTCTCTGTCTTCAAGCCACCTGCATCAGCGATCGCACGGGCATTAAACGCCACGGCTCGCCCAATATAATTCGTTGCCTTGAGGTGAGTCAGGGACCAATCAGGTTTGAAGCGCGGACGACAGCGCTGCCCAGCTTCAATCTCATCGTCATCTGCATAAATCATCATCGCGTCCGGATGCATCATGGATTCACAAGCGAACCAATAAAGCGCATGCACGCTGAGGCGATCGTTCGGGCGTAGCAGGAGCAACCAGTCGTTAGGTGCAAGGCTTGAGCCCTCGCGTATTACCTTCCATTTCTTGTACAGTTGGTCGTTGAGCGCTGCGACTGCCTCATGCTGTGCCTCCCCGGAGCCGAGCGCAAACAGCACTCGGAACCTCGGCCCTGCCGTCCAGGTTGCCATTTGCGCATCGATACGCTTGCGATCTAGCTCTGAAAGCGTGTCCACTGTTTCGCACCAGAGCTTGTAGCTCATGCCGCGAAAATATGTTGCGACCCGATACGCAGCCGGCAGGTCGGTAAGCACACGCCACAATGTGAGTCCACAGGTGCGGCGCAATTTGCCATCAAGCTTTATCCATGTGTTCCAAACCCGCCAAGCCATTCGCCAGGTGCGTTCAAACGGTGTCAATCTGGTGATCGTAAACCGCGCATTCTCTGTCCAGTCTGCACTATGAACAATTTCTACCACTCGCCCGTTCGGTAGCATGCTCAATGGTTGCCAGGCTTCGGTTACGCTGCACTCCATCAAGCGTGATGCAAAACGTCGCACCTCAGCAACCGGAATTTCCCCTTGTACCAGGTACCAGGTCATGACGGCCGTTCACCGCGTCCTGCTAACTGGATACCGATGTACCTGCCAATGCATCTCTCCATTGGATCACGTAACTTGAGGGCTGACAGCGTTCAAAGTATCGAGGTCAAGCGAATACCTCGGCGTCGGAAAGCGTCTTTGCGAATGCGTCCTTGACAGCAAGCAGCGGCGGCCTATCCCGCAGCGGCCAGTGGATTTTCAATGCCGGGTCGCTCCATAGCAGGCTGCGCTCGTGCTCAGGCGAGTAATACTCTGTTGTCTTGTAGAGAAACTGTGCGGTGTCGGTCAGCGTGAGAAAGCCATGCGCAAAACCAACAGGTATCCATAACTGCTTTTTATTTTCCGCACTTAAAATTTCCCCAACCCATCGACCGAAAGTCGGTGACGACTTGCGGAGGTCGACTGCCACATCAAACACTTCACCCTGGACCACCCGTACCAGTTTTCCCTGGGCTTTCGGCGCCAATTGGTAGTGCAAACCGCGCAATACATTTTGAACGCTTACCGAGTGGTTATCCTGCACGAAATCAACACGAACCCCTGATGCATCCATGAACACATTATGGTTAAAGCTCTCGAAAAAGAATCCTCGCTCATCGCCAAAAATTCTCGGTTCGATAGTCAGCACTTCCGGGATGGCCGTCGGCGTAACCTTCATCAGAACACCCGATCATCAAGAAGCGACAGGAGATACCGGCCGTAACCAGCCTTCGCAAGCGGCTGCGCCAGACGAGCAAGCTGCTCGGCATCGATCCAGCCACGCCGAAAAGCAATTTCCTCAGGACACGCCACTTTCAAGCCCTGGCGTTTTTCGATTGTGGCTATAAATTGTCCGGCTTCGAGCAGACTATCGTGCGTGCCAGTATCGAGCCAAGCGTAGCCGCGCCCCATGATTTCGACTTGCAGCTTGTCTTGGGCCAGGTACATGCGATTTAGATCAGTGATCTCGAGTTCACCCCTTGCCGAAGGACGAAGGTCGCGCGCATAGCTTGAGACCTGGTTGTCGTAGAAATAGAGGCCAGTCACTGCATAGTTTGACTTGGGCGTATTTGGCTTTTCCTCGATACTCAGAACCTTGCCGGCCCGGTCAAACTCGGCAACACCATAGCGTTCTGGGTCTTGCACATGGTAAGCAAAGACCGTAGCCCCGTCTGCCCGCGCATCGGCCTGCGTAAGCAGACGATGAAAGTCATGGCCATAGAAGATGTTGTCGCCGAGAACAAGCGCTGAGGCCGAATGACCGAGAAAACTCCTTCCAATAAGGAACGCTTGCGCCAGGCCACCCGGGTTTGGTTGCACGGCATAGTGCAGTGCGATCCCCCACTGACTCCCGTCGGCGAGCAATTGCTGAAAACGTGGTGTGTCCTGCGCTGTTGAGATTACCAGGATGTCACGAATGCCCGCCAGCAGCAGCGTGCTGAGCGGGTAGTAGATCATCGGTTTGTCATAAACAGGAAGGAGTTGCTTGGAAACCGAGTGCGTTGCCGGGTGCAGCCGCGTGCCGCTGCCGCCAGCGAGAATGATCCCTTTACGTGCTGTCATCGCTAGTCGTGCAGAACTTGTTGCAGAATGTGATCGACCCCAAGTTGCCAATGTGGGAGTTGTAAACCAAAGGTCTCCCGCAAAAGAGAGGTATCGAGGAGTGAGTTGGCAGGACGTCTAGCCGCAGTGGGATACTCGTCCGTCGCAATGGGCTGAATGTCGGCGGGCTGTATCCTCAGGCTTCTACCGGCATTGATGGCACGCGTCAAGACGAAACGCGCATACTCAAACCAGTTTGTCTCTCCGGCAGCCGCAAGATGATACGTGCCATAGGGAAAGCTTTGGCTACCTTCGCGCTGGTACTGACGAACGATATGAGCGGTAACATCAGCCAGCAGGGACGCCGATGTCGGAGAGCCAGACTGATCGGCTACGATCGACAGCGTGTCGCGTTCGGCAGCCAAACGCAATACAGTTTTGGCAAAGTTGTTACCGTGTACACCCACCACCCAACTCGTACGCAGAATCAGATGTCTGGGATTCGCACAGGCCAAGGCCAGTTCGCCGTCGTATTTGGTTCTCCCATAGATGTTCAGCGGGTTTGCCTGATCTTTTTCCCGGTAAGCGCCTCGTTGCCTGCCGTCGAAAACGTAATCCGTAGAATAGTGGACCACCCACGCACCGATCTTGGCCGCTTCTTCACCAAGAATACCTGGAGCGTCCGCATTGATTGCCCGGGCAGCACCGGAATCGTTTTCCGCTTTGTCGACTGCAGTGAAAGCAGCGGGGTTTACGATGATTGTGGGTCGCAGGTCCTGAACGAGTCGGCGGATGCTTTGCTCGTCAGCCAGGTTGCACTCGGCAATATCGACAGCGCGAATGTCACCCAACGGCGCAAGCGAGCGTGATAGTTCAAAGCCAAGCTGGCCATTTTTCCCGGTGAGGAGGATGCGCATCAGCTTGCCCCGTATTGCATGCCAACCCACTGTCTATACGCTCCGCTGGTAACCCTTTCCACCCAATTCCGGTTGTCCAGATACCACTGCACGGTTTTTTCAATTCCGGTTTCAAATGTATTCGCTGGCCGCCAACCAAGTTTTCTTTCCAGCTTGGTCGCGTCAATGGCATAGCGGCGATCATGTCCGGGACGATCCCTGACAAAAGCAATCTGTTCGCAGTATGACTTCCCATCCGCGCGCGGCATTCGCTTGTCCAGCGCCGCGCATAACGCCTGGACAACCTCCAGATTCGTTTTCTCGTTCCAGCCGCCGATATTGTAGGTTTCCCCAGGCTTGCCTCTTTCCAGAACGACACGGATCGCTCGGCAATGGTCATCGACGTATAGCCAGTCGCGCACTTGCTGACCATCGCCATAGATGGGTAGCGGCCTGTCGGCAAGCGCATTGTGAATACACAGTGGAATCAGTTTTTCCGGGAACTGGTATGGACCATAGTTATTCGAGCAATTCGTCGTCAAAACTGGGAGACCATACGTGTGATGATAGGCGCGTACCAAGTGGTCGCTTGCCGCTTTGCTTGCCGAATACGGGCTGTTCGGTTGGTAGCGGTTCGTTTCCCTAAATGGGGATTCATTGCTTTCAAGCGATCCGTAAACTTCATCAGTAGAAACATGCAGAAAACGGAATGCAGCCTTCGTTTCTCCCTGTAGCACGCCGTAAAAAGCACGCACGCTCTCCAGAAGCCGAAATGTACCGAGAATGTTGGTCATGATGAAGTCTTCGGGTCCGTGAATGCTGCGGTCGACATGCGACTCTGCAGCAAAATTGACCAGAAAACGCGGGCGGAACTCATCAAGCAATCGCCCCAGCAACTCGCCATCCAGTATGCTTCCGTGCACGAACCGGTGCCTGACATCTCCCTTGAGCCTAACAATGTTGTCCAGGTTTCCGGCATACGTCAGGGCATCCAGCGTAACAACCATCTCGTCGCTTTGTGCCAGCCAGTCCAAAACAAAGTTACTACCGATAAACCCGGCTCCACCGGTGACAAGAATAGTCATCTCAGGTTTTCCTACGACCGCCGAAATTTGTAGCCACTTCCCGCGCTTAACCGACTGCCGAGTTCAATCGATACCCTGCCGATTAGCGTTTGTGTTGTGGATAAGTGGCACATCTCAATCTGCTCACAACGGTTTTGTCACAGGTGTCCACTTCCGCCAGACACAATTTCCAAGCAAAAGCAGCGAAAAACAGTCGGGGCAGACTGAGGGCTATTGTCGTCCGTGATCATTCAATTTTGATCGAGAACAGCCCCACAACCCCTTTCACTTCTCCCTTGAGAGAAATCATTCCAATTGCGTCGAATGACCTGGCGATTTCCGATACGTGCAGCGAGGGATCGATCATGGTGTCAAACCTGTTTTCCCGAACGTAAACGGGGGAAAAATCACTCCGCGAGAGACACACCTCCACGATTTTCTCCCCAGATTGCGAAGATGAAGCTCGCGACAATGGGCAGGCAATTCCTATTTCGTCGTGCCGCATGTAATTCTTTGCCATGAAAACACAGAGATCGTCGAAAAAATCCTTGTTGCAGTCACTCCTTAAATTTAAAACCACTTGCTTCCAGTCAGGATCAATTCGCCAAGAGTGAATGCTAAATATGGCAAACCGGTTCTGGGCGATCCCGTTAAAATGAATTTCGGTAACATCATGTACCACCTCCATCTTTGGGAAACGCTTGTCTCCAACTGGCAAAGTCCAGATGTCGCCATCGGTCGGCGTTTCATAGAGCATCGAAAGGGGAGGCCTGGCTTGTACCGAGCAACCACGTTCGCTTGCCGATGTCATATACAGCGAACTGCTCACTCGTATCCGTTCACCCTCGATGACGTCCTCCAGGTCGATGTAATACGCGATCTCGCTTTTTGGATGCGATGGTTCGATCTCAAATAATACCGAGCTACCTGATCGACTTACCGGCGCCACTGTTTTCCACGCTCTGCTCATGCTGGAAATTTTCGGTAGTTGTTCCGACCATACCAGGCGCACTTTGCGATTGCTTCCCTCTGCGACCGGCCAGGCGATGATCGAATTCAACCCCGCCTGCCACGAAACCGATAGTGCCTGACTGTGTTGTTTCAGGTGTTCGTAAGTTACGCCTCGCTCGTCAAAACTCTCGAGCAGATACGGTTGCTTTCCGTACGGCGCCATCATGTGATCCTGGTTATAGGGGCGTTGGTGTAGTATATTGGCATGATTCTGGGTGTAACGGGGTGTGGGTATCCGAGGAGGTTGGCATGGCAATGCGAGTGAAGCCGGAGACAGGCGAGGTGGGCCTCAAGCAGCGGTATCGGGTGACGAACTGGTCG
>WBZT01001829.1_pt1 | contig 12900 bp, 10 predicted proteins | sample 5204241 | NCBI WGS metagenome assembly WBZT01 (sample SAMN12344358, study PRJNA552823) | activated sludge metagenome | biome: Activated sludge suspended growth; feature: Nitrification reactor; material: Wastewater; isolation source: activated sludge from nitrification reactor of wastewater... | reverse complement strand
TACGCAGGATGATTACGCCAATGCAGACCAGAATAAAGGCAAACAGTGTTCCGATACTCGTCATTTCACCCACCAAATCACCCGGTAAGAAAGCGGCAAATCCGCCGGCAATTAAAAAAAGAATCTGATTGCTCTTGTAGGGAGTTTTGTATTTAGGATGAACCGCAGAAAAAACTTTGGGCAGTAATCCATCATTGCTCATACTATAGAATACCCTGGACTGTCCCAGCAACATAACCAGTATCACAGAAGAAAAACCTGCGAGAATGGCGACAGTAACCAAAGAGCCTAACCATTCAAACCCGGGCATGTATTTATTGATGACAAAGGTTACGGAGGCTTCCCTTCCTGAAGTTCTAAAATCTTCAACCGTTCCTAATCCGGTTAGAACATGAGAAAATAGAATATAAAGAATCGTACAAACGACGAGGGATCCAAGAATTCCGATAGGCATATCCTTCGCGGGATTTTTGGCTTCCTGAGCCGCGGTTGAAACCGCATCAAAACCAATGAAAGCAAAAAATACCACCCCGGCAGCACCGAGGATCCCAATGATACCACCATAACTATGACTTAGGCCATGAGGATCGACATAAGTGGTCGCAGCAGGAATATATGGCGTATGATTGGCAGGATTAATATAAGCCCAGCCAAAAGCAATAATCAGAAGAACGATAGAGACTTTGGTTATGACAATAATATTGTTGACAGTGGCAGATTCTTGTGTACCCCTGATCAATAACAGCGTTAGTAAACCAATAATAAATAAAGCTGGAAGGTTGATTATACCATGTATGCCCTCTGTTGAAACCTGCATGGGTGAGTGGCACCATTCATAGGGAACTGCGGGAAGATGCAGGACATTGAGGAGAAGGTTGTTAAAATATTCACTCCAGGCGATTCCAACTGTTGCTGCACCAACGCCATATTCCAGAATTAAATCCCAACCAATAATCCATGCAAACAATTCGCCAATGGTTGCATAGGTATACGTATAAGCGCTGCCTGCGATGGGAATCATACTGGCAAATTCAGCATAACATAATCCAGCCAGGGCACAGCCAATAGCAGCTACGATAAAGCCAAGCGTAACAGCTGCACCTGCGTGATCCGCGGCGGCGGCGGCTGTTCGAACGAATAAACCGGCTCCAATGATGGCTCCTATTCCAAGAGAAATTAATGCTCCTGCCCCTAAGGTTCTCTTAAGTGCTTTTTCATGGTGATCTGCTTGGGAAAGCAGCAGATGAATTGGTTTTCTTGAAAATAGACTCATGTAAAGTTTGAATTAGCCCGTGAAAATAGATATTAAATGTAGAAATTCGTGCCTTTAATTCATTTTTAAAAAGATTTATGAACAAACTCAAGTTAATCGATGGCGTATATCTGGTCGCGGGGTCTATGATTGGTTCCGGAATTTTTATTGTGAGTGCCGATATAGCCCGTACTACTGCAGGAGGTGGATGGTTGTTGTTATCCTGGTTGATTGCAGGCGTGATGACCTTGTTGGGTGCACTGGCCTTCGCGGAATTATCCGGTATGTTCCCTAAGTCCGGTGGACAGTATATTTATCTAAGGGAAGCGTATAATCCATTCGTATCCTTCTTGTATGGTTGGACCATATTTTTAGTTGTTAACTGTGGTACAATTGCAGCAGTGGCTGTTGCATTTTCCAAATATACGGGAGAGATCATTCCATTCTTTAGCATTAAAAACATAGTCTTTGATTTGGGATTTGTAAAAATCAGTACAGCTCAATTATTGAGTGTCTTGCTTATTGTTTTTCTAACCTATGTCAATGCCAAGGGAATTCATTACGGCAAATTTATTTTAAGAATATTCACATCGGTAAAAATTATTTCGCTGGCCATGATCATTCTTTTGGGTCTGTTTATATTTAGAAATGCGGATATATGGAATATCAATCTGATGAGTTTTTGGAATACGCAAAGTGTTCATCTGGAGAATGGAAAGTTGGTTACTCAACTCTTAACGGGTGGTGGATTACTGATGGCCATCGGGACAGGACTTGTCGGGTCCTTATTTTCCTGTGATGCGTGGACGAATGTGTCATACATTGCCGGCGAGATAGATCAACCCAGCAAAAACATTCCAAAGAGTTTGATTTACGGAGTAGGATTGGTCTCAATTTTATTTTTACTGGTTAATGTGGCGTATTTGAATTTATTGCCACTTACGGGAAGTCCGGAAGGCATTGACACTTTGTCCAAAGGAATTCAGTTTGCAGATCAGGATCGTGTGGGAACGGCAGCAGCTACGGTGATGTTTGGAACTTCGGCCAGTATCATCATGGCAGTATTGATTATGATCTCAACGTTTGGCTGCAACAACGGAATTATTCTGGCAGGGGCAAGAATGTATCAGGCGATGGCAGTGGATGGTTTGTTTTTTGCAAAAATGAAAAACAATAATAAAAATGAAGTTCCCGGATTTGCATTATGGGTTCAGGCCATTTGGGCATCGGTGCTTTGTTTGAGTGGTCAATACGGACAGCTATTGGATTATGTGATGTTTTCGGTGATGATATTTTACATCATTACCATTGCAGCCGTTTTTGTTTTGCGCAAGAGCAGGCCGGAAATGGATCGACCGTATAAAGCCATTGGATATCCATTGATGCCCATTCTGTATATTCTGATGGCGGCAGCTTTTTGTGTCAATCTCATGATCAACAAACCGGAATTCTGCGTACCAAGTCTTTTTATTGTGTTGTTGGGTGTTCCGGTGTTTTTTATGTGGCGGAGGGTGTATCACAAGTGAAACATCATCACTAAGAATAAAATTCAAAGCTTCTGCTGTAACAACAAATTATTCAGTAACAACGACTTTATCGTATTTTCCTTAAGCTGAGTAAAACTGCTTGAATCCTAATAAAGGTTTGAATCAAATGTTGTGTATTAAATCTCTTTTTTGTAGATTTGTACATTAAAGAAATCGGCCATGAAAGTAGTTTTTACTGTATTATGGATTTCCATTATTAATTTTTTACTAGTGGGTCAACAAAGATTTGATGTTAAATTTCCTATTGATGGAAAGGTCCGTGAGAGCATCATTGTTAAGCCGAGTAAAGTAGCACCTTCCGGAGGTTATCCGGTGGTATTTATGCTTCATGGGACTAGTGGAGACGGAGAGAAATTTTATAATATTTCCGGATGGAAAGAGTTGGGCGAGGAAGAAAATTTCATTACGGTTTTTCCATCGTCATTATCCTGGTGTTATGTGGAGGATGGAGTTGAAAAGAATTTCACCCGATGGGTCAATGGCAATCTTACGGAAAGTCCCTGTCCCGGCCCTCCACAGAATTATGTAGATGACGTTCATTTCCTGAAAGTTCTCGCAAAAGCCATTCAGGATACTTTTAATACCAATACTTCTAAATTTTATATCTGTGGATTTTCCAATGGATGTTCGATGATTCATAAGATGGCGATCGAAGCGGGTGATATTTTTGCTGCGGCTGCCGGTACAAGTTCCATTTTGGCACAAACGGATTCTGCCACACCGCTGCGAAGAATTCCAATATGGACTATGGTTGGCACTTTAGACGATCGTTTTTTAACACCACCATTTACCGAACTGCCCTATGGCGGTGATAGTATTTTAAATTATCTGAAAGTGCCTATAAACAGAGTCTTAGGCGCGCAGGGATTAACACAGACATTTGACAAGTTGACTACAACGTACATGCACACTTATCAGTTTTTGGAGAACCAGCCTGGGCAAAAATCCAAGCCCTATATATTTTCGTTGGTGAAGGATATGATGCATGAGTTTCCCAATGGCATAAATCATCCCGTGGATGGACCCAGATTTTTTTGGAATTTTTTCAAGCAAGCCTCTACCCTCGGAATAAAAGATCAATTTACGAATCAACAGCAATCAGATATCAATCTATTTCCAAATCCCATCCTGGATCAAGCCACAATTCAGATTACAAATTCAACGGAACCATACCGATGGGAGTTGATGGATGGTTTTGGAAAAATGATTCAAAATGGGTATCAGAAGTTTGGGGAAGCATTTGTTCTTTCGCATAGCGGTATACCTTCAGGAATTTATCTGTTAAGAGTTCGCACAGACAACAGTTTCAAAGTTAAGAAAATAATATTTGAATAATATATTCTCTTGCTGGCAGAAGTATTCATTGACTTGTGCTATTGCGGTATATTCATCTTGGGTGAATTGAAAATTGGTATGGCAAAAGTTATAGTTAAGCACAAATTAAGGAGACTTGAGATTTCGGGCACAAGTTTGAAAACTTGCGCCAGCAATGGGAAATAAATAAAATAATAACTTTTTTAAATAAGGTACAATTTTATAATGTAAAAATGATTAGAATTACTTACAGTATATAAGATAGTATATTATGAATTCTTGTTATCGAGGTTCATATTTTATTATAATAAATATGAACCTCGATATTTTTATTAAATTTAATGATTCTGACTATGAAAACTTATCGAACACAAACATTAGTATTATTTTTTACACTTTATTTTACAATATTATCATTTCACCTTTTTTATTTAATAAACATAAATAAAACAATAGATAAGTCAACTTTCTATAATTCAATGATGAAGGTCGCAATAATACATATACCCTTGTTTTTATTAAATGTTTATATAATTCCTTATTATAAAAAGAAGAAAACTGTAGATCTAAATCGTTGAGATTAAATAATCAATTTATTTATACCTCTAAAAGGCCGACTTGGCCGTCTATCAATCATCAACTTCAAATAAATCATGTAATTCGGAAGATTAATAAAATCCTCCACATTAAACTATGAATTTAAATCCATTGCTAGCTCTGCTGGCACAAGTTTTCCAAGTCCCACCTCAGCGGGAGCCATGGTAGGATATTCATCTTGAATGTTTTGATAATTTTTATGACTCTAGTATTAGTAAGCTACAAGTAAAGAAGACTTGAGTTATATGAGGCACAAGTTTGAAAACTTGCGCCAGCAATGGGACGGATACTTTTTATTTAATAATTTTATCTTTAGTACAAGAAATATTAATTGACTTACTTGAATTATAATTATTCTTATCAAGCGTAACTTTTGAATAGGTTATACCATTACTAATATTGAATCTACAAATAAAATATTCTTCATGATGTCTATTAAAAGTATTTAAATCCATATCTTCTTTTGTGAATCTTGATCGGTGATAAAAATCTACCATAAAAGTTTCATATTTAGTGCAATTCTCAGGCACAAGACTACAAAATTTACGTTGTAGTTCATTATTATAAGTTTTATAATTACGATACCCTTCAACAATAATGGTGTAATATTTAATATAAAAAGTATCATTTGGTTTATTTTTATAAAACACCATTTCCTCCTTACTTTTAGATTCTAGAGTATAGAATTTCATAGAAGGAATCCCATAAATGCCAAATATGACATAAATCAAATAAGCAATTAAAATAGTTATAATTAAACTTTTTATTTTAAGATTTGCTATCACTTTATAATTTACCTTTGATTTTTGCAACAACTCGTATATCAGTTATAAAAGGTGTATAACACCGGTCTTTTTGTAACATCCACCAAGACTCAAAACCTTTTAAAATATGCGACAAGTAAGGCAGATAACCCATCCAACTCTTTTCTACACAATCTTCCTTGTCAAGGCCAAAATTGACAGTAATACGAAAGAAAAACTCCCCCTCCCATTCCTTAGAATTTGTATTATAAGTATAATCTAGAGTATAAACAAATGATTGCTCAGTATTTCCAATCAATATATGTGTTCCATTAATATTACTTTTCCAATCTTCCCATTGCGGACCTATTACGATTGGATCATTTACTGTTAATTCTATAGGTTTATTCAATAATTGATAATTACCGTCAATTAATTTTAATTTAGCATTAATTTTATTACCTACCTCTTTAATAAAATTTTTCATTTCAGGTGTTTGTCTGACAAAATTTGATAACTCAAAATTAAAGTGATAATAGTTTGAACCTCCAAGTTTATTTGTAAAAACATTAAAATAATCGGTCTTAACTGATGATAAGTCGGAAGGATAAGTTATAAGCTCATCAAAGGTATTACTCATGTTGTTTATAAGTTCTGAATTCGTTTTTCCTGTAAGTTCGTCATAATAAAATAACCAATCTTTTTCTTCATTTGTACAATACTCTAAATCTTCGTCAGGATTCGTATGTCTGTTTTCAGTATAACCTAGATAGTCAGATGTATTTGGGATTGAATTAGGGACATATATATAAATTATATCAATTCCATTTCGAATTTCTTCCGTTTTTTCTGTTGGATCTTTAATTCTTTAAGTTATAAAAATACTTACTTGCAGTGAAAATCTTTGAAATTAAACATACCATCTAAGTTCAAGATATGTTTATATGAATATTTATGAATCCAATTTCCTTTTTCAAGCTTGAACTCGTAATTAAGTAAAATACTTTTTGGAATATTGTTCAAATAAAACTCATTATAATGAGCTCTAATGAAATTATTATTTGTACGCTCATTGTAATTTAGGAAAGTGTACCTTACAACGTTTGATCTTGAAGTATCCCATCTGAATGAATTACATACTATACTATCAATTATAGCATTACATTTTTCATTATTTTTAAAGTGATTTACTGTATAATAAATTGACTTCGAATAAGTTGTTTTATTATTATTATCTACAAAAGAGTCATTTTTGTTCAATATATAAAGTTCATTAACATCTAATTCATTAGTTACATTTGAACAATAATTTAATAAGAATGGAATCAAAATAAAAGCAAATAGGAATTTTAAAATTTTCATATTACTAGATTAAAAATTGCTCATTATCAATATCTACTAAGAATAAAAGTATGGTCCTTGTATTTGAAAAAGGAGTTTTCAAGACTAATTAGTTCGCTGTTTTTAAAATATCCAAAATCGCTAACTAAATATATAAATTTATAGGTAGATTTTTCATTATACCTCTCAGCAATACCATAAGTATTTATACAGCTCAGTCTATATCCAAATAAATAATGTGTGGGCGGAGAATATATATATAAATCAACCAATTGAAGGCTATCACATGTTTGTCTACACTCAGATATTTGATCAATAATTTGTCCACAATTGTAATTTTTTCCAATATCAAAGTCCCATCTCCCGATTCTATAACAAACTCCAGCACTACAATTATTAAAATTTCTAAACCAATAAGAGTTTTCCCCAGCACCACCCCACCTTGAATCTCTGGTCATATTAATTTTAGGATATACTTTTAATAGACTATCTTTAATGGAAATTATTTCTTCTAAAGTATGAAGCGGCCTATCACATAAGATGTTCCAGCTTTTCTCTTGGCAGCAAATTAATGATAAGTATATAAGCAAAAAGCTAATTCTGTGGTACAGATTCATATCCTTGAATTATCGTTCTTTGATCTACTGGAGGATCTTCCCCTTGATTTGTATATATCGAATTTTTATCAGCATAACACCTTGCTTCATTTATTGTGAATCTTAGATTCTTCATTGCAGCTCCCTACTATTGACAAAAATCTAATTGACTTGGGCATTCTATTTTTTTATTTTGGATAGCGTACGGTATTTAAGCTTTGTACAAATGTAAAAAACGGAAGAAGAAATAATGAATTTTATTCAGTTTTATTCATCTTTAAGGCTGTGAAATGTAGTATTACAAAAGTTAAAGTAAATCATAGGGCATTTCTGTTGGGGCGGGAAGGGAAAGAATCTGCCGCAGGGGAGGGCTTAAGATGGTTGAGGATCATGTTTGAAAACTTACTTCAGCAATAGGAATTCTTTGACTTGTGCTATTGCGGTATATTCATCTTAAGTGATTTGAAATTTAATATGGCAAAAGTTATTGCAAATCACAATTCATTAAGAATTCCGACCATAGAACAAACTATTATTATTTTCATTTCTAATTTCTTTCACTTAATAATATTAAAAATGCATTATTTCTCTAAAGAAATATTTCAATGTATAAATCTTCAAAAATATAATTTTCAATTGAATTAAATATTTAAAAAGCTTATCTAACTACCGTGACATTTCCATATTTTATTGTGTTGGAACAAGACTTACTTTTAATTATATAAGTATAAACTCCGGGAGGAACATTTTGATTTTTAAATGTTCCATCCCAATGTATGTTGTTTGAACTAAAAACTAGAGATCCCCATCGGTCGAATATCTCAATTTCAAAGTCAGATGTAAATTGAGTTCCCGGAAAAAAATCATTTACTTGGTCTCCGTTTGGAGAAAAAATATTAGGTAAATATAAATTTCCTTCTTCAATGAATTCCAATTGGATAGAATCTTTAAAAATTCCACAGGTATTAGAAACTGTATAATAGTAAAGACCACTCTTGCTAATGCTAATTTCAGGACCAACAGTTCCATCAGACCATTGTGTATTTTGATTGCCAGTGGAAAATCGATAAGGATCGGGGCCACAAAAAATATAATTGTGTGATGGGAATTTGCTTGGAAATGAATCATAAAAAACTTCAAAAGTGTCTGCAAGTTGATTGCAATAATCCTTGAATTCATACCAATACTTTCCTTCTCTATGAATACTAATCATATTTAGAAATTGATTATTCCAAATTTCATCAATAATAGGTAGAGAGTAAGTCAAATTTATACCTTGACATAGAAAAGTGTCATTAGGTAAGTAAGGTTTGGCAAATACTTTTTTTTCAAGAATACTTATAGAATCAGACACATTGCCACATGAAGAAGAAATAGTTGCCCAATAAGTTCCTCCTTTTGTTATTTGTTTAATGTTACCAATAGTATTATCAAACCACACTGTATTGCTAGATCCAGAATTTAAAGTTAGGATGGATCCTTCGCAAAGAATAGTATCCGGCCCAAAATCGATATTTGAATTTGGAATGTAACTAACCAAAATAGAATCTTTTGCTTCACCGCATTGGTTAGTAATTGTAGCTAATATCTTTCCTGGCTTCATTATCAAGAAATAATTACTTACAGAGCCATCCTGCCATTTTGTATTAGAATCAGTTGACCAAATTGTGTCAATAGTATTTGGACAAATCTGAATATCAGGTCCTAAGTCTAAGGTTGGAACTTTTTGTAACGCTAGAATTATTGAATCTCTAATTGTTCCACATATATTACTTAATTCAGCCCAATAAATTCCAGCTTTATCTATTATTATTTCAGTTCCAATTGTTCCGTTGCTCCAAATTGTTGAAGTTGAATTTGTTTTCAATCTTATAGAATTTCCTTCACAAATTATGGTATCCTTTCCTAATTGTAATTGGGGTTTATCCAAAACAGTAATAGAGTAATTTATTACACTATCGCAACTACTTGTTTTTATTGTATCCGAGTAAATACCGGAATTTATTATTGTCTTTCCATTAATAATAATCTTACCACAAACTATAGTATCAATATTGCTTATAATATTAAAACAACAATTAGTTAATCCAACATTTATATAAATGCCATCATCTTTTGAGCTTATTTCATTGTTGTGCTCAATTTGAATAATATATGCACTATCCGGAAAATTACTTAGAACAATTATACCTCCATCAGCTATACCCGCTCCATTTACATCTAACAATAATTCATTATTTCCGTAAAATAAGAGGATAGAATCGTGCGGTGGAATTTGATCTCTAAATACCGTACAAATATTTGAAACATCTAGTAATTTATTAGATCTATCAAAAACCCTTAATTTTCCTATTTGGGGTTTAGAGTACAATATTGAGTTCGGAAATTCGCCTAAAAGTATTAGCAATTCTTTTCTTTCTTTTAAACTATCAAGATAAATATTATGCGTTAATTTCGTGATATTCGGATTTCCAGGCATCCAAAACGTAGGCATTGAATTAATATTCTTGGGCAGATAATTTGATGAATTTAGTTGGTAATTTGAAAGAGATGGATAGAATGTACCAGCGTTGGGATCTTTATTTAGTTTAATTAAACCTTTTGTCGATTTTCCAATTAAAACATTATTAGAACTAATTGTCCAATTCATCCATTCAAAATTATGACATTGTATATCACATAAATTTGAACATTTCGAAACACTCACTATTTGAGTATCTCTTATAATTCCACATGGTGTAATAATTTCTGCCCAATAGACTCCACCCTTATTAACAATAATTTGATTTCCAATGCTTCCATCACTCCAATGTGTTGAATCTGATATAGATTTCAAAATTATATTTGTACCATCGCAAATTAATGTATCTGAACCAAGAAACTTCATCGATGATGAAGTTAATTCTGGAAAAACAACTCGACATAATCCAGCTTTTGATAATCCAAAATTTAACGTATGACCATTTAAAATAAAATTACATAATAAACCAAGCTCATTAGGTTTGTCAATATAACTTAAAAAGCCAACCTCCCATTGAGCAATATAAATTTTATTATTTGGACCTCTTTGCAAATAACCTGAATAATATCCATCAGTACCAATGCAATCACCAACTTTAGTTGCGCTATTTATAATGTTATTAATATTATAAATACTTAGATCAAATTGTGTAATCTGGGTTTGTGTCCATTGTGATAAATACAACTTTGTACCGTCTTCAGAAAATTCTACTCCCCAGGCTCTTGTATAGTTTGGAATTAATTTTGGATTAGAAATAATTCCAGTACTTAAACTAAAGTCAAATAATTCAACTTCTCCGGAATAGTAAAGTGCTGAGGCAATGTGCTTTCCATCTTTAGATAAACTCAATTGACCTGCAGAATTATTTACGTCATTTATAGGTCCTCCTGTATGAATAAGACCCACACTTGAAATTATAGGAATAGGATTTAATCCATTCTTATCAATTTTATATACATAAAACAAATTTGTTTCATACTGATGTGTTATAACCCAATAAAAATCTTCAGAGCAATTATATATTCCTGCAATCTTTTCAGTTGAATTATTAAACAATTTCTGGTTCTTCAATTCAACATCTCCTTTTTGATTATCCAATTCCATATTTACAATTGAATAATATAACGGTTTATTACCAATATCAGGAATGGAAAAAACAACATATTTATTTGATTTGGGAATTGGAATTATAAGAGTAGCTTGACCACCAGATTGATTTCCAGCTAAATTGATCCCATTTGGCATTATTTGATTCTGTCTATTGTAAACAGTTATTCCGTCTGTGTAAAACAATATTTGTCCATTAGCGTCTGAAATTGATGAAGAATTATCGGCTGTATTAATTGCACTAAAATTAATAGGAGAAGGAGGAATTGTATTAAAATTGATACCTGCATTTTTAGAAAAATACCAATTATTGCCCTGGTTTTGGGCTGTAATTACTTCTAAAAATACTAATTTAAAAAAAATAATTAAAAAATAGACTCCATTAATTCTCATATTAAAATTCTATTTAATGTCAAAATATATAATTTAATATCAATACGATCAAGGATAAGAAATCAAAATTAATTAAATTTTCCTTACCTAAGGTGAATTTTAGATATAGACTTTAGCAAAAAAGTAGATATAAAATACCATGACCTAGGGTAGTTTCTAAATTTTTAAGGACAGGTTAACGCATATAGTATAGACTACTTTCTTGTAGGGAAAGTTTTGTCCGTTAGGATTTTCATAGATTAAATTAGTTGGGTTCGTTCAGGCACAAGTTTGAAAACTTGCGCCAGCAATGGAAAGTCTTCCCAGTCCAGCCTCAGCGGGAGCCATGGTAATATATTCATCTTGAATATTCTGATAATATTTAGACACTAGTATAGGTAAACCACAAGTAACGAGGACTTGAGTTATCTGAGGCACAAGTTTGAAAACTTGCGCCAGCAATGGAAGCAATAATACTTTAGTACTTACTTATATCGTATATATAATGTTATTGTTTCTGTTATTCTGTTAAGTAGTAATTGTCTCTAAATTGTAATGACTGTAGATAGGTTAAGTAGGATGGAAGATAATTCACATCTTTTGATAAAACTCTTCGATTTCCTAGAAATATTTTGAAATTTCTGAGAGGGTTAGACCTACTTGTCAAAAATAACTGATCAATTTTTCCACTAAAAAGAATTTCGAGTTCATTATCTACGGATAATTCATATTGATTATTAATTTTTGTAGAACATGTATCACTGTAGAAATAAGTTTTACTTAGGAATTTTCCTACAGCATCAATATGGCGAACTTGAATTGAGTCCCATTGAATTTTATTCGAAAATTCAAAAAAATCAAAAAGTCGTGGATCTTTGCCATTATAGCATTTTAAACAGCAGGTTTCTCTATAGACTAATTCAATACTATTATTATAAAAATGCGGAATAAATTCTGTGTTAATTGAACAACAAATATTTCCATTTGGATCAATTAACATATTATTTTTATTACTAAGTTCAATTATAGTAGGAACTGGAGAAAATAACCATATATTTTCCGGATAATTTAGTCGTAAAGCTTCCCCTCTGCAATTGAAATAAAACCCATCTTTTATAGGTAGACTCTTTTCAAATTTTTTACAATTACAGAATAGTAAAAAACATGTTAAAATTAATAAAAAGATTTCTCGCATTCTTCTCAATTTTAGTTCGCAATTCAATTATTCTATCTTTCTTAGATTTTATTAAATTTATATATGTACTAGAGTTTTCAATGTCAGCCCAAATAATATATTCATACGCTTCATCGACATAATTACGCAAATATCCTCTGCTGGCGCAAGTTTTCAAACTTGTACCAATACCGAACTTCTGTCAAAAATAAAGAAGTTTCCTCTATCTTTTGCTATAAATCTTCCGGAACCTTCGGCAATATTTAAAGGTATACTGAGAGATGCCCTGAATAATTGATCAGCAGTTGCTTTATGAATTTGGGCATCTCGAATAAA
>WBZT01002441.1_pt1 | contig 12909 bp, 15 predicted proteins | sample 5204241 | NCBI WGS metagenome assembly WBZT01 (sample SAMN12344358, study PRJNA552823) | activated sludge metagenome | biome: Activated sludge suspended growth; feature: Nitrification reactor; material: Wastewater; isolation source: activated sludge from nitrification reactor of wastewater... | reverse complement strand
GGGATCGAAGGGATGGTAGTTCGGGCCGTTGGCCGCTTCGAGCAGCGGGTCGACGTTGAGGATCATGGTGACCTTGCTCGGGTCGTCATAGCTGACGAAGGCGAACCAGTCGGTGATGTCGGCCTTGTGGTCGAATGCGGTCAAGGGTGCCTCGCGGTGATTGGCGGCAAACGCGCCGGATCCGGGCAAGACGAGGCATGAAGCCGCCAGCACCAGGGCGGCAAGGGAACTTTGGAGCGATGCGGCAGAGAGTTTCATGTTCATTCTCCGGTATTGGCTTGAGTCGACTGGGGGAAGCGAGAGGCTGCAACGGGCAGCGTCTTGCTGGATACGCGCGGGGCTCCACGGCGGATGCGCTGCCCGCCGAGCAGAGCCAGCGCGAACGGGAAGAGAGCACCGACACCCGGTTCGGGAATGGCCAGTGGCAGCGACGGATTGCTTGCCGATGCGAGCCGAATGATCGGCGCTCCCGGCGCGTAGTCCACGATCAGCAAGGCATCCTGAACCGGCACCGGGTCACTGGCAAAGTCGAGATCGCTATCGACCAGAGTGAAGTTGCTCGCCGGGTCGAGCAGCGACAGCGCCAGCCGGTCGGGAGCTCCGAATCCCGAGAAGTTGCCGGTGAAGCTCAGGTCGAGGGTCAGGCGGTCGCCCAGCGTCAGGTACTGCAGGAACTGACCGAAACCGCCGGCGTCATCGACCGTGAACGGCGGCCCTCCGCTGCAGCCGACGACACAGACGCTGTTGCCGAGAGGAACGTCGGCGACGATCGACGAAATGGTGATGGAATTGTTCGGCAGACCATCGCCGTCGATCAGCGAAAAATCGAGCACCGCGGGCGTGCCAGCGAGCGACGTCGTATCGAGATTGATGACGACGGCCGATGCCTCCTGCGGCGCGCCGCCGAGACAGAGGACGCCAAACAGCGTGGCGATGGCGGAAACGAGCCGGCAGCGCGCGCGTCGCAGGACCGCGGCGTGACGCTGGTCGACGGCGTTCTGCCTGCACTGGGTTTTCAAACGAATCATGGTGATACCTCCTCACAGGATGAACACTTCCCGGTTCGCCGCACAGTTCGTGCGTCACTGCCCCGGGTTCCCTTGCAGGCACAAGGAAGCGAAGTCAGCTCCCTTGCCGGCTATTACGCAGAAGCGCTGCCATTGGATGCAGGAACGTCTGTACGCCTATGAGAGTGCGAGGCGGACCGGATGCGGGGCCTCGTACTGATGCGGAAAGTCGGTCGGAACGCTCGTACAAGTCCTGGCCTGACAGCAGGCAGGCTTGTTTTTGCGAGCAAATCTTGCATAATGAATCGACCCGGCGTTTTCCCATTCTTGTGCGGCAGAGAAACGGGCGTCTCACCGCTTTCTTGGAAGGAGTCGAGAGTGAAACCAATAATCCGAACAACGATGACGACTGTCTTGCTCGCGTGCGCGGGCAGTGGCTTTGCGGCGGCTGGTGGTGTCAAGGGCCCGGTGTGCATCCCGGTGGATGGAACGGTGACGTCCATCCCGGATCTCTCCAGTTGCGGGGGAAATGGGTGTTCCCGCTTCTTTATCGAGGGGAAAGGCAAGGCGAAGTTCAAGGGAGTTTCCGACGTCACCTCCGTCCAAGTCTCCGACGTCAGTCAGACCGAGCTCACTACACCGCTGGCCTTTGTGGGTACACGCACCAACGTCAGCGTGTTGACCGCGAACAGCACTCTGACCGGCAAGCTGGTCACTGGTCGCAGCGGCACGCTGTACACGGAGGACACTATCACGGTCACTCCCATCGACGGACAACGGCAGCTAGTGGCGGAGATGCTCAAGATCACTGCTGGCACGGACGATTTTGACGGCGCGTCGGGAGTCATCGCCGTCGCCGGAGAAGAGATCGGAGGCGCCGCGTTCTACACCGGACAGATTTGCGTCACCGCGAAGTAGAACCGCCTGCCCCGGCGCATCGATGGCTTTCCGGCTGTCGTCGCTGGGAAGGCTAGCGGATTCCGACGCGGCTACGCGGGCAGTTGAAGCTCACGGCAACGACTGCCCCGCACCAGCGACCGGCGCCGGATTTTGCGCGGGAAACAGCGAGGAATCCGGTAGCATCGAAGGGAGCGGCGCCTGCGCCGGTGTGCTGCCGCGTGCTCCCGGTACCGCCCCCGCCGCTACCGGTACCGCCCCTCCCATTACCGGTACTGTTCCCGCGGCGGCCGGAATGACAGTGGCCACCGACGGCACGACGGCGAAGACCCATTCCGAATAGCGCGACTTCTCTTCGAACATACGATTCTCGGTTTCAAACTCGGCGATCTTGATCGGTGGCGCGTTCGAGAGGCTGTGGATCCCCATGATCCCGCCACCAGGCGCCAGATCCAGACCCCATTCGTTCTTGCCGGTGATCGGGTCCGGGTAAAGCTGCCGCAGATGTCGGCGAACGCCGGGATAGCGAGGGTCCTTGAGCAGATCGCCGAGCGCGGCGGGATAGCGGCGGTCGCCGGCCGGGCTGCTGTTCAGGTAACTGGCAATCGCCCGGCGGTACGCGTCACCGACCTCGAGCAGTCGCTGTTCTGCTTCCCGTCGCTGCGCGATGCTGCCGAGCGTCAGCGTCGCGCTGGTTGCCAGGGCGAGTACCGCGACCAGAATCATCAGCCCGAGGTAAGTGAAGCCCGTCTGCCTTGCGCCAGCACGAAACCCGAGCTCGTCCCAACGGCCAGCGGCATCGCCAAAGCCTGGACCGTGCCGGACGAGGGCAAGCGGATACGTGTCACCCCTTGGCCGCGCCGCCAACCCCATGTCGTCTCGTTCGCGTCCTGCGTCCATGTTTCCCTCCCTGGCGATTCCGGGCACCAGATTATCCGACTTTCCGCAACACCGGGTGGCCCGCGACGAAAACCGGTACAATTCACCTCCCGTCGTAGGGGACCGGCACCGCTCGAAAATCGTTCACCGTGGTCCGCGTCGAAGCGATCATTGGGACCTCCGCACTGCGTAAGACGATGACCCATGATCGGGCTAAAGAAATGGCCCGTCATCGCGGCCTGGCTGCCGCCGACGGCACGCGAAACCATTTCGCCGACCCCCGCCTGGCAACGGGGCAACAACGAAAATGCCAACGGCCTGATTCGAGAGGATCTGCCCCAAAGGCTCCAACCTATCCGTGGGCAGCCCGGCAAGGCCGGGCGACCACGGCACCAGCCTGTAGCCAAATCAGGAAACTTGTTCCGTCTGCGAGGCGTGCCGTCCGGAGCAGCACGAGCAGCGAAGGCGGGGCCACCATCCCCGGAGCCAAGGAGCACACGAGAGACATGTCCAGAGATTGGAACAGACGATGAATGAGCCGCACCCCGACCGGGATTCCCACTTCGACCACGATGCCGAATACCACTTTGTCCGCCGCTTGCACGCCATCATTCGCTATGCCGCGCGAGTTCTGGCAGTGCTCATGGTGCTGGTGATCTGGTGGGGTGTCGCCGACGTGATTTACGTCCTCTACACGCGGGCCAGGAGCCACCCGTTCCTGCTTCTCGACATCAGCGACATTCTCGCCACTTTCGGCGCCTTCATGGCAGTACTCATCGCCATCGAGGTCTTCGTGAATATCGTCAGCTATCTTCGTGACGAGGGCCTGCAACTCGACATCGTACTGGCGACCGCCTACATGGCCGTGCTGCGGAAGATCATCATTCTCGACTACAAGGAAATCAGTGCAGACTACGTGTACGCGACTGCCGCCCTCGCCGTCGCCCTCGCCGTTGGCTATTGGCTGACCCGTGCCGCGCATCGGCACACTCCCGTACCACCCATCCGTTGACGCAAAACGCAAGAAAGCGGGGAACAGCGGTCCGGATCAAATATTCGACGATAACTGCTGGCATCCTGCCGGCCGAGCGCAACGATGCCGGCGGGGAGCACCAGCACACCGGCAATCGACGGTGAGCGCCAATGCTTGCAGTCAGAGCATCACGGCCAGCCGCCTGTGAAGTCGATCACTTGTCCGGTAACGAATTGCGATTTTCCGGAAGCCATGAATCCGATCAATTCACCGATTTCCTCTGGCCTGCCCAACCTGCCCATGGGCACTTTGCCGGCGATTTCCGCCCTGCCCGCCGGATCGTCGATGAACCGAGCACGCGGATAGTAGGCTTCACTGTACAGGTAGTTGGGCGCCACGACATTGACCTGAATGCCGTCCGGTGCTGCCTCCCGGGCCAGCGATTGGGCAAATGCGGTCGTCGCCGCCCGGATCGTCGTCGCCACGGAGAAACCCGCCTCGGGCTGACGATAGCGAGCCGAGGTCACGAATACAAAGCGCCCCAGCTTCGCCGCTTTCATGCCGGGCAACAGTCGCTGCGTGAGTTCGATCGGAAAGAGAAGCAGGACGTCGACCGACTGTCGAAACATTTCGAGCGGGATCTGCTCGATCGGCACTGGCGTGTTGGGGTGTACGTCGTTGTGAATCACCGTTTCGATGGCGACTCCGAGCGCGCTCAGTTCGGCCACGAGCCCTTGCGGCGTCTGGGCGCGCAGGGCCACCGCGCCGGCATGGCTTGCTTCGTACTCCTCGGCTGCGCTCGTTTCGGCAAACGAGATGTCGTGGCAATAGACCGTGCCACGGTCACGCAGCAAGACAGGGATGCAACCCGGACCGGTGTATTGGCAGACATGCGTCATCAACAGGCTCACGGAAGTTTCCTCAGGCGGCACGAGGCATGAGCCGGACAAGTGTCTGCCTTGCCGAATCAGTCAATGGGTGAGAGCGACGACTTCCTTCGTCCATCTGCACGATGACGGTCCGGGCGGTCGCCACGCAGCAATCACCCTGGAACAGCCCCTGTTCGAGGGTCAGCGAGCTCTTTCCCACGGCGGATACGCGAGTGCCGATATCGATTTGCCCGGGCCAGGTGATTTCGCCGTGGAAGTCCAGATGCAGGCTGGCGATGACGAAGGCGCAACCCGCCGCCGACAACGAGGAATCAGGCGCATAGAGCAGCTCCACCCGGCCCGTCTCCAGCATTGTCGAGAAGACGGCATTGTTGATGTGCCCCTGCCGATCGGTATCGGCATAGCGAAGCTTTTCGTAGGTCTGCAGCGGATAGTTGGCAAGAAATGTTTCGATGGATGGCATGGCTTCGCTGGTCAATCTCCATTCAGTCTTGTTTGGTAACGGAGGCGATCCGACCCGCCGCATCACCGCAGGCGCGAAGGATTCGTGCTGAAAGCTCCTTGTCGGCAACTGCTCTGGACAAGGAGATGCCGCCCACGCACAGGGCCATCAGGGCAATCGCATCGTCCAGCCGGAGGTCGGTGGGCACCTGCTCCTCCTGCGCGCCGTTGCAGATGCCGTGCAAGGACTTGAGCAATTCCTCATCGAATGCTCGCCGGATAAGCTCGTCGCCGCGTCCGGCTTCCGTCGCCAGAGCAGCCAGGGCGCAGCCCTCCGCGGGACGATCACGATGGATCTGCGTCAGGTAGCGATGCGCCAGTCGTCGCAGACGTTGCTTCCACGTTTCGTCCTTTCGCTCGCCAACCCAACGCTCCCTGTTTTCGAGCAGGGCGTGTCGCAAAGCGGCGGCAGACAACTCGGACTTGTTCGCGAAATGCGCGTAGAAGGCACCATGCGTCAGCCCGGCATCCTTCATTACGTCCGAAATGCCGGCGCCGGCAAGGCCCTCGACGCGCAGACGCGTCCCTGCGGCCTGCAGTATTCGGTTCCGGGATTCAGCCTTCAGTTCAGCGCGAGTGGCCATGAGTTCACATGTTACCTATCATGCGGCGATTATTTCGCATGATCGTCATCATGTCAACTGCCGCACTGCTCGCGCCTTGCCGCCCTTTGCCTTCGCTCGCGGTGGCGGCCACTCGTCGACTACTCCAGCTTCTCCAGATGCCCCAGCGCGATCGCGCCGTCCGCGCGGCCCTTGAGGTAGGCGTAAAGGTTGTCGATGTTCTGGTCGACCTGCTTGATTCCCGCGAAGCGCGGCATCCCTCTGTCCTGTCGTCCATTCAGGACGGTAATCCTGAACTGCTCCTTGCTCAGGCGCTGCAGCCGGTCGACCAGAGGAATGGCCCCGTCCTGTTCCTCGCCATGGCATCGGGCACAGCCCATCGCGCGCCAAGTGCGCCAGCCCTCCAGCGTCCCGGCATCGACCCTGCGGCCGTCCTTGACGACATAGGGTGCATCCTTGTCGCCGGCGCCGGGCGTATGCATCGTGCCGGACAGCAGCAGGACGGCAAGCAAGTGCCTCTTCATTGCACGGCGGAGGTCAGGTGCGCAAGCAGGCCGGCCGCACTCAGACGCTGACGGGCGATACCGGCTGGAGTCGGCGCCAGCCGCTGTTGGCGCAACGGCTTGCGGGTATCGACGCGCCGGCTGACCTTCGCTCTGCAAAGGCTATCGAAGACCGATCGCCAGCGTCTGCTGCACGGAAACGGCGAGCCCCCTCGCGGTGGTGGCGCCGCTCAGTGACGCGTGCTCGGAAAGCGACCAAACAGGAAATCACGCCTGCTGCGATCTCTTGATTCGTCACGCGACTCCTTCGTGGCCGGGGCATCGATCTTCTCGGCCGTATCCGGGTCGACGAGCAAGGCCAGCGCCGCCTTGGCGATGCTCCGCGCCTCGTCCTGCGACGCGAAGCCCGCCATGGGAGAGAAGAGCGAGAAATAGTGATACTCGCCCACGCCCTCCTCCGTGCTGCCGAAAACCTCGTACGTCCCTGATGGCAACGACTGCCAGCGCTTGGCGCCGAGCAACATGTGCGTCCAGTGGGCGCCGCGCGCCGGCAGCAGCATGACGTTCATCGACCACGGCGTGACGAGAACGCCCAGCCAGCCATCGTCGGTGCGTCGAAAGCCGACTGCCTCCACCCGCAGCGCGTGGTTGCAGAGCGGCACATCCTGCATGCGATGCAGGTGGATGTTGCCAAACGCGCGCTCGAGAGTCGGGCCAGGGTCATCCTGAAACCCGAAATCGTCTGCCCGGACCGACGGCCCCTGGTGACGGAGAAAACGACCGGCCGTGGTCATGCGCCACGTCCCGTAGTGGCGCCGCCAAGCCTTTGCTCGCTGGCCGCCTCCGCTTCGATTGTTGTCAGGAACTGCTCCATGACGGACAGTACGTCGAGCGCGCGGTCACGGTCGATACGCTCGATGGCATGGCGTCCGGAACGAACCAGCACATAATCGCCCACCGCGATTGGCTCGCCCATGAGTGCGACGCTCACTTCGCGCTCGATGCCGAAACACTCGACGGTGACAGTCATGCCACACAACCGGGTCACCCGGGACGGAATCGCGACGCACACCCTGCCCGCTCCGTCAGGCTGCCGCGCGCAGCACCGGACGCACACCCTGCGCCTCGAGCTCGCGCACGACGCGCGCGACGATGGTCGGCACGATGGCCGCGACTCGCGGCGAGAGTTGCATCGCAAGATCGAGCGATCCCGGCTGCACGCCGATCAACAGGAGATTGGCCGGGCTCTCGTCCGTGAGCTTGAGTGCTGCCAGGACGTCGCACAGGCCAAGCTGGTGCGGCGACAGCTTGGCCGTGAAGAAGGCCGGGACGTCGTCGTCGCGCAGCTCGAGCAGAGTCGCCGGTGGCAGGTCCGCCTGCACCGCATCGACGACGATCACGTGGTCTGCTCGGGCGAGATCGTCCAGCATCTCCATACCCGAACAGCCACCGTCGATCACCGCGACTTCCGGCGGCAGGCGGTAGCGGCGTGCAAGTTCGTCCACCACCATTACCCCCACGCCTTCATCCGACAGGAGGATGTTCCCGATCCCGAGCACGACGATGCGCATCGACGCCGCGTCTCCCCTTGCGTGTGCTTGAATCGCCAACGAACCGCCAGTTGCCCTAGCGAACACTGACGCGCATGATCTCGCGGCGTCGCGGATCGACCATGTGGATCGCGCAGGCGAGGCACGGATCGAACGAGTGCACGGTGCGCAGCACTTCCAGGGGGCGCTCCGGATCCGCGATGGGCGTGCCCACCAGCGACGCCTCGTACGGTCCGGGCGCGTCCTTTTCGTTGCGCGGGGCCGCATTCCACGTCGTCGGCACCACGGCCTGATAGTTCTTGATCTTGCCATCGGCTATCACGACCCAGTGCGACAGGAGGCCGCGCGGCGCTTCGTGGATGCCGAATCCCTGCTGCTCGCCTTTCGGGAACACCGGCTTGTGGAAGGTCTTGAGATCGCCCCGGGCAAGGTTTTCCATCAGCATCGTCCACTGCGCGTCGAGGACATCCACATTGACCGCGCACATCACGGCCCGCGCCGCGTGGCGACCGATGGTCGAGTGCAGTGCGCTGGCGGGCACTTCGATCTTGCCGACCGTGGACACGATCTCGACGACGCGTTTCAGGTGCTTCGTGATCGGCTCGTGCTTGGCCGCCACGGCACACATCACCCGCGCCAAGGGACCGACTTGCGCCGGCTCGCCGGCGAAGGTGGGCGACTTCACCCACGAGTACTTGCCGTTCTCCTGCCAATCGGTGTAATCGGGAACCGTCTCGCCCTGGTAAGGATGCAAGGCGCCGCTGCCGCCCTTGTACCAGGAGTGCTTCACCGACTCTGCAACGTTGTCGCGCAGCAGCGCATCGCCGAACTGCGTGATCGGCTGGAAGCTGTCGAGGTTGCCAGCCTTGATGTAGCCACCTGGCGTCACGAACTGCGTCCCTCTGGGGTCCAGCGGAAAGTCCGGGGCGGCAAGATAGTTGGTAACTCCCGCACCGTATTTGGTCCAGTCTGGATAGAACGCGCCGATGGCACCGACATCGACCAGGTAGACGTTCTGAACGAAATCCCGGAGTTCGTCGATGTCGCTCTTGACGGCCAGTAGGCGCTCGATCGACAGTACGGATTGGCTGTCTACCGCAATCGGATTGGAAACGCCGCCCACCGCGACATTCTGGATGTGAGGTGTTTTCGAACCCAGAATGGCGACAATCTTGTTCGCCTTGCGCTGAACCTCCAGTGCCTGCAGGTAATGCGCGACGGCCAGCAGGTTCACCTCGGGTGGCAGCTTCATCGCCGGGTGGCCCCAGTAGCCGTTGGTGAAAATCCCCAACTGCCCGGTATTGACGAACCCCGCGAGCTTCTCCTTCACCTTGCGCATCTCGTACTTGCCGTTTCCCCGCCAGGTGGACAGACTCTCGGCCAGCGCCGCCGTCATGTCGGGGTCGGCCTGGAGCGCCGAAACGACGTCCACCCAGTCGAGCGCCGAAAGATGGTAGAAGTGCACGATCTCGTCATGGACTGCATGCGCGGCAATGACCATGTTCCGGATGTACTGCGCGTTGACCGGTATCTCCATGTTGAGCGCGTTTTCGACCGCGCGTACCGACGCGATCGCATGTACGGTCGTGCACACACCGCAGAATCGCTGCGTGATCGCCCACGCGTCGCGCGGGTCGTGACCGAGGAGGATGACTTCGATTCCGCGCCACATCTGGCCCGAAGCCCAGGCTTTCCTGACGCTGCCGCCGCCCACCTCGCAGTCGATGCGAAGATGCCCCTCGATACGAGTGATCGGATCGATAGTGATACGTTTCGACATTTCCTTGGTCTCCAAGTCGCACTAGCTCGCCGGAGCCGAATTCGGCGAAGGCTCTGGCGCGGGCAGCACGGGCAGCAGGCGCACAACGATGACGAAAGCGAGTATTTCCATGGCGATGAAGCCGAGAGACACCATCACTTCGGGCAGGGACGGGAAATAGTTCCACCCGTCGCCCGTGTCATAGGCGGTGTAGTAGCAGTTGATGCGGTAGATGATCCCCTGCAAGGCCATCGCGACCGCCGCGAGAAAAAGCTTCTGCGGACTGCCGCGCCAAGCTGGCGTCCACAGCAGGAAGAGCGGAATCGCCACCAGGATGTTCTCGATCCAGAACATGAGCGAACGGGCGCCCGGTACGAAGGCCGGATCGAGCGCCCCGCGCCAGACCAGATCAGCGAAACGTGCGATCAGCCAGGCGATCAGGAACCACTTCAGCACGAGACCGATGCTGCCGAGAATTTTCCTCTCCAGTGGTCGCCGGAAGCCCACCGAAGTCACGGACGCTTCGAAGATGACCATCGAGTAGCCCATGGCAAGACACGAAATCAGGAACAGCAGCGGCAGCAGCGGCGTCTGCCAGAGTGGATTGATCTGCGGACCGAAGATCACCAGCATCGAGCCGAGCGAACTCTGGTGCATCACCGGCAGCAGCACCCCGAGGCCGATGAAGACGTACAGCCATTTCTCGAATTTCCTCCGCAGGCCCTGCATTCCGAGTTTGTCCATGACCGTCGGCGTGAACTCGATCCACATCACCAGTATGTACGCGGTCATGCACACCGCGAGTTCGAAGATCACGGAGTTCGCCTGGGCGTAACGGGGCCAGAAGACATGCCAGAAGTTCCAGTAGCGTCCGAGGTCGAAGAAGAGCGAAGTCGCCGCCAGCGTGTAGCCGAAGGCCGATGCCAGCAACGCCGGTCGCACCAGCGAATGGTATTGCCCCTTGTTGAAGATGTAGACCATCAGCGCCATCGCGAGGCCGCCGCACGACAGTGCCGCGCCAATGACCAGGTCGAAGACCATCCAGATGCCCCACGGGTATCCGTCGTTGATGTTGGAGACGGCGCCGATACCGAAGATCAGCCGCTTCCCGATGAAGAACACGGCAATCAGCGCGAGCAGTCCGAGAAAGACCGTCCACGGCGTGATCAGCCTGCCGCCCATCGGCGCCGGCGCGGGATGAGCATCCGAGCCTGCCATGTCACTCTCCCTTGCGGTCATCGCCCGCGTCCGTGCCGCCCGCTTCGCCTTGTTCGCCGAGCGCCTTCGCGCTGCGCTTGGCGGCAAACACGAGTGCACCCAGGAAGGCAAGCGGAGCGATCATGCCGTGGTAGATCCGTCCCTGCAGCGACTCCGACACGTTCGCGGGAGCGACATCCGGAAGCGGCTTCTTGTCCAGCCTGTCAAAGGGAACGGCAGACAAATGCAGGACCTGAGTGCCGCCGATTTCCTTTTCGCCCCAGACGTGATCGACGTAGTTCGCAATCGGGGCAATGTGCGTGTCGCCGGATCCGATGTGCCCGCGGGGAAACTCCGTTTCCGTTCCCGGCGCGAGAGCCCTGCGCCGCGCGATTTCCTTCTTCAGCTCTTTCACCGGACCGTAAATGGTCGCCCCGGTCGGGCACACTTCCGCGCACGCCGCGAATTTCCCTTGCGCCATGCGGTGCCTGCAGAGCTGGCACTTGGCGATGTGCGGGAAGGTTTCGTCGTAGGTGAAGCGCGGCACGCCGAACGGGCAGGCCGCCACGCAATAGCGACAGCCGATGCAGGCTTCCTTGCTGTGGCTGACGATGCCGGTGACCGGGTCCTTCGTCATTGCCGCGACCGGACAGCACGAGACGCACGAGGCGTCGACGCAGTGGAAGCACGACAGTTTGGTGAAGGCGTAGCCGTCGAGGGTGTCCTTCCTGTCGCTGTCGCCGCCGACGTAGGCCTTGATGATGTTTATCGTCCGACCCGAGAGGTCTAGCGGTGCGTCCCAATAGGCGCTGCCTTCGATTTCGTTGAATTCGGGTGGGAGATCGTTTTCCGCCTTGCAGGCGGCCATGCACGCCCGGCAGCCGATGCACAGCGTGCCGTCGTACAGCAGTCCCACCGCGCCCTCCGGCATGGTTCTCGTTTCGCGGGCCTGGACGGAAGGTACGCAGCTTGCCGCGAGCGTTCCACCCGACGCAGCCTTCAGGAAGTTGCGCCGATCCATGCCCATCTCTCACCCTCCCCTCTGCTCGTCCGGCGCAGCGACGTCCGCCTTTGCCTCGGGCACGCTCTTGCCCAGGTTGCGCGCGAGCATCGCCGTACCGCCGGCAGCGGCACCGGCAATCGCGGCGAGCGCGGCTGCCGCGGCGAAGGTCACGCCCGTGCCGCGCTCTTCCGCAGGACGCGCGAAGAAGATCGGCGGCGTGACCGTCTTGAGTTCGGCCAGCGCGTGGATCGGCTTGGTGAAAACGATGCCCTTTTCGGTGCAGCCGATACAGGGGTGACCCGTGCCCACCGGCCAGGACGCGTTCGAGACGTCACCAAAGAGTACCGCCGGGCAGTTGGCGTGCGTTTCCGGGCCCTTGCAGCCGAGCTTGTACAGGCACCAGCCCTGACGATGGCCTTCGTCGCCGAATTCCCCGGCGAAGCGCCCGGCGTCGAAGTGCGCACGGCGCTCGCAGTTCTCGTGAATGAGACGTCCGTAGGCGAACTTCGGTCTGCCCTTGGCATCCAGCTCCGGCAGCTTGTTGAAGGTGAGATAGTGGACCACTGTGGATATCAGGTTGTACGGGTTCGGTGGACAGCCGGGAAGGTTCACCACCTTTGCGCCGAGCACTTCGCCCGCGCCCTCGGATCCGGTAGGGTTCGGCTTCGTCGACGGCACGCCACCCCACGAGGCGCAGGAGCCAATGGCGACCACCGCCGCCGCGTCGGTTGCGCACTCCTTCAGCAGATCGACCGCCGTCTGCCCGCCGATCCTGCAGTAGATGCCCTTGTCCTTGGTGGGGATGGCGCCCTCGACCACCAGCAGATACTTGCCCTTGTTGTCCGCCATCGCCTGCCGGCGCGCCGCCTCGGCCTGGTGCCCGGCAGCCGCGAACAGCGTTTCGTGATAATCGAGCGAGATGATGTCAAGAATCAGCCGCTCGAGCGTCGGGTGGTTCGCGCGCAGAAGACTTTCCGTACAGCCGGTGCATTCCTGGAAGTGCAGCCAGATGACCGACGGCCGCCTTGCGCTTTCCACTGCTTTCGCGATCGCTGCGTCGGCGCCGGCCGGAAGGCCCATGGTCGACGGACCGTCCGCAGCACGAGCGAGAGCGACGGGAGGTGCCACGGGCGGAGGAGGTCGCGCAGGACGGGCACGGGGAGCTCGGTGCCGTGGAGGTCCAGGAG
>WBZT01002439.1_pt1 | contig 12914 bp, 9 predicted proteins | sample 5204241 | NCBI WGS metagenome assembly WBZT01 (sample SAMN12344358, study PRJNA552823) | activated sludge metagenome | biome: Activated sludge suspended growth; feature: Nitrification reactor; material: Wastewater; isolation source: activated sludge from nitrification reactor of wastewater treatment... | reverse complement strand
CGGCGAAATTGTCAGGAAACTCCCGACCGGGCGTTTGGGAAGTGGAGGCGCATCAGCTTTTCGGTCAGGGAACACCCCGGTTGATTTGTCGGTACATTCGTTCCTGTAGTGCTTTGGGAGACCAGCCGATTCTCCGAGTGTTGCCGTCATAATGGCGGCCGAGGGCAAGCTGATGAATGAACTCTGTGAAACACGCGACTCCGGTTCCCCCACCGTCACTGGCGGGAAGTTCCTCACGTTCAAGTTGGGCGCCGAATCCTACGGGATCAATGTCCTTGCCGTCCGTGAAATCATTTCCCTGACCGCCATCACGGCGGTGCCGCAAATGCCGCCGGATATCCGGGGCGTCATTAATCTGCGCGGCAAGATCATTCCGGTGCTTGATCTGCGACGTCGCTTTGGTTTCGCCGACGCCACCGACACCAAACAAACCTGCATCATCGTCGTGCAAGTCCGCCACGGCGCCGGCCAGACGGCGCAGCAGGGTTTGCTGGTGGATAACGTGGAGGAAGTCATCCAGATCAACGCCAACGACGTCGCGGAAACGCCGGATTTTGGGGGAACGATCAGCGCGGATTTCATCGTGGGAATGGCCAAGATCAAGAACACGGTCAAAGCGCTGCTGGCGATTGATCGCGTGCTGGGTGTCACGGAAACCCCCGGCGCTTCCTTCGCGATGGCGACCGTGTGAAAACAACATATATGCGTACGAATCCATTGGCTCACTTGATGTTCAACCAAATTCCGGGAAGGAGATTTCGCTTCCTTTTGATGACCGCACCAATGGTGGCGGCGATTTTACAGAGCGCTTTGGTAACTGCCTGGGCGGAAGAAGTCGCCGTTGCGCCGGCTCATTCCGTGCCGGTACCGGGCTCGGCAAAAGCCGCCGTCCTCACCGCCGAGGAAGCATTGCAGCGGTGGGTGGAGGGCAACGCGCGCTACGTGGCGGGCAAGGCGAGTCATCCAGATCAGACAACGGAACGGCGCGCCGGACTCGTGGCCGGGCAGTCTCCGTTCGCCATCCTGCTCACCTGTTCTGACTCACGGGTCGCGCCCGAACTGTTCTTCGATCAGGGGTTGGGGGACTTGTTCGTCATCCGCAACGCCGGGAACGTGCTGGATGATCACGTGATTGGGAGCATGGAATACGCAGTGGAACATCTGCACGCGGCTTTGATCGTCGTCGTGGGCCACGAAAAATGCGGCGCGGTTTCTGCCGCGGTTGGGGGCGGAGAGGTGACGGGTCACATCCGCAGTGTGGTGGAGTCCATCGTCCCGGCGTTCGAGCAGGCCAAGAATCTGCCGGGCGACAAGGTGGACAACACCGTCCGGGTGAATGCGCGCCGCGCGGTCGAGATTCTGACGCAGGTCCCGCCCATCCTTAAAGCCGCGGCGGGCGAGCGAAAACTGACCATTGTCGCCGCGCGGTATGACCTTACGACCGGAAAGGTCGAGATACTCAAATAGTCCTCTCAATCCATCCAGTTCCGAAAACTACGCCAAATAGAAGACCGTTTATGCACAACATGACCTTGGGAAAGAAAATCGCGCTTGGTTTCGGCGCGCTGATACTCGTTGCCGCTCTGCTCGGCGGCATGGCCGTCTTCAATATGCGGTCAGTCGGTGATCTCGCGCAAAAGCTGGCCCGGCAATACGTGCCGGAAACGGAAATTGCGGAGGCTTTGGATCGCGCGATCGCGGCGGCGCAACTCGGCGTGCGCAGTTACGGTTTTACTGCGGAGAGCGGTTACCTGCATGACGCGCGAAAGGCCTTGGCTGAAGCGCACAAGCAGCAGCAGGCGGCTCAGAAACTCGCGGATGAGCATCCGGAGCTGGTCAAGCTGCGCGAGCATCTCCAGCAGCTCGAACCGGCGCTGCGCGGCTACGAGGAACTCGTGGCGCAGACGGAGGCCAAGAACAAGGAGATCGTCACCGGACGTGAAAAGCTGAACCAGACGGCGGCGGATTTCATCGCCAACATTGACAAGTTGATCGCCGCGCAGCAGGTAAAACTTGAGAAAGAGATCAAGGCTTTTGCCGAAGCGCCGAAGCTGGTGGAGCGCCTCAACAAGCTCATGCTGGCCAACCTCATTCGCGGCGAGGGCAACGCCGCCCGGATCGCGGTGTTCAAGTCACAGTCCTTACGCGACCCCAAGATCATTGAAGACGGATTGAAAATCTTTGAAGCGATGGATCAGAAGTTTGATGCATTGCTCGCACTGCTGGTGGTGTCGGCAGATATCGCCGAGCTAAACCTGGTCAGGAACGATGCCCACACCTACCGCGATGCCATGAAGGAAATAATGGCCGATGACCTGGCGTTGGTTGAGTTGGGCAAAAAGCGCGTGGCAGCGGCCACCCGCCTGGAGGCCATTGCCAATGAAACCGCCGATGCTGGGATCAAGCGGACTGTGGAAGCGGCCAATACCTCGACGCAGAAGCTGGCGGTGGCTTCCTGGACCATGATCGTAGGCTTGATCGCTGCCCTGTTCGTCGGGATGGCGATTGCGTTCTTCATTATCCGGAACACGAAGCTAGTTCTGGGTCGGGTTGCGAATGCGCTCGATGATGGGTCCGGGCAGGTGGCCTCCGCCGCCGGTCAGGTCTCGGCCTCCGCCCAGTCGCTGGCGGAAGGGGCCAGTGAACAGGCGAGCAGTCTGGAAGAAACGAGTTCCTCGCTCGAAGAAATGGCGTCCATGACCAGGCGCAACGCGGAGAACGCCGGCAAGGCGAATGAACTGACCAAACAAACCCGGGCCGCGGCCGACAAAGGCGCCGTGGACATGCGCACCATGGTCACCGCGATGGACAGCATCAAAGTTTCCAGCGATGAAACCGCCAAGATCATCAAGACGATTGATGAAATCGCGTTTCAAACCAACATTCTGGCACTCAACGCCGCCGTCGAAGCCGCCCGCGCGGGTGAGGCGGGCATGGGGTTCGCCGTGGTTGCGGATGAGGTTCGCAATCTGGCGCAGCGTAGTGCGCAAGCGGCCAAGGAAACGGCGGGCAAGATCGAAGGCTCGTTGGCTCGTACCAACCAAGGAGTGGAAGTCAGCTCCAAAGTGGCGGCGGCGCTCGAAGAAATCACCGCCAAGATCCGGCAGGTGGACGAACTGGTGGCGGAAGTGGCCAGCGCTTCGCGGGAGCAGACGGACGGCATTTCCCAGATCAATACCGCTGTGAGCCAGATGGACAAAGTCACCCAAAGCAACGCGGCCAACGCGGAAGAGAGCGCTGCCGCTGCCGAGGAATTGAACGCGCAAGCCGCAACGATGAAAAAGTCGGTGGCTGATCTGTTGCAATTGGTGGCCGGCAGCCAGGAGCGCCACGATTCCAAATCAAGCGCTGCCTGGGCTGGGGCGCATCCCGGCAAGGCATCTGCGAAGGCGTCCGCACTTGCCGCAGGCAAGGCGAATGGCAACGGTCACGCCCGGCTCAACGCGCCCGCCAATGGCAACGGCCATCGCAACGAAATCCCGCTCGAAACGGCATTCAAAGAGTTTTGAACTTGATTCCAAGGAGCGCCGCACAAGCCGTAGTCTCTATGAACTGCGGTTGCCTTCCGCTCCCTCCTGCATCGGCTAATCTGCGATCCCATGTGGCGACGGCCAGGATGAGACCGTCTCCCCTCGGGCGGGGCATCAGCGCACCCGACTGATGTGCCGGCGGGTTTGCGAGAATTCCAGAGCCGGTTCTTGCTGAGTGATACAGTTGTGATTGGCGCCGAGAGGCCACACCCCGACCCGACGAAGTAATGTCACCACAAAGCCACGGCGCCTGCCGCCGCCGCCGCGAGCCAGAGCAGCATCACCGCGCGGGGCTTGCTCAAGCCGGCTCGCACCAGGTGGTGGGACAAATGATTCGTATCCCCAACATAAAAAGGTTTCCCCAATCGGGTCCGCAAGATCACCACCCAGGCCAGGTCCACCAGCGGAACGGCGAGCACCAGCAGCGGCGTGAGCACCGCCAGTGGCCGCGGACGCAGCGCGGTGTAGAAATGTGGCAGGATGGCCAGCACCGCCAGCAGGTAACCCGTGAGATGGCTGCCAGCGTCGCCGAGAAATGCGCGGGCGTGGGGGAAATTGTGTGGCAGGAAACCCAGTAACGCGCCGCAAGTGAGCAGGGCGATCAGGGCCACGAGATATTGGCCACCCGCGGCCGCCATCGCGGCGAAATGCCACGCGCCGATCACGCCCAGTCCGGCGCATAGGCCGTTCATGTTATCCATGAAGTTGAACGCATTGATCACGGTGAGCAGCCACAGAATCGTGATGCCGTAGCTGAACAGCACGTTCGGCACGAAGAGTGTGATCCGCACGCCGGCGGCGCAGAGCACCGCGGCGACGAGCAGTTGCCCCGCGAACTTGGCGAGCGGGCGCAGTTCATGTTTGTCATCAAGCCAGCCCAGCACGGTCACGGCGATGGCACCAAAGAAAATCGCCAGCAATTGCGCGGTGCGGCGGGTTAGTCCGTGTCCGAGCGCCGCCGCGCTGGGGAGTTGAAGGGCATCCAGTTTCAGCAGGAGGGCGGCAACGGCTAAAGGGACCAGCAGGCCGGTCAGCACCGCGAGCCCGCCGGCCAGGGGAATCGGGGATTCGTGAATCTTGCGGTGCCCCGGGGCATCCATGAGGCCGGTGCGCAAACACCAGCGCCGCCAGAGGGGCAGGGTGGCGAAGGTGGTGCAGCCCGCGCTGACCAGCGCCGCGAGATAGACGTTGAACGGAAACCCGAACATCACGCCGGCGAGTCTTGCAGAACGGTGGCGGAATTCAAACTCCGGCTCCCCGGCGACTGCGGGAATGGCTGACTCAAAATCTCGCCCGCGCGCGCGCGAGCCGGAGATAAAGCTGGTGCAAATCATCCACCATTCGCTGGACGCCGAAATTCTCGCAGACGAGGTCCCGCCCGCGTTCCCCCAACTGCCGGCGCAAAGCCGGATTGGCGACCAGTTCCAGCAACCGGCGCTTGAGGCTTGGCAGATCGCCGCGCGACAGCAGAAAGCCGGTCTGTCCGTCCAGGCAGACCTCCCCGGCGCCATCACAATCGTAAGCTACGACCGGTCTTCCCGCTGCCAGTGCCTGGGGCAGGGCGCGAGGCAAGCCTTCGCGGGAGGAAAGGTGAACCACGATGTCCATCAAGCCCACCAAAGGCGCGACTTCGGTTGGGGCCACCAGTCCCGTGAAAACAAAATGCCTGGCCACGCCGGCAGCCTGGGCAAGCTCCTCGAAGCGGGGCCGCAGTTCGCCGTCGCCGACGAGGAGAAATTTGAGCCTGGGTTCGGCCGCGACCAATTCGCGCGCGATGGCGAAGAGGTCTTCGTGCCCCTTCAAAGGCACGAGTCGCGCGATCTTTCCCACCACGATGTCCTGCGGTGTCAGTCCAAGCGCGGTGCGGCGAGAGGCGGCGTTCGTGGCATTTAGAAATGGTGCCAGGTCAAAACCGCTGAGCACGCGGGTGTATTGCTCGGGCCGGCCGATGCCGGCGGCGAGGTATTGTTTCGTCATCGCATTCGCCACCACGACAAAATGTGTGGTGACGTGTCCGGCCCGCCGCTCGGCGGCGCGGAACACCAGATTGGCCAGCGCACCTTGAAACGGCCCGAAGGACGGGCCGTGGATGGTATGGACGATGATTGGCACCCCGGCGCGGGCGGCGGCCAGCCGGCCGACCACACCCGCCTTGCCGCTGTGAGTGTGAACCAGGGCGGGCCGCCACGCGCGAAAGATTTCGGTCAACTTGCGCAGCGCCTGCACATCTTTGACGGGCCGGATTGGCCGGACTAATTCCGGCAGCAGCGACAACACGCCGGGAGCGTGATCAAACCGGTTTTCGAGCGAGCCTTCGCGGCCAGATGTGGGCCCGGAGATGAGGTCCACTTGGAGATCGGTTTTCTCATGCAGGCCGAGGACGGAGGAAACCGTGTTCTCCTGCGCCCCGCCGACGATCAATCGGGTGATGACATGCGTGACGCGCATGGCGGCACACGTCAGGGTTTGGGGGGTGCCCCGCCGCGAAGTTCCGCGAGGCGTTGCTCAACGAATTTCGCTTCGGCGCCGCCCGCGGCGGCGTTGGAAAGGTAGGACTGGTAGGCCTGGATCGCTTCATTGGTTTCGTGGCGGCGATAAGCGATCTCGCCGAGCCCAAAGTCAATCTGGTGGGCCTTGGGATAATTGGTCTTGAGCGTCTGGTAATCGGCGCGGGCCAGATCAAACTGGTCGTTGCGGAGGTAGGCGATGGCGCGATTGAGCAGCGCGTTCGCGTCGTTGGTGCGCACCGTCAGGAGATGCGTCATGGCGAGAATGGCCTGGGGATAGTCGTTGAGTTGGATGTGAACGAAACCCTTGTTCAACAACGGAGCAGGGTCCGAGGGATTCAATCGCAGTTGATGCTCGATGATCTTCAGGGCGTTGGTGAACAGGCCGTGCTCCGAATAAACCGTCGTCACATTGGCCAGCAGGTACTGGTTGGTGGGCGATGCCGTCACGGCGTTTTCCAGCAGGGCGATGGCCGCGTCCGTTTCCCGGCGCTGAAGCAGGGCGCGGGATTGCATGCACACCGCGTCCACCTGATTGGTGGCGGAGGTGTGGAAACGTTGTGGATCACTGGTGATTTCGCGGGTAAGGGCGAGGGTGCGGTCAGGATTGCGGGACAGCAGATTCAATTGCCCCAGCCAAAGCCGGCTGGCGATGTCGTTCGGGGCGAAGCTCTGCACCCGCTCGAACGCGGCCGCCGCTTGACGCACCAAACCAAGCTGGTTGAAGCGGAACCCCTGCGCGTAACAGAAATTAGGTTCGTCATAGGGACCGTTCTGGCCCAGCACCGCGTCCCAACTGCTGAAGCCGCTGCCGAAACGGTCTTCGATGGAGCGCGGCATATCCACGACGGTGGGTTTGCCGGCACGGAAATCGAGGTTGAATGCGAGGTTGGTGGCGGCGACGACGTTGTTGGGATTCAGTTGTACGGCCAGGGCGAATTGTTTTTCCGCGGCTTCCAAGGCGCCGCTCTTTTGGAGTTCCACGCCCCAGTAGTTGAGCGAGCGGGAATACAGCGCCCCGGCGGCGCGCGCCTCGCCGTGGAGATCTTCGGGCAGGTGCAATATCTCCAGCAGCTTCCGGCGCAGGGGCGGTTTCTCGCTGGGATCAGGCTGGGCAATCCGGGCGAGTAACGGCGGGAACGCTTCTTGCGCGGCTTTTTTCCAGAAAGCCTCGTTGCGGCTGATCACCTCCTTGGTCATCGGCGGTGCCACCAGGCTGTCTTTGGCGAAGGGGAGCAGGTGATACAGCATGCCCTGTGGTTCCGCGTAAAAGTGTTCAAAGAAGACGCCGAAGCTGGGATGCAGATAATAAAGCTCACCTGCCTGGTTCAACTGCTTGAGGGTCTCGACGGTACTTTCCAAATTCGTGAACTGGTTGCTCTGGGCATCGGGCGCGAAAGGCCAGCGCTGGCCCAGACGCCGTTTGAGGAAATGGTGGTAGGTTTGCGATTGCAAGGGCCAGGTCTCCACCACGGCGAGGTCTTTTTCGCGACCGGTATGGTGCAGCCAGGCGTTGACCAGCAAGGCACGCCGGGGATCATCGGAGAGGAGGTATCCGCTCTTGGGGAGCGTCTCGGCCGAAAGCTGAATGAAGTTCTTCAACTCGCTGCGGTTATTTTCGCGCACGATCGGCAGGTTCTTGGTGACCAGCACTGCGACGGCGCCAATGCCGAGCAGGGTGACCAGACTGCCGGCCACGAGCGTCAACGCCCGACTGCCGGAAATCGTCCGCTTGTTGCGGGCGAGGATGGGCCGGAAGACCAGCAGGAAATAGCCGCAGTAGTAACCGATGGCCAGCGCACTGAAGAAATAGAGGTTCAGCAGCGGATAACCATAGCCGCTGTTCCGCGGGCTGAACGGTGGATCAAACATCACCCACACGCAGCAAACCAGCAGCAGGGCATGCACGATATGGGTGACCGCACTGGCCAGGGCGACGCCCAACTGGCTGGTGTCCCCGAAGTATGAACTCCACTTGAACGACAGCACCAGTACCGGCAGGGCGGAGGTCAAGGCCAGCAGGAGCATCGTTTTGCGCGGATACGAAAGGATCAACGCTTTTTCCGTGCCCAGGTTCATCTTGAGCATTTCCCAAAACGTTCCGGATTCGACCGTCGAAAACAGTCCGACGATGGGCAGCAGGAAATAGAGCAGCAATCCGACGGCGCCCCACAGCAGCGCGCGGGTCAGGAATCGGGCCCGGAAAAAGCGCAGCCCCTGCGACCAGATCAATGCGGCCACGAATGCCGGAAACATGCCCAGCGCCAGCCAATCGCTTGTCATCAACAGTCCGTACGCTAGGCAGGCTTTGAACAGCCAGGATTCCTGGCCATCTATCCGGAACTCCAAAATCGCCCGTACGGCATAGGCGAAGAGCACCAAGTTGATCATGTCCGGCGTGGCATTGGTCGCGTGTTGCCAGAAACTCAACTCTAAGGCGCACACCACCGCAGCCATGACTGGTGGCAGCCAGGCGAGGCGAATGGTCAGGACACCGAATTCACTGCGTTCGCGCTCCCGTTGCTGATGCGTGCGATCCTGCGGCAAGAGAATTACCGCCCGGGTCAACAAGCCGATCACCAACGCACCGCAGATGGCCGAGAGCGCATTGGCCGCTAGGGGAATGGAGTCGGTCGGCAGAAACCGGATTGGGTAGGAAACCAGAAAGCAGAATGGGTTCAGTGTTTCCGTCTGCCAGGAAAAACCCGTTAGCTTGGCCACCTGGGCCATATTGGCGAACGAAATCCACCGGTTCAGGGTGAACAGGTACAGTAACAGGGCGGCGAATCCCATGAGCCAGGGAAGCCGACGCATGATGAAGCTCCGGCTGCCATTCAATTCGTTATCCATGGTAGGTTTATCCGCGCCAAGTTGCCCGGGCCGCTGGTGGCTTGGCAAGTTAAGTTTCAGCCAGGCCTGGGGCCGCTCGCAGGTCCGCCACGCATTCCACGTGCTGGGTTTGCGGGAACATGTCGAGGGGCGTCACCCGCTTCAATTCAAAGACACCCGCGCGGCACAGAACGTTCAAGTCCCGCGCCATCGTCGCCGGGTGGCACGAAACGTAAATGATCTGCGCTGGCCGCAGTCCGCGCAGCAGCTCCAGCGTCTGCGGCTGGCAACCCTTGCGCGGCGGATCAATCAGCACCGTGCTGCCCTCGGGTGACAGCCGGTGCATCAACCCGGGCAGAACCTCCTCCACCATCCCGCTGATGAACTCGCCGTTGGTCACGCCGCGTGCGGTGGCGTTCTGGCGCGCGGACTTGATCGCCAGCTGGTCGTACTCCACGCCCGTGAACGATTCCACCGCTCCGGCCAGTTCGATGGCGAAGAATCCCACGCCGCAGTACAAATCGAGGAGATGTCGCGAGCCGCGGTCGCGTAACATCCCACGCACCGTCTCCACCAGCTTCGGCAACAGGAAAAAGTTGTTCTGGAAAAATGAATCCGGCGGTACGGTCCAGTCCTCCGGCGGAATGCGCAGCACGACTTTGATTCCGCCCTTCGGCGGCGGATGTGCGCGGACATGACGGATTTGTTCATTCAACGCCGGTTCGGCGATCTTGCACTCGAACACATCCTCCACCAGGCCGCAGTCCCAGCGCACGAAACCAATGTTCAGCCGTTGCCCGGGTTTGTTCCACTGGCTGCGGATCATGATGCGGTTGCGATAACCGTACGGTTGGGGGCAGCCGACGACTTCGTCCACCACGTCCGCTTCGACGTCGCCGATGCGCTGAAACAGGTCGGCAATCTGTTTGCGTTTGATCCGCAATTGCTCGGCATAGGCGATGTGCTGGTACTGGCAGCCGCCGCAGGCCGCGAAGTGCGCGCACTCCGGTGGCACGCGGAGCGGCGAGGAGATGAGCACTTTGATCAGCCGGGCGCGGGCGAAGTTTTTTTTGACCTCGGTCAGTTCGGCTTCCACGGATTCGCCCACGAGCACGAACGGAACGAACACCACAAATTCAGTGGTGGGGGAGTCCGGCGGCGCTCCCTCGGCGGGCACGCGCAAACGCGCCACACCCTCGCCGCCGAAGGCGATGTCCTGGATTTGCAGTTGAACCGGCTGACCGACGGATAAATGCACGCGCGCAAGTTACGGACGCGCGTGAGGCCGCAAAAGACATTTATCGGCTCGCGCTTATTGTTCTGCCACGTCGCCCGGCTCCGATTTTGGCGCAATGACCATGATCGTGCCCTTGATGGCTTGGTAGGCGCCGTAGAGGCCGAACATGATGATCACGGCGAAAATCTTGAACGGGATGTAGCCCATGTGCATGAAGCCGAAGTAAGCCAGTACCGGCGTCGAGGCCATGAGGCTGCCCACGATGATCTTCCCAAATCCGTTGCGCCGGATGGTGGCCGCCCGCTCGGCGAACATCGGTTCCACCAATCGCCGCGCCTCCGCCACCGTCAGGCCTTGGATCATCACAAATTTGATCACGTCGTCCTGAGAATCGCCCCAGGAAACCTTCGCCCGGGCTTCGGTCTCCACCTGGGACAGGTCAATTTTCTTGCCCGCCACCGCGCTGCCTCGCGGCGCCGTGCTGCCGAGCGCGGGTGAAGTGGTGGCCGGGGTGACGTGCAATCGCACCGCCGGTGGCGGTGCAGCGGCGGGCGGCGGGCTTAGGGTGATGGCTTCATTGGCCGCCGCCGTGCCATCCGCACCGCACACGGGACATGCGACGGCGGAAGGCATCCGGCCGCCGACGGGTTCAATGTCAAAGGCGTATTTTTGCCCGCAACCGCATTGGATTTTGATCGGGATCATGGCGATGAGGTTTGGGATTTCGCAGCCGCAACAAACTTGGTTCACTCGAAAACCGGGGGGGGACCACGAATGGCAGCCAACCGCCAACGAACCTATGAACGATGCACCGACTTTGGTTCCCTGCCTCGGTTTTCGTGAGGCCGTTTTTATTTCAGGTCGGCGGCAGTGTCAACAGTGGCTTTGGATTTCGTGCCCGGGGGGTAGTTGCAATTACGGTTCAAATGCATTTGAAAGCGTCGTTAGCACTCACGACAGAGCATTCTTCGGGGGGTATTGGAAAAGCGATTGGACTCCCTGCTTGAAGTTCGGGCGTGGCTTTGTAAGTTCAAGTAGTGGCTGATTAGTTTACGAGCCTGCCAATCCATGAAGACAATCAAACTGGTTTTCATATCTTTCCTGATTTGCGTATCCCCGTGGTTCGCACGAGCGCAGGGGACGTTTCAGAACTTGGGATTCGAAGCTGCGACTCTGATTCCAATCCCTGGAGACCTTTATGGCAGCGTCGAGTTTGGCTCTGCCTTTCCGGGCTGGACCTGCACGGTCGGTGGGCAGCCGTGGAATTCGGTCTTGTTCAACAAGACTTTTTTGGATTCGAGCGGGATAAGTATTATTGACAGCAACGGCCAGGTTTTCGCCTTTGGAACGAACGTCCGCGTGATCGCAGGGCGGTACTCCGCTGTGCTCCAAGCTGGATGGCTTCTCGGTTCGCCCGGAGGGCCGGCTGACGTCACACTCTCCCAGTCGAGCCTTGTTCCGGTGAACGCGGAATCCCTCCGTTTTAGAGCCTACTCCATGCTCGTCTCCCCCTTTGCGGTATCTCTCGGCGGTCAGCAGTTGCCCTTCGTCATTCTCGACACCACTCCAGGTTACACGGTCTATGGGGCCAATATCCACGCGTGGCAGGGACAGCAGGCAGGACTGGACTTCACACTTTCCGCGCAGCGCCCGCACATTGACAATAGTTACGTCCTGCTGGATGCGATCCAGTTTTCAACCCAACCGATTCCCGAGCCGGCTGTGGGCACGTTCCTCGGAGTTACTGCGTTGGTGTTCACGACGCGGCTTTTCCAGAGGCAAGGCAGCAAGATATTACACTACAGTTCTTCGCGGTGGCGCGGTTCAAGGCGAAAGCCGTCCAGCCACGCTGAATGCGGATTTTGGTCGTAGCCAATAGATGGATGCCAAGGACTCTCGACCGGTTGATTCCACAGTTTCGGCGTGACTCTCTGCCCCGTTTTCGCAAACTCCGCGCATCCCATGAAACGCCCGCTTGTGCCTGTGGCTCTTGCTTATGCGGCGGGCTTGCTTGGTGCGGAACTCGTCCAACCACGCTTGCTCGTGTTGCTGGCGTGCGCGCTGGTTTTGCTGCTCGCCGCCGGCAGTTCGGCTACGCGCCGCGCGTTCCTGTTGTGGCCGCTCTTGATCCTTGTGGGCTGGGCCAATCTGGTTTCACGTACCGCCATCCTCTCGCCGGTGGATTTGCGCCTTGTGGCGGGTACGAACGCGGCGCTGGTCACGGTGCGCGGCCGGCTCATCGCCACGCCGACCGAGCGCGTCTTCGAGCGCGACGCGGTCGAGGCCTGGCGCACGCTCGCGGAAATTTCGGTCATCGAGATTCAGCGGGACGGCCGATGGCAGCCGGCGGTTGGGCGCGTGATGAGCACCACGACTGGCCAGTTGCCCAATTCCTATTTCTCGGGCCAATCGGTTGAAGTCGCGGGCGTGCTGCTGCAACCCGGATTTCCGCTGGCGGAGGGGTTGTTCGATTACCGCACCTACCTCGCGCGCCAGGGGATTTACTACCAACTTCGCTGCGACTCGACCAATGACTGGCGGTTGAGCGCCGGTGCGCGCGCGAGGCGTCCGTTCAGTGATCGTTTTCTGGATTGGGCGCAAGCCACGCTCGCGCGTGGTCTGCCCAGCGAGGCGCGCGACCAACCGCTCCACCTGCTTTGGGCAATGACACTCGGCTGGCGTCCGGCTTTGACCAACGAGGTCAGTGAACCTTTTATGCGGTCGGGCACGATGCACATCTTCGCCGTGCTTGACTTTTCTTTACTCTATTGTTCCAGTCAACCCATGAAAACAGCATTTTCGTATGTGAGG
>WBZT01002438.1_pt1 | contig 12914 bp, 13 predicted proteins | sample 5204241 | NCBI WGS metagenome assembly WBZT01 (sample SAMN12344358, study PRJNA552823) | activated sludge metagenome | biome: Activated sludge suspended growth; feature: Nitrification reactor; material: Wastewater; isolation source: activated sludge from nitrification reactor of wastewater... | reverse complement strand
GAGCACCGAGAAAAACCTCCCCGTGATCATCATTTCCACCAGCGGCGGCGCGCGGATGTATGAAGGTATGTTCAGCCTCATGCAAATGGCCAAGACCTGCGCCGCCCTCGCCTACCACGCCCAGGCCCGCTTGCCTTACCTCAGCATCCTGACCAATCCTGATTACGCCGGGGTGATGGCCAGCTATGCCAGCGTGGGCGACCTCATCCTGGCCGAACCCGCGGCGCTCATCGGGTTTGCGGGCCCGCGCGTCATCAAGGACACCACGCAAGCCGAACTGCCCCCCGGCTTTCAAACCGCCGAATTCCTGCTCGACCACGGACTCATTGACGCCATCGTGCCGCGCAAGGAAATGAAGGCCCGGCTAATTGGCTACCTCGATTTCCTCACCGTCCGGCAAAAGCATGGCGCGGTGGCGGCGTGAAGTGTAACCCGGCGCTACTGCCTCCCCAATAGCCGCCGGACGGTTCGGACAATTTGCCTGTGATCGTTGCAGCCGACCGCTGTTTCCGAGCGGGCGATGACACCAAGTCTGGAAACGGTTATGGTAATTGCGAGGTGAGGTCGAGCGTCAACGTTCTTCCAAGTAGTGACCGAAGGTGCAACCGGCTGGATAGAGCAGGTCCAAGACGTAGTAATCCCGAGGAAATGTGTCAGGGTTGAGAGGACAAACCGGCCAGACGTGGTCAACCAAGTATGCGAGCAGGTCCGATTGCGCGACGGTCGCTTCCGGATGCTTGTGCTGATCCTCGGCAAATTGCCAACTCGCGAACCATAGTTGCCTGAGGTGACTATTGCAGATCTCGTTCTTCGGATGATAGGGAGATATTCGGAAAAACTTCTTGGGAGCGTCTTGCCGAATCCGGAACAACGTTGTCGAGTTGGTGTTCCGAATTGCCAATCGAGTCTCAGAACCGAAGCGGTACACGGGCCAATCCGCCTGTGCCGCCGTCCAATCGAGCAGATTGGTGGACGATTCCACGAGATAGCTCCGGCCTTCCTCGCCCGTAACTTCAAATTCGAAATTCGTTTGCCCAAGCAAACGCAGGGCTCTCACGGAAGGCAAAGGATCGTTCGTGCTGACGATCAGTCGCGCCACCTCACTCGTGCTTGCGCCGCCAGACGCGCTCGAAACCACTACGCAATACTCACCAGCATTCGTTGCGTTGGCGAAGTAGATCGGGAACATGGCATTGGTCGCATTGGGAATGTCCTGAGCGTTGAATCGCCATTGATAGTGCAGCGGCTTCACGCCAAAAGCCCAAGCGGTAAACAACGCGCCGGCATTGGAAGAAACCGTCTGCGTTCGCGGTTGAAGGCGGAAGATCGGAACGTTCGTGACCGTGAGGCGAAATACCAGGTCATTTGTCTCCTGAGATGTGCCCTTAATTTGATATTCTCGCCCAGCCTCAACGTTGAATGTCGTGTACTGGCCGTGGTTCTGGAGATTAATAGTAGTGATTGAGAATTGATTGTTGAGCGTCGCGTCAAAAGCATAGACGGACAGAAATCCAAGAATTGGTTGAAATACGCCCATTTTCTCCAGCAACACGGTTGCAGTTGCGGGTGACACCCAAGACCACCAAACCGATTTGCTAAAATCTCCGTAAGGGTAATCTGACAGAACAAACTGGTGGTTCAGCGTGATGGGATCATCGAAATCATCGGTTACGTTGACCGTGTTACCCGTCCAAGTCAGAGAAGAACCAACCAACGGAATGCGGTTTTCGAAGTAGTCGTTCGGCGGCGACTGAGCCACGGCGCTTTCAGCCAAAGCAAACCCCAAAACCAGCTGAAGCAATTTAACTTTCGTTTTCACAACACGCAGCCAACCCCACTCCAAGCCGAACCTAGCAGAACTTCCGCAAGTTGTGGAAGCTGATTTTGATCTTGGACAGGAGGTTGGCGGATCGCTGCCCGATTATCACCTTTACACCCCGCGCGTGAATGTCCAGATTATGGATGTGCCTGTTTCGACTGAAATCAACCGGGGAGCGGCATCGCCACAACCGCCGATTCCCGGCTCCCCCGCCTGGCCTGAGTTGGAAGCCGCTACCAAGCGGTCGCAGGATTATTTGTTCAGCATCCAAAAGCCGGAAGGTTTCTGGGTCGGCGAATTGATGGTGGATTCCACGCTGGTTTCGGACACGGTGGCCTACCATCACTGGAACGGCAAGGTGGACGCCGAGTGGCAGCGCAAGGCGGTGAATCACCTCTTTTCCATGCAGTTGCCCGACGGCGGCTGGAACATTTATTACGGCGGCCCGGCGGAGGTGAATGCGACGATCAAGGCCTATCTCGCGCTCAAGCTCGCGGGCGTGAAAGCCACCGATCCGCGCATGCTCAAGGCGCGCGAGGTAGCCATGAACCTCGGCGGCGTGCCGCGGATGAACACATTTTCCAAACTGTATCTCGCGTTGCTGGGTTTGTTCCCGTGGAAATACGTGCCCACGATTCCCTGCGAGGTGCTGCTCATTGGCAAATGGTTTCACGTGAATTTCTGGGACATGAGCAACTGGTCGCGCGCGATGCTCGTGCCGCTGGCGATCATCAATCATTTCAAGCCCACGCGTCTGCTCAAAAACAACGTGAACCTGGACGAGCTGTATCCGTTCGGCTTTCACGAGCGCGATCTGGCGTTGCCGCCCGATCCGGACCGGATTTCGTTGCGCAACTTTTTCCTGTGGCTCGACCGGCTGCACAAGTTCGCCGAGGTCTTCGCGCAGAACGGCATTCATCCCTTCCGCAAACGCGCGTTGAAGAAGTGCGAGAACTGGATGCTGGAGCGCTTCGAAGGCAGCGACGGGCTGGCCGCGATTTTCCCGGCAATGCTCAATGCGTTGATCGCGCTGAAGGCGCTCGGCTATCCCGATGATCATCCGCAGGTGAAACGCGCCGAGCGCGAACTCAAAAAGCTCGAACATGAAACGGCGGACAGCGTGCACATCGAGCCCTGCTTTTCGCCGGTGTGGGACACGGCCATCGTGGCGATTTGTCTGCGCGAATCGGGCATTCCCGAAAACGACCCGCGCATCAAACGCGCCGGCGAGTGGCTGATGGAGAAGGAAATTCGTTTCCGCGGCGACTGGATTCACAAGAACCCCGTGGACGTCGAGCCGAGCGGGTGGGTTTTTGAATACGAGAACAAATGGAATCCCGACGTGGACGATACGGCGATGGTGCTGCTGGCGCTGCGGAAGATCGCCACGGACAATCCGCAGAAACGCGACGAGTGCTTTCAACGCGGGCTGAAATGGATGATGACTTTCCAGTGCAAGGACGGTGGTTGGGCCGCGTTCGACAAGGATTGCACGAAGAACATTTTGGAGAAGGTGCCGTTTGCCGATCATAACGCGATGCTCGATCCCGAGTGCGCGGACATCACGGCGCGCATCCTGGAATTGCTCGGTTACGAAGGCTGGAGCACGAGCCACCATCAGATCGCCGACGCGCTGGAATATGTCCGCAGCGAGCAAGAGGAAGACGGCTCGTGGTATGGGCGCTGGGGCGTGAACTACATTTACGGCACCTGGCAGGTGTTGCGCGGCTTGCGGGCGTTGAAGATCAACATGAAACAACCGTGGTTGCTCAAAGCCAAAGCCTGGCTGGAAAGCGTGCAGCACGCGGACGGCGGTTGGGGGGAACGCTGCAACACGTACGACGATCCGGTGTTCAAAGGCCAGGGACCGAGCACGGCCTCGCAAACCGCCTGGGCGGTCATGGGCTTGGGCGCGTTTGACGATCCGAATCTGCCAAGCCTCAAGCGCGGCATCGAGTATTTGATCCGCACGCAGAACGCCGACGGTTCGTGGACCGAACACGAAATCACCGGCACCGGCTTCCCGAAAGTTTTCTATCTAAAGTACGACATGTATCGTAACGCATGGCCGCTGCTGGCCTTTGCCACCTATCGCCAGTTGCTCAGCCAGGCGGACGCGTGCGCGGAAACCGGGATCAACGGTTACCCGGTGCTCACGCAATCGGCCAGCACGGCGCGAATCGTGCCGCCAGTCCGGTAGCCCAAGATTGCGCCCGCGCACTTTTCGGGAGAAGCTTGCAGGGTTGAACAAGTTTGCCCAACGCCGTGATGTGCTCTTGATTCTGCTCGCCGTCGTCGCGAGCGCGGCGGGGCTGTTTTTCCTCACCCGACCAAAACCACCGACCCAGTGGAATGGCAAAGATGCCTGGCAGTGGGCTTCGCGGTTGAATTACCCGGACGAGAAAGTACGCCGCGAAGCGACGGAGGCGCTGCAAAAACTGGGTGCTGACGCAACGCCCGCACTGCTCCAGCGCCTGACGCAACGTGAACCAATTTCCCAACGGGTGCGGCTCTGGCTGGGCGCGCAATTGCCGGGGAAACTGGGGCAGGCGTTCACCCAGAACCTCAAGCCGACCACCAACGCCGACCTCCACAGCAGCGCAGCGCGAGCGTTGAAATTGCTGGGCACGAATGGCGTCGCCGCGGTGCCCGCGCTGTTGCGCGCCGTACGCGATCCGGAACCGCAAGTGCGAGTGGACAGCGCGGACGCCTTGGGAACCATGGGTGAAACTGCGGTGCCTGGTTTGATTGAATTGCTGCACGACCCCGGTTACCAGGTACGGCATTACTCGGCCTTTGCGCTCGGCCAAATCGGACCACCCGCGCTGGCAGCCACTCCCGCGCTGCTAAAGTGCGCTGGTGAAGAAAATGCCGACGTCCGAAGCGCCGCCCTGTATGCCTTGTCGCGAATCGGACCTCGAGCCGGCCCGGCGATGCTGAAAGCCGTAACGGAGAACCGCGGTGAAATGCGGCGCGTGGCCGCCAAGGCATTGGTGGCCGTTCATCCCCGCGGCCAGTTGACGCTGCCGGTACTGTGTGAAATGGCGGCGGATCCGGATGGGGCGTCGCGCGCCACCGCCATCGAATCACTCTCGCTGCTCCACATTACACACACGAATGCGATGCGAATCTATTTCGCGGCGTTGCAGGACACCAACGCCCAGGTCCGCCTGGCCGCCTCCAAGGCGCTCGCCGTGGTGGCGCACAAATCGGGACCAGCCGCCGAATCGCTCGCGGCGCTGAAGCAGAATGATCCGGACGAGGGCGTTCGCATCGCCGCCGGGGTGGCGCTGGAGAAAATCACCGCGCTCGCCACGCCGCCCGCCCCGTCCCGCTGAAGAAATTCCCGGCTCGACAGCCGGCGCCTGCGTCTTGAAACTTCCCGCATGAGTTGGTTTTACCGGAAGGTGGTGCGACCGGTTCTCTTTGCAAACAACGCCGAGCAAATCCACGAGCGCACCTTGCGCGGGCTCGCCTGGGCCAGCCGACATCCGCGCGTCTGCGGCGCGGTGGAGTCCTTTCTGGCCGCCCCGGTCCTGCCCGTCGAACTTTTTGGTTTGCGCTTTCCCAATCCGGTCGGGCTGGCGGCCGGCATGGACAAAAACGCCGAGGCCGTGCCGGCCTGGGCCGCGCTGGGTTTCGGCTTCAGCGAACTGGGCGGCGTGACGTGGCATCCGCAACCCGGCAATCCGCAGCCGCGAGTGTTTCGGGCCATTTCGGAAGCAGCCATCGTAAACCGGATGGGGTTCAACAACGAAGGCGCAACCGCGCTGGCGCTAAAACTCAACGAGTGGCGTCAGTCCGGGCGCTGGCCGGCGCATCCGGTGGGAATCAACCTCGGCAAATCGAAAGTCACCCCATTGGACAAGGCCGCCGAAGATTACGCGAACTCGTTTCGGATTCTGCGCGGGCTGGCCGATTTCTTCGTGGTCAACGTCAGTTCGCCCAACACGCCGAACTTGCGCCAACTCCAGGACAAGGCGGCACTGGATGAGATTTTGGCGGCGCTCCAGACCGTACAAAGCCCGGACATCGCGATTCAAACTCCGGCCCCGGGGCAACACGCTGTCCGGGGTCCGTGGTCATCTACAGCGCCTCGCGAAATCGCCAAGGTTGATTACGGAGCGTTGCGCACGGAACAAAAACCGATTCTTGTCAAAGTGGCGCCCGATTTATCATTCGAGGCGCTGGATGAGATCCTCGAACTTGTCGGGACGCGCCGCATCGCCGGTATCGTGGCGACGAACACCACAATTTCGCGCCCCGAAACCCGTCAGCCCGCCGTCCAACGTGTCTATGCTGAAACCGGCGGTTTGAGCGGCCGACCGCTCTGTGCCCGCAGCACTGAAGTCGTGCGCCATCTGGCCCGGCAAACGCGCGGCCAGCTTCCCATCATTGGTGTCGGTGGAATTTTTTCAGCCGAGGACGCTTGGGAGAAGATTGCGGCGGGGGCTTCATTGGTTCAGGTTTACACCGGCTTGGTGTACGAAGGGCCTGGTCTTGCACGCGCCATCGTAACCGGCTTACACCAGCGACTTGTGGCAAACGGCTTCAAGAACCTGACCCAGGCAGTGGGCTGCGGCTTGGAAAAAAGCGTTTAAATTGCCGGCGTTTGTGTGGGCGCGCCCGTCATCCGCGCTGCAAAGCCCGGCGTTTCCTTGCTTGACCGCTGGAAACAAAGGAGTTATACACGATTGTCCAGCAGTCAATTACGCAAACAACCCTAACAAACCCCAGATTATGACCCTGACAAAACGTGACTTGGTCATTCGTATCAGCAACGAAACCGGGTTGGTCCAGCAACAAGTCCTCGATGTCGTTCAGAAGACCTTGGATTACATTGCCGAGGCCTTGGCCCGACACGACAAGGTCGAGTTGCGAAACTTCGGTGTGTTCGAAGTCAAAATCCGCAAAGCGCGTGTGGGGCGTAATCCCAACGCCCCGGAAACTGACGTGCCGATTCCCGAACGCGCCGTGGTGAAATTCAAACCCGGCAAGGAGATGCGCGCCGACGTGATCAAACTCTCGCCGGACAGCGCACCGCCCACGCCGCCGCCCGCCGCTTGATTCCCAACTTCGTTTCGAGGCGTCGCTCCTGCGGGACCGGCGCCTTTTTGTTTTTCCTTTTCGGCACACGCGCTTAACCTGCGCCCGAGCTATGGAACGTTTGCCCGGTTTTCGCGATTTCTTCCCCGAACCGCTCCCGCACAAGGACGTGTGGAGCGCCGATGCGCGCCAGTACATTTTCGGCAAGTGGCGCGAGACGGCGCGCCGCTATGGCTTTCGCGAGTACGACGGACCGCCGCTGGAGCCATTGGAGTTGTTTACCATGAAGAGCGGCGACGAAATCGTCGGACAACTCTACAACTTCAAGGACAAGGGCGATCGCGAAATTGCCCTGCGCCCAGAGATGACTCCTACACTCGCGCGCATGGTCGCGGCCCACGAACGCGCTTACAAGAAACCGATCAAGTGGTTCGCCCTGCCGCAACTCTTCCGCTATGAACGCCAACAGAAAGGCCGTTTGCGCGAACATTTCCAACTCAATGCCGACATTTTTGGCGAGGGCGATGTGGCGGCGGACGCAGAACTGATCGCGCTGCTGATTGACACTCTGCGCTCGTTCGGTTTGACCGCCGAGGATTTCGTCATCCGCCTCAGCAGCCGGAACGCCTGGCAGGATTATTTCTCCGCGCGCTGCCACGACCGTTCGAAAGCCTACGAGTTCTTTCAGATTGTGGACAAACTGGAGCGGGAGGAGCCGGCCAGGAGCGACGAGAAACTCCGGGCGCTGGGCTTTTCACTCGAGGAACTAAGACGCTTCATTGAGGCTGGCGAGCCGACGCCTGAACTCAAGATCATTCTCGAAAATCTCGCCGCCCGTGGTCTGGGTGATTTCGTGCGCGTGGATTACCACGTCATCCGCGGCCTCGCGTATTACACCGGGCCGGTGTTCGAGGCATTCGATCGCAAGGGTGAATTCCGCGCCATCGCCGGCGGCGGGCGCTACAACAATCTCGTCAAACTCATCAGCGGCGGCAAAGTTGACCTCCCCGCGCTCGGTTTCGGCATGGGCGACGTGGTCCTGTTCGAACTGCTCAAAGCCCGCGGATTGCTTCCGCAATTTGAGCCGCCGGTGGACGTGGTCGTCTTGATCGAGGACGAGAACTTGCGTAAGCCGTCCCTGCGGCTGATTCAGGATTTGCGTTCGACCGGACTCACGGTCGAGTATTCGCTCGTTCCGGCCAAGCCGGACAAACAGTTCAAGCGCGCGCAGGAACTCAAGGCGCGGTTCACCGCCCGGCTCGAAAGCGGCTTGAGCGTCGCCGTCCGGAATCTCAAGACACGTGAAATCAAACCGGCGGCGGATATTGCCACCGCCATCCCGCTGCTCACGGAGTGGGCCGGTCAGGATGAGTAGTGGGACACCCATCGCTCGCCTCGTGATCGTCGTTGGGGACATTACCCAGCGGCGCGAAGAAGCGATTGTAAACGCGGCCAACTCGACCTTGCTTGGCGGCGGCGGTGTGGACGGCGCGATCCATCGAGCGGCCGGTCCCGAGTTACTGGCGGAATGCCGGACGTTGGGAGGCTGCCCGACCGGTCAGGCGAGAATCACGCCGGGCTACCGCCTGCCGGTGCGCTGGATCATCCACACGATCGGCCCGGTCTGGCGTGACGGACGACACGGCGAAACCGAACTGCTGGGGCAATGCTATCGCAGTTGTTTCGCTTTGGCGGAGCAGCACCGGATCAAGACGCTGGCGTTTCCCGCCATCAGCACGGGCGCGTACGGTTTTCCGATGCAAACGGCGGCGGAGATTGCCGTGGAGGAGATAAAGATTTTTCTCGAGCGGAACCAAGGCGCAAAGGTCGTGCTGGTGTGCTTCGATCATCCGGCTTGCGAAATCCACCAAGCCGCCCGGCATGAAATCTTCCCGATGGCTGCTTGATCCCATGACGCCGGCTGATCCGCAAGCGCACAGCGTGTGCATCCGCAAGCTGGCCGGAGCCGAAGAGGCGCGTTTCTGTGCCCGATTCATCGTCGCCTCCGAGCCCTGGATTACGCTTGGCCTGACCTATGACGGCGCGATGAAGCGATTGACGGATCCCACACGCGAAATCTACCTCGCCACAGACGGCGGGAGGATTCTGGGCGTGCTGATTCTGTTTCTGGACGGTGTGTTCAACGGCTACGTCCAGACGATCGCGGTCCATCCGGATCACCGCTCCCGCGGCCTCGGCAAGCGGCTCATCGAGTTTGCCGAGCAGCGAATCTTTCGCGTCAGTCCCAATGTGTTTCTCTGCGTCTCGTCCTTCAATGGCAACGCCCAAAAACTTTACGCGCGGCTCGGCTATGAACGCGTGGGAGAGTTGAGGGATTTCGTGGTGCAAGGCCACTCTGAATTCCTGATGCGCAAGACACGCGGATCGTGGCGCGAATTTGAAGCGGCGACCATTCCTGGCCGCCACGACCATGACGACCCTGCGCCAACAAAAAGGGCGAGGCCGCAGCCTCGCCCTTGAAATCTCGTGCCCGGAGTTACTTCTTGGCCGGCGCTTCCGCTTTTTCTTCCTTCTCCTTCACCAAGGTCGCACCTTTGCCGAGGCGTTTGCGGAGGTAGGTGAGTTTCGCGCGGCGCACGTCGCCCGAGCGCTCCACCTCGATCTTGTCCACGCGCGGCGAATGAACGGGGAAAATGCGCTCCACGCCTTCCCCATAGCTGATACGCCGGACGGTGAAGGTTTCGTTCAGTCCGCGACCGCGTTTACCGATGACTACGCCGGCAAAAATCTGGATGCGCTCCTTGTCACCCTCGACGACCTTGGTATGCACCTTCACGGAATCGCCGACCCCGAACTTGGCGTCATCTTTCCGAAACTGTTCTGATTGAATTTTATCCAACAATGCCTGATTCATAAATTTTTCCTTTCAAATCAAATCCGGTCGTTTTTCTTCCGTCCGCAACCTGGCCTGCCCAGCCCGCCAGCGGGCAATCTCCGCATGGTTACCCGAGACCAACACTTCGGGAACCTTCAGCCCGCGAAACTCCGCCGGTCGCGTGTATTGCGGATACTCCAGCAGACCGTTGCTGAAGGATTCTTCGCAGGAACTCGCGGCGTCGCCCAACACGCCCGGCAGCAACCGCGCCACTGCGTCAATCACTACCATTGCCGGCAGCGCTCCGTTCGTGAGCACATAATCGCCAATGGACAGTTCGTCATCCGCCAGCGCCGTCCGAATCCGCTCATCGAAGCCCTCATAATGGCCCGTCACGAGCACCAAGTGTTCCTCGTGCGCGAGTTCGCGCGCGATGGCCTGATCGAACCGTCGCCCCGCAGGCGACATCAACAGCACGCGCGTCTTCCCGCGCCGCAAACTTTCCACCGCTTCAAAGATCGGTTCGGGCTTCAACAACATTCCCGGGCCGCCGCCGAACGGCCGGTCGTCCACTGTTTTGTGCCGGTCATGCGTCCAGTCCCGCAACTGGTGCAACTGCAAATCCAACAACCCCGCCTGCCGAGCCCGCTTGATGATGCTCTCATCCAGCGGCCCCGCGAACATCCCGGGGAATAAGGTGAGCACGTCTATTTTCATCGTGGCGCGGTGTGTGCCCGTTGCCGCCGAATCATGCCCTTCGACCCGGGCCGTAGCTGCGTTCACCTCGCGACCGGCCGGTCCTCGACAATCTCCAGCGAGCAACGCAGGCCCTGCTTGGCGCTGCCGGCCAACAGCAACGATCGGATCGCGTTGATCGTCTGGCCTTGCCGGCCGATGATCTTGCCCACGTCTGAAGGATGCAGGCGCAACTCGTAAACCGTCATCCCTTCGCGCGGCACCGGCAAAACTGAAACAGCCTCGGGATTGCCCACAAGCCCCTTGACGACATATTCGAGAAAGGCCTGCATGACGAATAATGGTTCAAACGGCCGCGGCTTTGCCTGCCTTCTTAATGAAGCTGGCTACAGTCTCGCTGGGTTGGGCGCCTTTGCTGATCCAATACTTGGCGCGCTCAAGGTCAACCTTTACGTTGTCACTCTTCTTCTCGGGCCAATAGGTGCCGATTTCCTCAATAAACTTGCCATCGCGCGGACTGCGGCCATCGGCCACGACAATGCGGAAAACCGGCGCGTTCTTCGCACCGATGCGCTTCATACGGATTTTGACTGCCATAAATTGTCTTTCGCTGACGAACCGGACCGCCGCGTGATCGCAACTTTGAACCGGCTTCCCCAAAAGGAGCGCAGAGCTTAGGCACGGCACGGCGGCATTGCAAGTCCTGTTTTGGCCGTTTTAGGGGGTTTCAGGTGTCCCAACAACATCGCCCCATTTAGGCCTTTGATCGGCCGCTCATTTCAGGAGAATTGCCGTCACCCTATCGTCTGTTTCTGCGGGTTAACGACTTGATGTAACTGGCCTCGTTCGGATCAAATGGTGTCCCATCCGCACGCAAAATGTCGTGGAACCAAGGCTGCGGTTCACTGGTGTAGCGCTTCTCCCAAGAATCCCACGGGTAAATTGTCTGGGTTTTACCATTCACAAATCCCCAACAGTACGCGCCGACTGCTTGTTCCTTGAAATACCCGAGCACCGGATCAAACCGGCTGCCAAGCGGCCGGGCCATGAACTCAGTGCAGAGCACCGGGCGTTGATAACGTCGCAAATTCTGGACGCACTTGCTCGCCTGAGCCAGCGGCCCATAGGTGTGGAAGGTGATAATGTCTGACTCAGCAAGCTGGCACTGCTCCGTGGGCGAAAGTTTTGCCGGTTCGCCCCAGTTTCCAATCCAGACGCCGGAACTCAGGGGTTGCGAAGGATCCACCGCGCGCGCCCAAACAAAGGTCTTCCTTAAGAGTTGCAAGGCCGCTTCTGCTTTGTTTTTCAATTCCACGTCGCGGTATTGCGGCACCGGATTATCCGGCTCGTTGAAAATATCCCAAAAATGGACGCGGCGATCGTTGCGAAAGTGGCCAATGACACCTTGCACGTAGTCTTTGAGCTCATCCTGACGCGCCGGGTCTTTCAAAATCTCCTGTCCGGGACTCTGCACCCAACCGGAGTTATGCCGGTGCGGATACGGTTCGCGCTGCTTGCCCGCTTTCGGAAACGGATCCCAGACGCTGTCAAACAACACGAACATCACGCCGATATGATGCTGGTTCGCCATGCCCAGGAATTGCTCCATTCGCTTCAGCAGCCCCTTGCAATCCTGCCGCCAGACGAGGTCGTGCAGGAAGACACGCACGCTGGTGAAGCCCAGTTCCTGCGCCCAGCCCAGTTCCCGGTCAATGGTTTTGGGATCCCAAGTTTCCGCCTGCCACATTTCCAACTGGTTGATCGCGGTGCTGGGGGTGAAGTTGCAGCCCACCAGCCAGGGCTTTTGCGCGTACCAGGCGTTGGCTTGTTCCGGCGTCCACTGCGCCCGCCCAACCACCGGGAGACGCGAAGGCGTCGCGCAACCGGCCAACAGGAGCATCACGGGGAGAAGAAATGGGATTTGTTTCATGATTGAGGAAGTCAGGTTTCCATCTGTCGAAGCGGACCGCCGTCCTTGGGCATCCCGCACGCGCGAAATATGCCGGAAGCCAAAGAGTGGTCAATCCGTCAATTCAATTGTCACCAGATAGGGCGATTCACCACCGCGGCTGCAAAAGTTTTGCGACCAATCCAGTCCAGCCGGTTTGGTGCGAGGCGCCAACGCCGCGCCCGCTGTCGCAGTGAAAACACTCGTGAAACAGGTGGTAATCCTTGAAATGCGGATCGCCGACCAGCTTGGGCTTATACTTCAGCACGGGCCGCTGACCGTCCGCTCCACGCAGACACTGCCGCGCCGCCACCAAATTGCCGTTCGGCGAGATACGGTCCCCAACGCTGCCAGCGCTTTTGACCGGACTGATTCTCCAACAGCCGCTGTTGCTCGGGATTCATGGCTCGGTTATAGAGCCAAGCTCCCGGGAACTCACGCAGGATTTTTAGCAGGGCACGCGGAAACTTCCAATTTGCGGCGCGGGCAACCCGGGGCTTAAGCTGCCGCCACGTATGTCGAAACCATCGCGCCGCCCCGCCTCCGCCAAAAATTCCATCCCAAACCCG
>WBZT01002437.1_pt1 | contig 12916 bp, 10 predicted proteins | sample 5204241 | NCBI WGS metagenome assembly WBZT01 (sample SAMN12344358, study PRJNA552823) | activated sludge metagenome | biome: Activated sludge suspended growth; feature: Nitrification reactor; material: Wastewater; isolation source: activated sludge from nitrification reactor of wastewater... | reverse complement strand
GGCATCGCAGGATCCGCGGCAACCTGGAGCGCCACGCTGCGCGCCTCGCGGGCACCGAGACCGAGACTGCGCAACGCCGGTACGACTTCATCCGCGGCGGCGAACCGCGCGGCCTCGTGGGCGCGAGTGCGTTCCCGGGCGGCTCGCTCCACCTCTCTCGCCTCACGCGCCGCTTCACGTTTCGCGGCGACGAAGCCCGCGCCGAAGACCCGCTCGGCTTCGAGCTGGTTGTGGGCCCGGCAGCGGAGCCGCAGGTTGTCGGCGGTCGAGCGTCCGCCGCGCGCGATCGGCGTCACGTGATCGAGCTCGAGCTGGTGACGGCGTTCGCAGCGCCGGCCCTTGTCGCTCACGTACGTGCACTGCCCACCGTCGCGCTCCCACACTTCCCGCTTCACTTCGGCCGGCACGTTCCGGCCATCGCCCGCGCTGCGACGGCGCGCCGGCCGCGACGTGGCGGCGCAGCGGCGCTTCTCCAACTGCGTGCGCCACGCGGCCAGCATGTGCGCGAACGCGCGTGCCGGATCGCGCGCGACCTCGTAGGGCGCCAGAGCGAGCGCGGCACGATAGGCGTCGGCGAGTTCGGCGGGGACGGTGAAGACGAGCGTGCGAGGGGAGGTTGGTGCGGGCGGAATCGGGGCGGTCACCGCAGGACCCGTCACGGCATGACCATCACCACACACAACCGGATTTAAATCCGGTTCGCTCTGTGGATTCGCAACGACTTGCGCGAGCAGATCGCCGCCATTCGCCGCGTGTGCATCCTGCGCATCGCGCGCGGCGAGAAGCCCGCGGATCTCGGCGCACGTCCGATGCGTCGCTGCCGCGATCCACTCGTCGGCGTTGTCCGGATCGAGCCGCGGCCCGAGCAACACGACCGCACTCAGCGTCAGCCGTCCGTCGGCGATCGCGGTCAGCAGCACCGGGCAACGCTGGATCGCGCGCAAGGCCTGGATCTTCTTCTCCGCCGAGTCCTCAGCCATGCGCAGCTCGCCGACGCAGAACGCGAGCATGGACGAGTAGGCCGCCGGCTCGTAGAGACGCCGCGAGTCGATCTCCGCGAGATGCTCGAGCAGATCGGCCGTGTTCTCGGCGCGCGCCGCGAGCAACGAGCGCGTTTCGGACAGCAGCTGCGAGGGCGTGAGCGAGAAGAGCGAGCGAGGCGTGCGCATGGCGGCATCCATGCGGGGGCGAGTCGTGCTCGGGCGCGTCTCCTTCATAGCACACGCGATTTCGGCTTCCGCATTCGCGAGCAGATCGCCGATCGCACCTCGTCGCGACAACTTTGCGAGGGAAGCGCCCGCGAATTCGTTCACGTGCGACGTGCGCAGCGTCGCGCGAAGCCACGAGACCGCTCTCGGGTCGCGATTCGTCTCGCCCGCAGTGCCGTCAAGTGCGATGCGAAAGCATCCCGCGACCGCCCGCGTCACTCCACCCGGTGGTAGAGCGACGGCTCGGCGATCGCGTGCTTCGTCGCCAGCAGCTCCGACACGGTCGTGACGCGGTAGCCGAGTGACGCGAGCCCGGCGAAGTCGCGGCTCGGATCGACGTCGAAGAGCGGCGCCACGCGCCGGCGCTTCGCGAGCGCCGTCACCAGCGCGTCGTCGATCTCCCCGAAGGGCGGCCGCTCGCGCCGAGCGAGTGCAGCAGCGAATCGTTGCGCGCGACCGGCTCGCCGTACGGCCGGTGCGCGGCGTTTGCGCCGCCGCACGCGAGCGCCAGGAGCGCCGCGAACGCGAACGCCGTCCCGCGCGAGCGGCGCGGGACGGCGTGGGGTGCGGACGCGGCGCGCGGAACGGCGATCATCCGCCGCCGGCGGCAGCGGCGACCGTGCCCTCGGCGTAGGCGCGCATGATCTGCTCGAGCACCCCGCGGCCCGGGCGCACGGACTCGAGCGGCAGCTGCGCGAGCGGCGTCTCGACCAGGTTCAACTCGGTGTCGAACGCGCGCGTCTTCGGGTTCACGTACAGCAGGCCCGTGATCAGCTTCTGCTCGCGGCGCGCGTCGCGGATCGCGGCCCACGCCAGGTCGAGATCGGTCGGGTCGTGGTCGGTGTCGACCTTCTTGAGCACGAGGCGCGAACCGTCGGGCATGGTGACGTCGTGCGTCGTGCCCGGGTCGTAGTCGACCGTGATGTCCTCGAAGTACGGCACGAACTCGATGTCGTGCAGCGGCGCGTCGTGCTCCTTCACCGCGGCGTACGACTTGGTCGAGCCCTCGTGGTCGGCGAACGTCACGCACGGGCTGATCACGTCGATCACCGCGGTGCCGTGGTGCGCGAACGCCGCCTTCAAGAGCGGACGCAGCTGCTTCTGGTCGCCCGAGAACGAGCGCGCGACGAAGCCGCAGCCGAGCTCGAGCGCGAACGCGCACAGGTCGAGCGGCATCATCCGGTTCGCTTCGCCGCTCTTGCGCGTGCTGCCGACGTCGGCGGTCGCGCTGAACTGGCCCTTCGTGAGCCCGTACACGCCGTTGTTCTCGATGATGTACACGACCGGCACGTTGCGGCGCACGAGGTGCACGAACTGGCCGATGCCGATGCTCGCGGTGTCGCCGTCGCCCGAGACGCCGATCAGCGTCAGGTCGCGGTTCGCCGCGTGCGCGCCGGTGGCGATGCTGGGCATGCGGCCGTGCACCGAGTTGAAGCCGTGCGAGTGGCCGAGGAAGTACGCGGGCGTCTTGCTCGAGCAGCCGATGCCCGAGAGCTTCGCGACCTCGTGCGGCTCGAGGCCCGCTTCCCACGCGGCCTGGATGATGCCGCCGGTGATCGCGTTGTGGCCGCAGCCGGGACACAGCGTGGTCTTCGCGCCGTCGTAGTCGGCGCGCGTCAAGCCGATGCGGTTGACCGGCTGGCCCGCGGGGGGCGTCGTCGTCGCGCTCATCGCGCAGCTCCTTCCGTCACGCTCGCGCGCTCGTGCGCGAGCACGCCGTCGGTCACGGACTGCGCGTCGAGCGGCAACCCGTCGTAGTGCAGCACCGGACGCATCCGCGCCGCGAGCGCCGGGCGTTCGGTCTGCAGCTGCTGCAGCAGCTGCGCGTCGCGGTTCTGCTCGACCACGTAGACGCGCGCGTGCTTCGCCACGAACTCGTGCACGGCGTCGGCCACGGGCAGCGCGCGCACGCGCAGGTAAGACGCCTTCACGCCCGCCTTCGCCAGCTGGTCGATCGCCTCGATCACGGCCCAGTGCGACGAGCCGTAGGCGACGATGCCGACCTCGGCGCCCGCCGTCTCCTGCACCTCGGGCGCGGGCAGCAGCGCGCGCGCGCCGTCGAGCTTCTTCCGCAGCCGGTCGAGCACCTCGACGTACGCCTCGGGGCTCTCGGTGTAGCGCGCGGCCTTGTCGTGGCCCGAACCGCGCGTGAAGTACGCGCCCTTCCAGTTCTTCGTGCCGGGCACGGTGCGATACGGGATGCCGTCGCCGTCGACGTCGGCATAGCGCTCGAAGCGCTCGACCTTCGCGAGTTCGGCGTCGCCGAGCACCTTGCCGCGGTCCCATGCGTCGGCCGGATAGTCGAACGGATCACTCATCCAATTGTTCATACCGAGGTCGAGATCGCTCAGCACGAACACCGGCACCTGCAGCCGCTCGGCGTAGTCGAACGCGCGGTGGCCGAACTCGAAGCACTCCTTCACCGATGCGGGCAGCAGTACCGGGTAGCGCGTGTCGCCGTGCGAGATCGTCGCGACGAACGAGAGATCGCCCTGCGCCGTGCGCGTCGGCAGGCCCGTGCTCGGGCCCACGCGCTGCACGTCCCATACCACCGCGGGGATCTCGGCGTAGTAGCCGTAGCCGAAGAACTCCGCCATGAGCGAGATGCCAGGGCCCGACGTCGCGGTCATCGCGCGCGCGCCGGCCCAGCTCGCCGAGAGCACCATGCCGATCGCGGCGATCTCGTCCTCGGCCTGGATCACGGCGTACGTGTTCCTGCCGGTCGCGGGATCGCGGCGATGCTGCGAGAGGAAGCCGTTCAGCGCCTCGATCAGCGACGTGGACGGCGTGATCGGGTACCAGCTCACCACCGTGACGCCGCCGAACATGGTGCCCATCGCGCCCGCGGTGTTGCCGTCGATGAGGATCTTGCCGGTCGTGAGCGCGCGGCGCTCGACGCGGAACGGATCCTTCTTCTCGAGGTTCTCCGCCGCCCACTCGGCGCCGGCCTTCACCGCCGCGAGGTTGAGCGCGAGCGCCTTCGGCTTGCGGCCGAGCTGCGCGTTCAGCGCCCCTTCGACCTCGCCCATCTCGATGCCGAGCAGGTGCGCCACGACGCCGACGTAGATCATGTTCACCACGAGCCGGCGCAGCTTCACGTCGGTCGTGATCGGCTCCATCAGCTTCGACATGGGCACGCGGTAGACGAAGCGGTCGCCGGGGATCTCCGGAACCTTGATCGAGTCGTTGAGGACGATCGCGGTGCCCGGGCCCATCGCGGCGACGTCCGCCGCCGCGGTCTCGGGGTTCATCACGACGAGCACGTCGTTGCGCGCGCGGCGCGCGATCCAGCCGGCTTCGCTCACGCGGATCGTGAACCACGTGGGCAGCCCGGCGATGTTCGACGGGAACAGGTTCTTGCCGCTCACCGGCAGTCCCATCTGCAGCAGCGCGCGCAGGAGGACGTTGTTGGCGGTCTGGCTGCCGGAGCCGTTCACCGTGGCGACGTGGATGCTGAAGTCGTTGACCAAGCGCGTCCGGGCCTCTTCGGTCCCGCTCCTCGAGATGGCGATGGCGTGGTTCGTCCGCTCCCGGCGCACCGATGGCGAGCGCGATCCCAGGGGACGTTGGATGTGCGGCCGACGGTACGAGGCCGTCCACGAGGGGTCAAATTCCGCGCGCCTGCGCGACCTGCATCGGCACCGCGACGCGCGAATGCGAGCGCCGTGCGATTCGCACGCGGTGGACCCGACGAATCGCCCCGCACCGCTCCAGCGAGCGACCGCACCTGCCGATGCTGCGGGAGCACGACGGGTGTGCCCCCCGGCACTCGTCCCGTCGCTCACGACATCACATTCGAGGGGAAATCCAACGTGACCAGCTCGACCGGATCCAGCGGCGCGCCCGATCCGACGCGCCACGAGAACGACGCACCCGTTCCCGCGTGGCTCGACCGCCTCAACGAGATCGTCCTCCGCACCGACTCGTCCGGACGCATCGTGTTCGTGAACTCCGCCTGGACGCGCACGCTCGAGTACTCCCTCGACGAGACACTCGGCCGCTCGCTGAGCGACTTCGTCCACGAGCAGGACCGCGACGTGCACAAGGTGCGCTTCGCGTCGGTGCTCGACGGTCGCCGCGTGTCGTTGCGGCACGAAGTGCGTGTCATGGGCCGCGACGGCAGCGTGCACTGGTACGAACTCGCCGCCGGTTCCGATCGAAGCAGCGACGGATCGGTCACGGGCCTGACCGGCACGCTCACGGACGTCACCGCCCGCCGCAGCATGGCCGACGAGTTGCGGACGCTGGCGTACGAGGCGCAGGAAGCGCGCGCCGACGCCGAATCCGCGGCCGAACTGCTGCGCGTGACGGCCGACGACCTCGCGCGCGAGCGTGACCAGGCCGTCGCGTCGTCGCGTGCCACGACGGAGTTCATCGCCAGCATGGCGCGCGACCTCCGCACGCCGCTGAAGGGCGTGCTCGGCATGACCGAAATCCTGCTGCACGGCACGCTCAGCGACGAGCAGCGCCAGCAGGCGCGCGTCGTGCGCGACAGCGCCGAGTCGATGGTGCACCTCGTGGAAGACATCGTCGCCTTCTCGAGCACGCCGACCGAGTCGCGCCAGGTCGATCAAGTGGACTTCGACCTGCGCGAAGTGGTCGAGGACGTGCGCCAGCTGATCGCCCAGAAGGCGCTCGTGCGCGGCGTGACGCTCGTGACCACGGTCGCGCCGAGCGTTCCCGACATGGTGCAGGGCGACGTGGCGCTCGTGCGCCAGGTCATCATGAACGTGACGTCGAACGCCATCCGCCTCGCGAACGACGGCGACATCGACCTCGTCGTGACGCGCGTGCCGCGCCGCACCGACGACGGCCGCGTGGTCGTCCGCATCGAGGTGCACGTGCAGAACACCAGCGCGTCGCTCGAGCAACTCGTCGCGCGTCCCGAACACATCTCGCCCGACGACACCGACGGCGCCGGCCTCGGCATGGTCGTCTCGATGCGGCTCGTCGAGCAGATGGGCGGCCGGCTCGACGCGGGCAGCGAGGAAGGCGAAGGCGGCTGGATCTCGATCGAGCTGCCGCTGGCGCGCGTCGCCGCCCCGACGGGCGAGCGCGTCGCCCGGAGCGGGTTCGAGGGGGCGCCGCTGTCGCTGCGCGTGCTCGTCGCCGAGGACAACATCGTCAACCAGAAGGTCGTCTCGCGCCTGCTCGAACGCTGGGGCGTGCAGGTGGTGGTCGTCGGCGACGGCATGAGCGCCGTGGACACCACCGACCGCTCGGGCTTCGACGTGATCCTCATGGACGTGCGCATGCCGCGTCTCGACGGCCTGCAGGCGTCGGAGGAGATCCGCAGCCGCGAGGTCGTCGGCAAGCGCACGCGGACGCCGATCGTGGCGATGACCGCGAACTCCGATTCGTCGGATCGCGAGCGCTGCCGCGAGGCGGGCATGGACGGCTTCCTCGCGAAGCCGATCCAGCCGGCCGAGCTGTACGCCGAGCTGGTCCGCAGCGCGGGCCAGCAGGGCATGGCACGCGCCGCCTGATCGCCCGCCCCACCACGACGCCCCGGGCGGCTTGACCGCCCGGGGCGTTGCTCTATGGTCGCGCCATGCCACAGGACGCCTCTCGCATCGAACCGACGGCTGCCGTTCTCGACGGCGTGCGTCGCTGGCTCGCGCCCGTACGCGAAGCGCTCGGCCCCGGATTCCTCGCCGCCTACGTCACCGGCAGCGCGCTCACCCACGGCTTCGACCCCAAGCGTTCGCGCGTGAACCTGCTCGTCGTCGCGCGCTCGCTCGAACCGGACGTGCTCGACCGCATCGCCGCAGTGATGCCCGACGCGCGCCGGACGCCGCGCGTCGATCCGATGTTCATGACGAAGGAGCAGGTCGGCGCCTCGATCGACGTGTTCCCGATCGAATGGCTCGACCTGATCGAGCGCCACCTGCTCGTCGAGGGCGAGGACGTCGTCGCCGGCCTCGAAGTGCCGCGCACGTTCCTGCGCCTGCAGTGCGAGCACGAGCTGCGCTCGAAGCACCTGCGCCTGCGCCACGAGTACCTCGCGTCCGCGAACCGCCCCGAGCGGCTGGCGGAAGTGCTCGCGCGCCTCGCGAGCGGCTTCCACACGCTGTTCCGCACGCTGCTCCGCCTGCGCGGCGAGGAGCCGCCGGCGAGCACCGAGCGCGTGATCGAGCAGGTCGCGAACCACTACGGCCTCGACGCCGGCGCGCTGCTCGGCGCCTATCTGGTGCGCTACGCCGCGCGCCGCCCCGAGGCGGGCGAGGCGCGCGAGCGCTACCGGAAGTTCCTCGTCGAGATCGAGCGCCTCACGCGCGCCATCGACGGACTGCGCGTTCCATGAGGCACCGGCGCGCGTGGCCGCGCCGGACGCTCGCCGCGATCGTGTGCACGGTCGCGGTCGCGTGCGTGCCGGCCTTCGTTCGGGCCGGGGACGAAGCGCCCGTTCCCGAGCCGCGCGGCTACGTTACCGACGACGCGCACGTGATCGGCGAGCCGCGCACCGCGCAGCTCGAGGGCTACCTCGTCTCGCTGCGCGAGAAGACGGGCGTGCAGTTCGCGGTGCTCACGGTGACCACGACCGCGCCCGACGAACCGCAGGCATACAAGACGCGCGTCGTGCAGCAGTGGAAGCTCGGCGACCGGCAGCACGCGGACGTGCTGCTGATGCTGGTCGCGATGCAGGAGCGGCGCGTCGTGTTCGAGACCGGCTACGGACTCGAGGGCACGCTGCCGGACGGCTGGCAGTCGCGCATGCTGCGCGATCTCGTCGTGCCGAAGTTCCGCGAAGGCGCGTACGCCGACGGCGTCACGCTGGCCGTACTCGCCTGCGCGGCCCGGATCGCGAAGGAGAAGGGCGTCGACGTGCCGTGGACGGGCGACGAGATCCGCTACGATGCGACGTCGGGCGAGGGCCGTCTCGGCATGCCGCCGATCGTGCTCGCGCTGATCCTGTTCGTGATCGTCTCGATGCTGCTCGCCGCGACGAACTCGCGGCGGCGGGGCTACTTCGGCGGCCCGTGGATGGGCGGCGGCTTCGGTGGCTGGGGCGGTGGCTTCGGTGGTGGCGGCGGTGGCGGTGGCGGTGATTTCGGCGGCTTCGGTGGAGGCGGCGGCTTCTCGAGCGGTGGCGGCGGAGGCGGCGCAGGCTGGTGATCGACACGCCGCAGAACGCGGCGCGTGCAACGAAAGGAGATCGTGCGATGAAGGCGGGACTGATCGGGCTGGTGGTGGTGGTCGTGCTGCTGCTCGGGCTCGGCGGCTGCGTCGCGGGTGGCTACAACAAACTCGTGGCCGGCAAGAACGACCTCGAGAACAAGTGGAACCAGGTCAACAACCAGCTCCAGAGGCGCAACGACCTGATCGGCAACCTCGTCGAGACCGTCAAGGGCGCGGCCGGGCAGGAGCAGGCGGTGTTCGGCGAGATCGCGAACGCGCGCGCCGCGATGGCCGGCGCGAAGACGCCGGCGCAGACGATCGCCGCGGCGCAGGGCATGGACGGCGCGATCGGCCGGCTGCTCGTCGTGATCGAGAACTACCCGCAGCTGAAGAGCCAGGAGGCGTTCCGCCAGCTGATGGACGAGCTCGCGGGCACCGAGAACCGGCTCGCCACCGAGCGCATGCGCTACAACGACACGGTTCAGGGCTACAACAACCTCGTGATGCAGTTCCCGATGAACCTCTTCGCCGGCGCCTTCCACTTCGCGAAGGCGGAGGGCTACCCGATCGCCGAGACCGCGAAGAACCCGCCGAAGGTGGACTTCAGCGGCATCAATCCGCCCGCCGGCGGCACCGCGCCCGCGACGCCCGCTCCCGCGGCGGGCACGCCCGAGCCCGCACCCGCGGGACACTGACTCGCGCTCGACCCGCGAAACGAACGGGGCCCGGCGTCACGCCGGGCCCCGTCGCGTTTTTCGCTCGCGCCTCAGGCGGCGCGTGGCGCGTCGCCCGATCCGCGCGTCGCGCGCATCGCCACGTCGAGCGCCGACGCGGCGTTCGGATCGAGCGCGGCCCCCGCCCACGCGAGCGCCGTGTTCCAGCTCTCGGCGAAGCTGCGGCCACCGCGACGGCCCACCTGGTGACGCACGCAGACGCCCGCGATCGCGACGGCGGTGCGCGTCTCGGCGTCCGCCACGTCGGCGAGATCGAGCGTCTCGCCGCGCTCGACGAAGCGCCGCAGCGTCTCGACGCGGCGCGAGGCGTCGAGCGACTCGAGCGCCCGGAACGACTCGCGTCCCTCCTCGCCCCACGCCCACGGACCGAACGACACCGCGAGCTTGAGCAGCGCCCGCGTGCGCGCCGGCAGCGCCAGCTCCAGGGCCGCGGACTCGGCGATGCGCATCGACTCGGCGAGCGCGAGCGACGCGCGCGGGTGCGGATGCGAACGCGCGCGCTCGGCGGTGCGTTCGAGCAACTCGTCGACGACGGCGCGATGGCGGCGCGCATTGACGTGCGCCGTCGCGCTCATCTCGCACAGCGCGCCGAGCGCCTCGCGGTCCTCCGGCGTCCACGGAGCGCCGTCGGTGCGCTCCTCGGCGACGATCACGCCCTCGACACCGTGCGGGCCGCGCAGCGGCGCGAGCAGCGCGATGCCGGCGCCGCAGAGCGACGCGCTTTCGGTGCGCGCGCCGGGCCAGCGTTCGAGCTCGTGCACGAGCACGGGCCGTCCGAGCCCGGCGAGCATGGCCGCCATCTCGCCCCGCGCGGGAATCGCGACGCCCGCGAAGCGCGCGGCGCCCGTGCCGCGGAACGCGGCCGGCACGAAGACACCGGCGCCTTCGTCGTCGGTCAGCAGCGCCGCTGCCGCACAGCCGAGCTGGCGCGTCGCGAGCGCGAGCGTGCGCTCGGCGAGCGCGTCGAGATCGAGAATCGCCTGCAGGTCGCGGCCGATGCCGAACGCGAGGTCGCGCATGCGCCGCTCGCGCGTCAGCTCGCGATGCACGCGCCGCGTCTCGTCCTGCGCGTTGGCCAGCTCGTGTTCGAGCGTACCGGCTCGGCGCCGCTGCGCACGGCTCTCGGCCGAGCGCGCGAGCAGCCGGCGCGCGCGCGCAACCAGCTCGCGCGGCGTGAACGGCTTGCCGAGGAAGTCGTCGCCGCCACGCGCGAGGCCCTCGATGCGCACCTCGGCGTCGACCGCGGTCGCGACGAACAGGAGGGGCACGTGCGGATCCTCGGGATCGTGGCGCAGGTAGTCGCACACCTCGAAGCCGTTGCGCTTGGGCAGCCGCACGTCGAGCACGACGAGGTCGGGCCGGTCGGCGAGCGCGCGGCGGATCGCCTCGTCGCCGTCGACCGCCGTGGTCACGCGGAAGTGCTCGGCGACGAAGATCGCACGCAGCAGCTCGATCATCTGGTGGTCCTCGTCCGCGATCAGCACGAGTGGCGCAGGGGCCTGGCGGGAACCGGACGTCGACGCAAGTTGCGGATTCACGGGTGCGGGGGCTCCGTCGATGGGTACGTTCGGGATCGTCGGGATCAGCGGGGCAGCAGCGAATCGAGCCGCTCGGCGTCGAACGGCTTGCGCAGCGTGGCGCTCGCGCCGGCGTCGCGCGCATCGCGCTCCTCGGCGGCGTCGCGGGTGAGCACGACGAAGCGCGACGGTGCGTTCTCGCGAGCGAGGTGTTCGACGAGGCCGCGCACGTGCTCGCGGCCCTGCGCGTCGGGCAGCGCGAAATCGGCGCAGACGAGGTCCCACGTGCCGCGCGCGAGCTCGCCCCACATCGCGGCGGCGTCCGACACGCTCTCGACCACCCAGCCGCGCTGCTCGAGCATGCGCGTGAGGAAGATGCGCGCGACGAGCGAGTCGTCGACGACGAGCGCGCGGCGCACGCCTTCGGCGGGAACGATCGCGGCGGAACGCGGCGCGGTCGAATCGGCGGCGCTGGCGCGCTTCGCTGCGCGCACCGGCGTCGGCGCGACGCGCGTCGCGAGGGTCTCGGCGGACTCGGACGTGCGGGCCGGAGGCGCGGACGCCTCGATCGGTTCGGCGGACGCGGCCGGCGCGGGCTCGGCGACGGGCGCGGGCGCGTCGGCGACGCTGCGCGCATCGATCACGTACTCGGTCGGCGCTTCGGGCTCGGCCGCGAGAGGCGCTTCGGCCACGGGCGTCTCGGCAGCGGGCGCGGACGCGAGGTCGGCAAGCGCAGGCGCGACGTCGAGGGTCGGCGTTTCGGCCGGCGCTTCGACCGCCGGGGCTTCGGCGACCGGCTCCGGCGCGACTTCCGCGGGCGCGACCCCGACGGGCGCGGGCGTCGCCGCGGGCTCGGGCGCGATCACTTCGAGCATCGCCTCGAACATCATCGGTGGCGCGAACGGCACTTCGGGCTCGGACTGCGGTTCACGCTCGGCGCTCGGCGGCACGTCCTCGAACGCGAGCAGCGCATCGATCGCTTCGCCGAAGCTCGGTGCGTTCGTTTCGGGCGCGATCGGCGCGACGGGTTCGCGCGCGGCGCGCTCGCGCATCGCCGCCATGCGCTCGGGGCGCAGCGCCTCGAGCGCGCGCTCCACCGCTTCGGCCAGCGTTTCGGTGGGACGTGCCGGCTCGGGTTCCGGCGCGGGCGCGACGGGCGCGGGCGCGCTGTACGTGGGCAGCGTGTTCGTGCTGACGTGCGGTCGGGGCGACGGCGGCGCCACGTCCGGCGCGGCGATGCCGCGCAGCAGCCACGCGGGTTCGAGCAGCCAGTAGCGCTCGCCGTTCTCGACGGGCACGACGCGGCTCGTGCCCGCGAACGGCGCGGCGCTCTCGGCCTCTTCGGACTGCGCGGCGATGCGCCACACGATGCGGTCGGCGACGAACCACGCGCGCACGAGTCCCATCGCGATCATCGCGGCGGGCCGCTCCATCGCGCTCGGCTCCAGCGCCGCGAGCGGATCGAGCCGCGGCTCGACGAGCCGGTCGAGCTCGTGCGGATTGAACATGCGCAGGCGCGCCACGGCGTGCCACGGCAGCGCGAAGCCGAAGCGGCCCTGGCGCACGAGCAGGTACGACGGGCGCTCGGTGTGGCGCGGCACGCGCAGCGTCCAGCGTCCGTCGCTCTCGCGCCCGAGGCTGCCCTCGACCGCGGCGAGCACGGCGCCCGCGGGGCCGACGCCACCTTCGTGCGTCACGTTCACGGTCAGCGTCAACGCGGAGTCGTGCACCGCCGCCACGAGCCGCGGCGATTCGTCGGCGCCCAGCCAGTCGATCGCGGCGCGCAGTGCACTCGCGACGCCCATCGTCAGGCGCGCGTGCGCCACCTCCGGCGCGGCGTCGAGGGCAAGGTCGGCGAGCGTCTCGCCGATGGACCACGTCGCGACGTCGGGCGCCGCGTCGAGTTCCGCCGCGCCCCACTGCGTGGACGCGAGCTGCGCCGCGATGGCACCGATCTCGCGATCCGCGGCGCGGAAGGCGGCGAGGTCACCGTCGCTCGCGGCCTGTTCGAGCACGCGCTCGATGCGGTCGGCGAGGTGCTCGACCTCGACCGGACGCGTGCTGCCGGCGTGCACGTCGATCTGCACGAGCGCCGCTTCGAGTCCGCCGAGCCCCATGATCTGCGCGACGTCGCGCGCGGCGATGCGCATCACCGCCGGCGCGCTCGCGGGCAGCGCGGGCCGGATCGCTTCGATGAAGCCGCTCGTCACTTCGCGGGGGCCGGGTTGCGCCGCGCTCACGGCTGCTCCTCGCGTCGCGGCTCGCGCTCGTTCGCCTCGGTCGCCGGGACGTCGGACGTTTCGGGTTCCTCGTCGCCGAGCAGGCGCAGCTCGCGCGG
>WBZT01002436.1_pt1 | contig 12916 bp, 10 predicted proteins | sample 5204241 | NCBI WGS metagenome assembly WBZT01 (sample SAMN12344358, study PRJNA552823) | activated sludge metagenome | biome: Activated sludge suspended growth; feature: Nitrification reactor; material: Wastewater; isolation source: activated sludge from nitrification reactor of wastewater... | reverse complement strand
GATCCATTGCGACAAAGCGAAGGGTTGCTCCAGATTCAACACCAGACCGCTGAATGCATCGAGAATCAGATTCTGCAGGGCGATACCCAGAATCAACGTCAATAACCCGGAAGCCGCCAAGATCGTGGTCAATGGCCGCTCGAACACGAACGCCAGAATGCACACGCCGGCAACACCGAACACCACCAGATTGACGAAGGTTCGAGCGACGTTCGGCACCGGATAGCGGGTTCGCCGCTCGATGGGACGCCAGACCAGTGGGGGCAACAGGGCCACCACGAACAGCGCCGGTAGCAGCCACCACAGACTCTTGAAGAGTAGCAACACCAGTTCGAGCTGGTAGAGTTCCAGTCGCTCGGCATACAGTGCGTTGAACAGGTTTTCCAGCAAATACAGCAGGCAGGCGCTGGTTACCAGGCGCACCAAGGCCATCGGCACCGGGTAGCGGTGTTGCAACCAGGGTGTCCAGGTGACCAGGAACAGCGCGCCGAAAAAGAGGAACCATGGCCAACTGAAACGATCCGGTAAGAATCGGGCAAGCTGGCGCTGCAGGGAAACTTCGCCATGGTGCCCCTGAATGTTGGCGTAAAAATAGGAATACGGCAGCGCGATCATCGGAAACAAAGGATCGCCGAGGGTGCTGCGGTTATGGATTTCCTGATACACGGTCGCGTCCCTGATCACCCAGCCCGAGTCGGCCGCCAGCACCTGATCCGCCCGCAGGATTCGGCCCCAACCGCTGCGGCCCTTGCTCAAGCCCATGTTCCGACTGTCGGTCACGAACACCAGCCGGCTGTGGTCGAGGTGGGCATGGCGGAACTGGATCATGAAATCTTCGTTGCCGTCGATCAGATTGCGGTGCGTGGTGGTGTAACGGAAGGTGCCCTGTACCCGGAACGCGCGATACTGTTCCCCCAGCAGTTCCCGAGCGACAAGGGGCTTTGCCAACCGAATGGGAGTGACGGCATTGGGAAACACGATGTTCTCGGTATCCAATTCGCCGCTATAGCGGAACCACAAATCGAAATCGGCTTGAAAGGTGCGTGCTTTTTCGTCGATGGCGTGCAGCTTGTTCAAATGGATGCCGGTGTAGACTACCTGGACGATCTGCAACAAGCGGTCACCCAGATCGATGATGTTCTCGCCCTGTGCCCGCAGGGTGCTGATCAATTCCGGGTCTTTGACCAGTCGCAACTGCCGGGTGGCAGGGGTGATATGTCCGTCTTTGGCACGAGCGATATAGATGGGCCGAATCGCATCGCCCTCCGCATCGAAATACAGCGGCCCCATCAGGCTCGACACGGCACGCGCCGGAGTATTCATGGCCGCGAGCTGCTCGCGCACGGCGTTGCGCAGGCCGGGCACATCGTCCAAATCGACGCTGGGCAAGCGTCGCAGGGCTTCGGCGATGGCTAGTGCGCTGTCGTAGGCGTAAATGGCGCTCCAGATCGGATCTTCCCGGTAGATCGCCGCGTAATCGTCGAGAAACTGTCGGGCCGCCGCCGTCGCCGTGTCCGGGATGAACGGCGCGGCGATATACATGCCGTCGGTGAAATGCGAGGGAGGGTCCAGGTCGGCCATCGGGGCTTCATCCTGCTCGGCGGCGAAGCCGGCCAGCGCCAGCGAATCGGTGCCGAGCAACTGAGCTTTGACACCGCGCTTGCGCAGCGCCTGCACCAGGGGCTTGGCTTGCGGCGGGCGCAGGATCAGCAGGATGGCCTGGGTCTTGCCGTCGGCCGCCAGCAGCGTCGCCGCCGTCTCGATGTCTTCCGGGCTGGGTTGGCTGGGCAGCGCAATCTGGTGGCGGATGCGCAGCCCGATGGCATCCGCCGTCAGTGTGAAAGTTCGGTTCAAGGTGGTGGCGTAGAGATCCTCCAGATGCACCACGGCCACGGAGGAATCATTCAGCACCGATTTGATGTAGTGGGCGAGGATGTTCGCTTGCAGATCGTCGTTGAAAATGACCCGGAAATACCAGGGGTTGAACAGAGTTACATTAGGGTTGGTCGAGGTCGGTGTAACGGCGGGTACCTTGTATAGCCGGTATAGATTGCCGGCGGCGCGGGAAGCGGTACTGGAACCGTGGCCGATCACGGCGACGATATCCTTGCTGGTGCCGATCTGTTCCGCGACTTTCTCGGCCTGTTCAGTGTTGCGCCGATCGTCGAACGGTTGAAGAACGAGGGGATGGCCGTGGATACCGCCTTCAGCGTTGATTTTGTCGGCTAGCAGTTGAGCGCCGCGCAGCATGGCGATGCCGGATGGCGCATTGGGTCCGCTGAAGGCGTTGGCGACGGCGATCTTGATCGGTTCCGCTTCCAGGGACACTTGACGCGAAGACAGATCGGCCAGCGAAGCGCTGAACCGCCACAACAGTAGCGCCACGACCAGCACGAACATCGCCGCAAACACGGCGATGAACAGCGTCTTGCGCGGCAATGACCGGAAGGAAACCCAGGAGATTGGTTCGATCTGAATGCGTTCCTATTTCTGCTTGGACGAACGTCGTCGCGACTTTGTTGGGGTCGGGCTGGCTTGCACGGGGGGATTGGCACTGTTGGCGGTGGCGGTCGTCGCGCTTGCGCCCGCCGACTCCAGGGTCTTTTCTTCCGCCGCCAGCCAGAAGTCGAGCGCCGAACCGTACTGGCGTCCCGCCGCTTCCCAAAGCTGGTAGGCCGTCTTGCGGATTTGATCCAGATAATCCGCCGGCGAAAATGCCTCGAAGGTCTTGGCCAGGGCTTCCTCCTTGCCGATGGTGGCGCCGGCGGCGCGCAGCGTGGAATGCATGAGGAGTCGCAGGTGTTTCTCGGCGGCAAGCCAGTAATCCAGCGAACGCTCCTGCCGCTCGTTGCTGGCCAGCCACATTTGGCGGGCGAGATCGCGGATACGGTAGAAATAAAGGCTGCGCAAGGCCGAGGGCCAATTAGTCGTTGCTTCCCAGGCCGAGGTCGCGGTGGTATTCGCCAGCCGGGCCGAGTCGGCTGCCAGTTCGATGACCATCCGTTCCGCCATCAACCAGAAATCGAGAGCACGGCCGACCTCGTTGCCAGCCGATTGCCAGATATGATAAGCAAGGTTGTGAATTTCTTGTTCTAGATCGTTTTCCATGAGCCTGATACGCCTGTTCGTTGTCGGTCTACATGGGATCAATCGGCCTCGCCAACAGGGCAACGAGGCGGTTGAGGCCCGAACGGTTACCCTCACAACTTTAGCTGATGGCAACGGCGCCCTCTATTGGGAAGTGATATTTGACGGGTAAATCCCGTATAAAAATTGCCGGCGGATCGGACGAGTTTGCTATCTTCCGAGGAACGGGGTTGAGCAGAGCGGATGGTTCGAGCGGAACACAACTGGGTGAACATGCGAGGAAATACGGATGAGAAATCGAGTGGCAATGGTTTTCATGCTGGTGCTTTTTCCTTGGTTGGCGCTGTCCGTGGCATGTTCGAGCGCGCCCGATCACGAGGTGACGGACGATACTCGGCCGGTGGATTCCGCGGCGGGCGATGGTCTGGCTGGTACCTCGTGGCGTCTGGTCAGGATTCTGATGATGGACGATCAGGTCTATACGCCGGACGAACGCTCGAAATACACCATCACTTTTACAACGGACGGACGGGTCGAGCTGCGGGCGGATTGCAATCGCGGCCAGGGTAGTTGGTCCGAGCCGGCGCCGGGCCAACTGCGCTTCGGTCGGCTGGTGACCACGCGGGTGATGTGCCCGCCGCAGTCCTTGTCCGATCGCTTCATCCGTGGCTTGGGCGACGTGCGTTCCTATCTGTTCCGGGGTGGGCGGCTCTATCTGTCGCTGATGGCGGACGGCGGCGTCTTTGAATTCGAGCCGATGCCGAGGTGAGGGGGTGGACACCGCGCAAATTCATTTGCTTTTCAGCCGCCTGCAAGCCGCCTGCCCAAAGCCGACCACCGAACTGCGTTATCTCAGTCCGTTCGAATTGCTGGTGGCGGTGATCCTGTCGGCGCAATCGACCGATAAGAAGGTCAATGAAGCCACCGCCCATCTGTTTCCGGTCGCCAATACTCCACAGTTGTTGCTAGATTTGGGTGAAGCGGAATTAAAGGCGTACATCAAGACCATCGGTCTGTACAACAGCAAAGCCGCCAACATTCTCAAGACCTGTGCGTTATTGTTGGAACGGCACGATGGCGAGGTGCCGCGCGACCGGGTGGCCCTGGAGGCGTTGCCGGGCGTCGGCCGCAAGACCGCCAACGTCATCCTCAACACCGCCTTCGGCGAACCGACCATCGCGGTCGATACTCATATCTTTCGGGTCGCCAACCGCACCGGATTGGCGCCGGGTAAAACCGTGCGGGCTGTCGAAGAAGGCTTGTTGGCCGCGACGCCGGAGGAGTTCAGGCACGACGCCCATCACTGGCTGATCCTGCACGGCCGCTATGTTTGCACTGCCCGCAAGCCGCAGTGTTGGGCCTGCCCGATCCGCGATCTCTGTGCCTATCCCGACAAGAGCGAGGTGAATTGATGTTCGGCAACGATCGCGACGGCCTGCGTCGCTATTACCGCACGGTGTGGGAAAAAGCCGGCTCCGATCAGCCGCTGGAACCGCTGGAACGCCTCATCGCCGAGGTGATCCGCGAGCATCCTGAATATCAGCCGGTATTGACCGGAGGCGAGAGCGCCTTGTCGCGCGACTACACCCCGGAAATGGGGCAAACCAACCCGTTCCTGCACATGGGCATGCACATCGCGATTCGGGAGCAGCTGGGTGGCGACCGCCCAGCCGGCATTCTCGCGGTTTACCAGCGGCTTTGTCGGCGGCTGGACGGCCACGCCGCCGAACATCTGATGATGGAATGTCTGGGCGAAACGTTGTGGGAGGCGCAGCGCGGCGGCGGCGAACCTGACGAGCGGGTTTATCTAGAACGATTGCGGCAACTGGCACGGAAAACCTGATGGTCACGCATGAAAAACGCCAGCCTCGGCTGGCGTTTTTCGTGGTTGCCCGAGCAGGGTCACAGCGGTTGTTGCTCGAGATCGTTATCCTCGACCAGATCCTTGTAGGCATGCCAGCTTGCGTGACCGATCAGCGGCAGGGTGATGGCCAGACCGAGATAGAAGGTGATCAGCCCGATGCCGGTGAAGATCACGATCAACCCCGCCCACAAGGCCATTGGCGTCGGATTGGCCTTCACGGCGGTAATGCTGGTTAACACGGCGGTGATGAAATCGACTTTCCGATCCAGCATCATCGGAATCGACACCACGCTGATCGTGAACACGGCGGCGGCGATGACCGCGCCCACCATGGTGAAGACGATTAGAAAGGTCAGGCCACTGCCCGAGAAAAATAGTTGCGCGGTCGAGGTGTCGAGGGTCGTGCTGTGGCCGGCGATAATCAGGGCGAACAGCAGCGTCGACAGGCGCGCCCAAACGATCATGAGAATGCCGATCAGGATGCCGAACAGCGAGATCGGCAGCACGTTGCGCCGCCAAGCCGTCAGTGCGCGGCCCAAGGTCGCCGGTTGGCCGGCTTCCAGGCGGCGGCTGATGTCGTACAAACCCATGGCCAGGAACGGACCCGCCAGCAGGAAGCCGGTGGTCAGCGCCAACGCGTACTGGAAGCTCGATTCGACCAGATAGACCAGGACGTAGCCCATGACCACGAACAGCAAACCGTAAGGGATACTGGCGACGGGTGCCCGCCACAGATCCTTCCAGCCGGCGGCGAGCCACTCCCAAGGCTGGTCGAACGAGACAATGCGCACTCGGGGTGTGGTCAGGGAACTTTCGACAACGGGAATGGAAGTCACCATCAAATCCTCCTCAATGATGTTGCAATGCAAAACAATGAGTTGTTATTAGGTTCAAGCTTGGATGGCGCCACATACCGCAGCTGTGGTTCCATACAGCAAAGACTATATGAAGGCAAAAGAGTTGCAACAATGGAACAGGGGCTCGATGGAGCCCCTGGGACTGGGAAGGTCGGGAAACCGCGCGGAGCCGCCGGTTCGGGCTAGCTCCGCTGCGGGCGCAGCCGGCGGTAAAGATCGTAAGTCTGCTGGGCGATGCTGCGCCAGCTATAGTGCCGTTCGACCCGCTCGCGGCCCGCCTGACCCATGCGTTGCAGTAGCTCCGGGTCGTTGGCGAGACGGTTGATGGCGTCAGCCAGCCCGCGTTCGAACTTGGCGGGAGCGACGGGATCGTGCGGCGGCGCGGGCGATAGGTGCGGGTCCACCAGCAAGCCGGTTTCGCCCTCGACCACTACTTCGCAGATCCCGCCGGTCGCGCTGCCCACCACCGGCGTGCCGCAGGCCATGGCTTCCAGATTGATGATGCCGAACGGCTCGTAGATCGAGGGGCAGCAGAAAATGGTGGCGTGCGAGTATAGCGCGATGGTGGTGGCGCGCGGCAGCATCTTGGGAATCCAGACGATGCCGGAGCGCTGGGCTTGCAATTCCTGCACGATTTCCTCGATCTCGCGCTGCATGGTCAGGGTATCGGCATCCCCGGCGCATAACACCACTTGCAGTTTCGGATCGAGTCGCGGGATGGCTTGTAGCAGGTAATACAGCCCTTTTTGCCGGGTGATCCGGCCGACGAACAGCACGAAGGGGCGATCGGGGTCGATGCCGAGCTGAGCGAGGGTTTCGGGTTCGTGGACCGGATGGTATTCCTCGGTGTCGATGCCGTTGGGGATCACCACCACTCGGGTCGGTTCGACGTCGAACAGGCGCAGGATATCGTCGCGGGTGCTGCGCGAAACGGCGATGATGGCATCGGCCATTTCCAGCGCGGTTTTCTCGATCCAGCACGAGAGATCGTAGCCGTGGCCGAGTTGGTCGCGTTTCCAGGGGCGCAACGGTTCCAGCGAATGGACGGTGATCACCATCGGGATGTTGTAGAGGATCTTGGCGAGGATACCGCTGAAATGGGCGTACCAGGTGTGGCAGTGGATGATCTCGGCGCAGCCGTCCAGATCGTCGCCGAGCCCTTGACCGACAAAGGCCAGACAGGTGCTCAGGGCCTTGAGCGGCGAGACGAAGGATTGCGGGCAACCGGCGAAATGGGTGGTATCCATCTTGATGCCGCGTACGTGCAACTGACCTTCGTCGACCGTTTGGTCATGAAAACTCCGCACCTCGACCGGGGTCAGCTTGGCCAGCTCGCGCGATAGATATTCGACGTGAACGCCGGCGCCGCCGTAAACGTGGGGGGGATATTCGTTGGTGGTCAGCAGGACACGCATTGTTGTTGTGCTCCCTTGGTCGGGCGGGCGGCGGAAATTGGAGAGATTCCGACGGTGCGTTCGGTCGGAACGGGTTTGACGGTGAATTATGCCAAGCCCAGCACGGTTTTTGAAAGGGCGGCGTCGTGATCGGCGGCGGTCGCGAGTGGAATTCGGAATGCTGGCGTCCCGCGCGCAAGGCGTACACTTCAGGCTAATGACAAACCCGCAAGGTCGCATCGAATGCGCGTTCCCCGATTTTATCTACCCCTCCCTCTGGCGACCGGCGCCATCGTGCCGCTGAACGAGTGCGCGTTCAATCACGCCGTGCGCGTCTTGCGGCTCAAGCCCGGCACGCCGCTGGTGCTGTTCGACGGCGAAGGCGGCGCGTTCGCGGCGACATTGGGCGAAATCGGCAAACGGGAGGCATGGGCGCGGGTGGCGGAAGCGCTGCCCGACGAGGCGGAGCCTCCGCTGCGGATCGTGCTGGCGCAAGGCATCTCGCGCGGCGAAAAGATGGACCACACGGTGCAAAAGGCGGTGGAATTGGGCGTCGCCGCGATCCAGCCGCTATTTGCGGAACGCGGCGGAGTCGGTCTGTCCGGCGAGCGCTTGGCGCGCAAGGTCCAACACTGGCGGGGTATCGTGATCGGCGCCTGCGAGCAATGCGGTCGCAACCGACTGCCGGAATTGCGGGAGCCCTTGGCGCTGGCCGCCTGGTTGGCGTCGCCGATGGCGCCGGGTCCATGCCTGCTGCTCGATCCCTTGGCGGAACACGGCTTGCGTGACCTGGAGCCGCCCACGGGGACGATCACGCTGTTGATCGGTCCAGAGGGCGGCTTGAGTCCGGCGGAAATCGCCCAGGCGCGGACGGCGGGATTCACCGGCGTCCGTCTGGGACCGCGCGTCTTGCGGACCGAAACCGCCGGCGTGGCGGCGCTGGCGGCGGTGCAAGCGCTGTGGGGGGATTGGAATTAGGCGAAGTCGTTTTCGAGCACGATCCGATAGCGGGCCTTGCCGGCTTCCAGATGCGCCAGCGCCTCGTTGACTTGGCTCATCGGGAAGTGTTCGGTCACCGGCGCGATCTGATGCCGGGCGCAGAAATCCAGCATCTTGCGGACGGTGGCCGGCGAACCGAGCGGCGAACCCGAGAGGCTCTTTTGCCCGCCGATGAGGGAAAAGGCGGCGACCGGGATCGGAGACAGGACCGCTCCGACCGTATGCAGTCGTCCTTTCGGTCTGAGAACGTTCAGAAAGGCCGGCCAGTTCAGATCGACGTTGACGGTCGAGAGGATGAAATCCAGCGAGCCGGCGATCTTGTCAAGTTGTCCATCGTCGCGGGAATTGACGACCTGATGCGCGCCCATGCCCAAGGCTTCGTCCCGCTTGGAATCGCTGGAGGTGAAGGCCGTCACTTCGCAACCCCATTTGTTCAGAAACTGAATGGCCAAGTGACCCAGCCCGCCGATGCCGACCACGCCGACTCGGTCGGTGGGTTTGACGTCGAACTGGACGATGGGATTGAACACGGTGATGCCGCCGCAGAACAGGGGTCCGGCTTTCTTAACATCCAGGCCAGGCGGTAACAGGGCAGCCCATTCGGCATTGCAGCGCACTTTGTTGGCAAACCCGCCGTGGCGGCCGACGATGGTTTGCTCGCCGCTGGGGCACAGATTGTGATCGCCGCCCATGCACTGGTCGCAGGTCATGCAACTGCCGCTGAACCAGCCCAGACCGACCGTGTCACCGACCTTGAGGTGGGTGACGTGGTTGCCGATTTGGGCGATGGTGCCGACGACTTCATGACCCGGCACCAGTGGATAGCTGCTGTTATGCCAATCGTTGTGCAGCATGGAGAGATCGGAATGGCAGACGCCGCAGGCGATGACGTCGATCTCGACCTGATCCGGCTTCAGTGCGCCCGGATCGTACTCGAAGGGAGTAAGTTTGCCCTTGGCTTCATGGGCGGCATAGGCTCGAATCATGGGAGGTCCTCCGAAAGTGTGAACGACGTTTCGAATGGAGAGCATGGCAATGGTGATCGCTTTCAAAGATGCTTAGACGACGGCGGCAGGTCCAGTTCCGTTTGAGTGTCAGTCCGCGGCAGCATTTTCAGGACCACGGGTGTGGTACGTACCATCGGCACGAACCGGCCTTGCTCGATCAGTGGAATCGGCGCGGCCCAGATCAAGCGCAGCAACCCAAACAGGCCCAATAGACCGAGTACGGTCGCGGAGTAGGCGGGGAGAGTGCCGGGTCCAAACCCGTCCATCAGCGGGCCGCCGATCGCCGGACCGGCAATCGAACCCATACCGAAGATGAGCAACAAGCCGCGAGTGGCGTCCAACACATCGCCGGGGGCGCTCAAACGGTCGTTCATATGCGCCACGCTCAGGCTGTAGATCGAAAACATCAGGCCGCCGTACAAGAAAGCGCAGGCGGTCAGCGCCACCAGTGACGCATACATGACCCGCAGCACCAGCAATGCAACCAGGGTGGCGGCGAAGCTGACCAGGGTCAGCATGAAGCGCCGGCTGTAATGATCGGACAATCGACCGATCGGCCATTGCAGCAGTGCGCCGCCAATAATGGTGGCGCTCATGAACAAGGCAATGCCTTCCTCCGACAATCCCACCCGTTGCGCGAATACGGCGCCTAGGCTCCAGAAAGCGCCGCTGACGATGCCGGCGATGAACGCGCCGCCAGCAGCCAGCGGTGCCAGCCAGAACAGACGAGTCAGGCGCACCGGCGGGGTCGCCAGTGGTTGCGGAGCATGGATGCGGGTGGCGGCGATGGGCACCAGCCCCAAGGTGAACAGCATGGACGCAACGGCGAAAAGCGTCAAAGCGCCGGTGTCGCCGGTCAAGATCAGGTATTGTCCGGCGGCCAGACTGGCCAGCGTCACCATCATGTAGATGGCGAAGATGCGGCCGCGCGTATGGTGTGAGGACTGTTCGTTGAGCCAGCTTTCCACCACCGTGTAGACGCCGACTACCGCAATGCCGGTGATCACTCGCAGCGCCGCCCAGACCAGCGGATGGACCATCAATCCATAGCACAGCACGGATGCCGAGCCGATCGCCGCCAGAGCCGCAAAGCTGCGAATGTGACCCACCCGGCGAATGAGCGCCGGCACCAGAAAGGTGCCCATGACATAGCCCAGGAAATAGGCCGCCATCAATGCGCCGATGGCGGTGTTGGTAAAGCCTTCCAGCCGTGCCCGGATGCCCAGTAGAGTCCCCAGCAGGCCGTTTCCCACCAGCAAGGTTCCCAGGCCCAATAACAACATGGCGATGGTGCCGGACATGCAAGTTCAACTTTTGGCGGTGGAATTAAGGCCCCTCTCCCGGCTGAGGGAGAGGGGCATGGGTAAGGGAAGCATCCCTCAATGAGTCGGCAGGTCGATGCGCACCGTATCGCGCAACACGCCATCCAGGCCGCCGAACACGGTCAGCCGTTCGACCTTATCGACCACTTTCTCCAACGCCTCCAGTTCCTTGAGGCGCAGCAGAATCGGGTTCTCTTCCATCAGCTTCGCCGTATTGAGCAGCGAGCGGGTGGCGGCGACTTCCTCGCGCCGGCGGATGACGTTGGCCTGCGCCGCCTTTTCGGCGGTCACCACCTGGTTGAGAATCTCCTTCATCTCACCGGGCAAGATCACATCCTTGATGCCGACGGTTTCCAGCGCCAGCCCGTGCGGTTCGACCCGTTCCGCCACGTAGTTCCGCACGACCCGATCCAGTTGGTCCTTGTCGCCGAGCAGGCCATCCAGTGGCTGGGTGCCGATCGCCTGCCGCAAACCGAACTGCAAGGTCCGATACAGGTACTCGGCGATGTTGCCCAGGTCGCCGCGCGCCTTGACCGGGTCGGCGATGCGGTAGACCGCCGACAGGTTGACCCGCAGACTGACCTTATCCTTGGTCAGGATTTCCTGGCCGGAGACTTCCACGGTCTGTAAACGCAGATCCACGGTTTCCACCTTGACCGACCGGTTGAAGCGCCAGAAGGCGTGCAGACCGGGCGGCAGGGTGCGGACCAGTTCGCCATCCACCAGCAGCAGACCGATGTGCTGGTCTTCGACCTCGGCGGCCAGAGTGAAGCCGTTCATGGTCTTGGCCAGCGCGGCCGAGGGTCGCGCCAGCAGGGCGGCGTGTGCCCGCGACAGGGCGTAATCGCTACCGATGTCCAGCAGCTCCACCTTGACCTCGATCGGACCGCGCCAGTACGCCTGCCGGGTCGCCGGCGGCAACACGCCTGCCAGGCGGCCATTCTTGTAAATCAGGCCGACCTGATGTTCGCCGGTTTCCACGACCTGGAAGTGTCGTGCCACCAAAGCCGGTTCGGTTCGCAGCAGCACATCCAGCCACGGGTGATCGAACTCGGCCACGCTCAGGTCGTAACGCTGTACCTCGTGGCGGCGCAGCGGATCGAACCAGCGGTAGACTCCCGGTTCCAGAATGGCCGCCAGCCGGCGGTCGTACAGGTGAAGCCCACGCTCGTTTTGGGCAATGACGATTCGTTGGAATCCCAACATGTTGATTCTCCTTGTGAGTATATTCTCAGTCTTCCTGTTCCGCCGCATCCAGCGGGTGAGCGTGGCGTGTTGCTATCGGCACCGATTCCGGTCCGCCACCGCCGAAGTTCAGAAGGTCATCGTGTCGAGGCTCCTGCCGGTTGCATGAAATTCAGGTTGAAAGAAGTGGGAGCGCCCCACGCCCGCATAACGGGCCATGGGGCGGACCGGGCGGATCATCGGCGGACCTGTTGCGAATCGCCTCGTCCTGAGGCGTCGTCACAACCGGCTGGCCGATCATCAGCGTCGGTCCGGAGCCCATTGCGCAAGATCACGCGGTCGTTGCGGGTCGATCACCGTTCTCGTGCCGAAGCGTCGGAGCGGCGACCGCCCGCCGGGGCGGTCCCTGGGTACTGCGAGGATGGGCGGATTCGAACCGCAAGCCGTGACAGGGCTTTATCCAGTGAAAAGGAGGGAGTCGAACCCTCGACCGGCTGATGATGAGTCAGCTGCTCTACCCACTGAGCTACATTTCCTCGCTTCGAAGTCCCACCACTGCCCGATACACGCCGTGCGATGGTTAGCCTGAGCGCGCCGGACCGGCATTCGGAACCGGTACCGCTGTGCGGTGGCGGGGCTGCTTCGAACTGGTTACGGAAAAAACGAAACCCCGGAAGGCGCACCGCCGACCGGGGTTCTTTATGTTCCCGCTCGAAGGGTTGCCTGGCGCGAACCCTTCGAGCTGAATCTCGTGGGGTCTACGTCGGGTCCACCGCTGGCGCGCAACCGCGCGGGGCCGGCAAACGCCGGTCGGCGATGGATGAGAAATGGGGGTTACGAAGTTTCTGGTTCATAGGGCGGCGGATTATAGCCGGAAAAAAACTCCGGTCAAGCATTGCGTTGACAAGTTTCAAAGGCCCGCCGCGCCTCGGTGACCGCCGCCAGCCGTTCCCGCCGCAGCGCCTCGGCTAGCGCCAGTCCGCTCAAACCCTGTTGCACCAGCGGTCGCGCCTGTACGGCGGCGGCGGCCTGGTGAACCCGGCGCAGCAGGTCGGCCTGTGGATAGTCTCGGTTCTCCAATCCCAGTCGGCCGCGCGCATCGGCTTCGCAGGCCAGGAGGAACTGTTCGAAGCGTTGCGGCTTGCGCAGGGTGTCCAAACCCAGCAAGGTCTTGAGCAGGGTTTGCGGACGCAACTCCAGC
>WBZT01002435.1_pt1 | contig 12918 bp, 12 predicted proteins | sample 5204241 | NCBI WGS metagenome assembly WBZT01 (sample SAMN12344358, study PRJNA552823) | activated sludge metagenome | biome: Activated sludge suspended growth; feature: Nitrification reactor; material: Wastewater; isolation source: activated sludge from nitrification reactor of wastewater... | reverse complement strand
ACCCATGCCCACGATCTGGTGTGTCGCCAATGTGCCGGAGCGGAAACCGCGCTCATGGCCGCCGCCATGCATTTGCGCTTCCAGCCTGATGCGCGGCTTGCGACTCACATACAGCGCGCCTATGCCTTTGGGGCCATAAGTCTTGTGCGCAGAAAAGCTCATCAGGTCAACCGGCAGCTTTTGCAGGTCAATCTCCACCTTGCCGGTGGCCTGGGCCGCGTCCACATGGAACACAATCCCCTTTTCCCGGCATAACTTGCCCAAAGCTTCGATATCCTGGATCACGCCAATTTCGTTGTTGACCAGCATGACGGAAGCCAGCACCGTATCCGGGCGCAAAGCCGCCTTGAAAGCCTCTATATCTATCAGGCCATTTTCCAACGGCGCCAGGTAAGTGGCTGTGAAGCCTTGCCTTTCGAGCTCGCGCACGGTATCCAGCACCGCCTTGTGCTCGGTCTTGATCGTGATGATGTGTTTGCCCTTGCTGGCATAAAAGTGGGCAGCCCCCTTGATGGCAAGGTTGTTGGATTCAGTCGCGCCGGAAGTCCAGATAATGTCCTTGGGGTCACAATTCACCAGCGCCGCCACCTGCTCCCGCGCCAGTTCCACAGCAGCCTCGGCCTCCCAGCCATAGGCATGGCTACGCGAAGCAGGATTACCGTATAGCTCGGTAAGGAAAGGGATCATTTTTTCCGCCACCTTGGGATCAATCGGGGTTGTAGCGGAATAGTCCAGATAAATAGGTTTTTTCATGAATGTTTCCCGACAGGTTCGAGTCAACATTCAATTAGCAATCCTTGTGCCACTTGGACAGGATTATCTATCCATCTGAATTTTATGGAATTTAAATTGTCGGCCAAGATGCTCGATGACGCACTTGTCGCAAATGTCGTCTTCATGACACGATTTGCGCGACAAATATACTGGGGGAAACCAGGCAGGAAACTACTGGCGGAGAGGGCGGGATTCGAACCCGCGACAGAGTTACCCCTGTGCCACCTTTCCAGGGTGGTGACTTAAACCACTCATCCACCTCTCCGAAGGGGGCGAATTGTAACCTATGTCACCGGTTTGTGAAACTAGGCTGTGGCGGGTTCCGCCTGAGATGCCATCTGCGGCCTTTTAGAGAGCAGGAAATAGGTTTGTACGATGCCCTTGCCTTTTACATCTATAGGCTCACGCTCTTCAAACTCATATTCACTTTTCAGCAGCTTGTAAGTGGCCTCGGATACGTGAATCCGGTTTGGCATGCCATGGTGTTCCATGCGGCTGGCCATATTGACCGTGTCACCCCACATGTCATAGCTGAATTTGGCACTGCCAATCACACCCGCAATGACGGGCCCCGTGTTAATGCCGATACGCATCATCAGGTGTTTCCCAGCGCCACCCACCTCATCAATCGCCTGAATCATGTCGAGTGCAAGGTTGGCAATCGCTTCCGCGTGATCCGGGCGAGCCTCGGGTGCACCCCCAACCACCATGTAGGCATCACCAATCGTTTTGATTTTTTCGACATGGTGCTTTTCTGCCAGCTCATCGAAGCGGGAAAACACCCGGCTCAACATTTCAACCAGGGCATCTGCCGGCATACCGGCAGAGATGGTGGTAAACCCGACCAGGTCAGCAAACAAAACTGTCACGGACTCATGGCGGTCGGCAATACGCTCCCCGCTCTGCTTGAGGCGGTCAGCAATACTCTTGGGCAGGATGTTAAGTAGCAGGCGGTCTGTTTTTCCCTGCTCGCTGACCAACGCCACCATGGCTCGCTCAGTCTGCGACTGGAAATAACGCATCACGAAGTAAAGGATAGTGGCAGAACCGCTTACGTTGACCAGGAACGACCATGTTTTCGCTCGTTCCGGGATATCCGGAGCAAAACCGGCAAACGTATCGTTCATGAACCATGAAAATATGGTCAGCAGAAAAAACAGGATGAACCATGGTGTGGATTGTTTACGGCCTAGCAGCAGCATGGCACCAACCGGTGACAGGATGCCCCAGATGGCGATACTGCTGGAGGCCTCATACCCGCCTATGATCCATTGCATGAAAAATGGCATCACCAGCAGCATGGCAAGCTGGGTAAAGGTGAAGTAGTTGGCGCGCTTCAGACGGTAAAACACCAGCAAACTGGTATAGGAAAAGACGATGTAGGCGTACGGAAACAGCACCATGAAAGCATAACCACCGCCCAGATTCGAAAATACGCTAATCCAGAACACGCTGATTAAGGTCTGGGCTCCCACCATCAACCCCATTATGACGGTGCCCACCTTGTCCTGGGATGGGTTGTAGACGTCGCTGGCGAGGTTGGAAAATGGTTTGACCAGATCTTTTATTTGCATGGAGTCGGTTTCTTTTATGGGGCTGTTTCGTCTTGGCGGTTCGCCGGAAAACTATATCTCATGCATCTATTGAACACCAGCAGTGTTAAAGAAATTTAGCTTCGTCATAGCAGATGGGATAAAATGCGCGGGGCGGGCCTCCCCGCATTGCTGGGTAGCCAACCTGGTCAGGTCCGGAAGGAAGCAGCCACAGTTATCTTAAGCAAGTGCCGGGGCAAAGGCTCGCCCCTTTCTTATCAGAAGCCGAAATTTTCCATGAGCTATCAAGTCCTTGCGCGGAAATGGCGGCCCAAAACCTTTACACAGGTGGTGGGGCAGGAACACGTGGTCAGGGCGCTCACCCATGCCCTGGAACAGCAGCGCCTGCACCATGCCTACCTGTTCACCGGCACACGCGGCGTGGGCAAAACCACGTTGGCGCGCATCATCGCCAAGGCGCTGAATTGTGAAACAGGTATCACCCCTGCCCCATGCGGCGTTTGCAGCACCTGCACTGAAATTGACCGGGGACGCTTTGTTGACCTGCTGGAAGTGGATGCCGCCTCCAACACCCAGGTAGACGCCATGCGTGACCTGCTGGATAACGCTCAGTACGCGCCTACAGCAGGCCGCTTCAAGGTGTATATCATCGACGAAGTGCACATGCTGTCACGCTCGGCGTTTAACGCCATGCTGAAAACCCTGGAAGAGCCCCCCGCCCACGTCAAGTTCATCCTGGCGACTACCGACCCGCAAAAAGTCCCGGTGACGGTGCTGTCACGTTGCCTGCAATTCAACCTGAAGCAGATGGTGCCCGCTTCCATCGCCAGCCATCTCAAGGCTATCCTTGAGCAGGAATCCATAGAAGCAGACAGCACTTCGCTCAACCTGATTGCACGCGCCGCCCAGGGCAGCATGCGTGATGCCCTTTCCCTGCTGGATCAGGCCATTGCTTATGGTGCGGGCAAGGTCAGCGGCGCCGAAGTGCGTGCCATGCTGGGGGCGATAGACCAGGACTACCTGTTCAACCTGCTGGAAGCCCTGTTGCAAGGGGATGGCAAGGGACTGATGGATCAGGCCACCGCAATGGAAGAGCGCAGCCTTTCCTTTGATGCCGCATTGCAGGATATGGCGGCCCTGCTGCACCAGATCAGCCTGGCGCAAACCCTGCCACAGACACTGGCCGAGGACATGCCGGATCGTGAACGTATCTTGCAACTGGCAAACCGTATAAGCGCCGAAGATGCGCAGCTGTATTACCAGATCGCTTTACTGGGTCGCCGTGACCTGTCACTGGCGCCGGACGAATTCGCCGGTTTCTCCATGACATTGCTGCGTATGCTGGCCTTTACCCCGGAAAACAAAGCCAGCGCGCCTGCACCCCGGGTTGTGGAATCAAGGCCAGTCGTAGCGGCAAGTTCTGCTCCCTCTCCCGCGCAGGAAAACCCTGAGCCAGCAGCTCCAGTGCAAGCTGCTACAGCCACCTTTGATGGCAACTGGCGTGGGTTTGTGGAATCCCTGAAACCGGGTAGCGCGCGCATGCTGGCACAAAATTGCGCTCTCGCCAGCTTTGATAACGGCCAGATGCTGCTCAATGTACCATCGGCACATAAACACCTGCTGGAAGCCCAATACCAGACTGCCCTGAAAGCCCTACTCAAGGAACGCTTTGGCGCGCAATTACAAGTTCGCATAGAACAAGGCGACAGCCAGCCCACTCCGGCCGAACAGATTTCCGGTGAAAAAGCAGCACGCCAGGCCAGTGCGGAAGAATCACTGCGCAGCGATCCGTTTGTGCAGGACGTATTGAATGAATTCGGTGCTACCCTGGTGCCATCCAGTATCAAACCTATCTGAACAAGGAGTTGTAAACATGATGAAAGGCGGCCTTGGCAACCTGATGAAGCAGGCGCAAGCCATGCAGGAAAACATGAAGCGCGCGCAGGAAGAACTCGCCAGTATCGAGGTGGAAGGTAGTGCCGCCGCCGGTATGGTCAAGGTCGTGATGACCTGCCGCAACGTGGTACGCCGCGTCACCATAGACCCTTCCCTGCTGGCTGACGACAAAGACATGCTGGAAGACCTGGTGGCCGCCGCTGTGAACGATGCCATCCGCAAGGCGGAAGATACTGCCCAGGAAAAAATGGGCCGCATTACAGCGGGCATGCCGCTGCCCCCGGGTATGAAACTGCCGTTCTGATGCATCCCCCCTCCTCGCTCGAACACCTTATCGAAGCGCTTCGCTGCCTGCCCGGCGTGGGTCCCAGAACCGCGCAGCGTATGGCCTACCACCTGCTGCAGCGCAATCGTCCTGGTGCCGAGGGTCTGGTGGTGGGGTTGCAGCAAGCCCTGCAGAAAATCCGCCATTGTGAGAAATGCAACAATTTCAGCGAGTCTGATATCTGCCCGCTTTGCGCTTCTGGCAAGCGGGACGCGCATCAGCTCTGTGTGGTGGAAATGCCCACCGACCTGCTGATGCTGGAACAAACCCAAAGTTATACCGGCATGTATTTTGTACTGATGGGCCGCCTGTCACCACTGGATGGTGTCGGCCCCAGGGAAATCCATCTGGATCGTTTGCTCAAGCGCGCGCAGGATGGGGAAGTTCAGGAAGTGATACTTGCCACGAATTACACGGTGGAAGGTGAAGCCACCGCGCATTATGTCGGTGAACTTCTGAAAGCCCGTGGGCTCAAGGTGAGCCGCATTGCACGCGGCCTGCCCATGGGCGGAGAAATCGAGCATGTGGATGCGGGCACCCTGGCACAAGCCATGCTGGAACGCCGCCAGTTAAAGTAGCTGCACCAGCTCCCATGGCTTGCTGATGGCGGCATATGCGCCCCATTCCAGCGGCTTGTCATGGGCATCCAGGTAGCCATATAGCGCCACTATTGTAGCCATCCCAGCGGCAGCACCGGCTACCATGTCACGCTCCGCATCGCCCACATAAAGACAATCTCCCGGGCTGGCTCCGATGATCCGGCTGGCCAGCAGCAAGGTATCCGGCGCTGGCTTGGGTTGCGGACAATCATCCCCGCTGACAATTGCACCTGCCCTTTGCGCCAAGCCCAATGCTTCCATCAAGGGACGGGTAAACCGGCTGGGCTTGTTGGTGACCACGCCCCAGCTTAATCCTTGGGCCTCTATGTGCTGCAGCAACTCGGCAATGCCTTCAAACAGTACCGGCTGGCGACAGAACACCTCATCATAGAGCGCCAGGTATTCTTCACGCTTTTCGGCAAAATCCGGTGATTCCGGGGTAATGCCGAATCCCACGCCCAGCAGCCCACGGGAACCATGCGAGGCATGCGGGCGTATGGTTTCCATGGCCAAAGGCTGCAATCCATGCCGCTCACGCTGCATGTTGAGCGCCAACCCCAAATCGGGTGCGGTGTCAGCCAGGGTGCCGTCCAGGTCAAACAATACGGCCTTGTACTTCATGCTTTTCTGGCGCGCAGCAAATAATTAACGGCAACATCTGATCCCAGGCGATAGGTCCTGGTTAGTGGGTTGTAGCTCATGCCGATGATTTCCTCAACTTGCAACCCGGCTTCACGACACCAGCGCGACAACTCGGAGGGTTTGATGAATTTCTGGTAATCATGCGTGCCTTTGGGCAACATATTCAGGATGTATTCCGCGCCAAGCACTGCAAACAAATAGGATTTCGGGTTACGGTTCAAGGTGGAAAAAAACACCTGCCCGCCCGGCTTCACCAATGACGCACAGGCCTGCACGATAGACTGTGGCTCCGGCACATGCTCCAGCATTTCCAAGCAGGTCACCACATCGAAACTCTCAGGATGCTCGCTGGCCATCTGCTCTGCTGACACCAGGCGATATTCCACTTTTGCCCCGCTTTCCAACTGGTGCAACCTTGCCACTGACAAGGCCTTTCCCCCCAGATCGATACCTGTCACCACCGCGCCACGTGCAGCCATGGATTCAGACAGGATGCCTCCGCCACACCCCACATCCAGCGCACTTTTGCCCGCCAGTGCGACTGATCGGTCAATGTAATCCAGGCGTAACGGGTTGATGTCGTGCAGGGGTTTGAATTCGCTTTTTGGATCCCACCATTTGTGCGCCAACGCCGCAAACTTCATGAGTTCATGCGGATCGGCATTCGTTGTCATTTGAGCTTGTTCTGCCATGCCTTTGCTTTCTCGAGAATTTCCTTTTCATGTACCCTAACCGGCATGCCATTCTGCAGCAGGATTTCACCTCCCACCCACACATGGCTGACCTGGCGTCGTGAAGCAGCATAGATTAAATGCGACACTGGATCGAAGCATGGTGTGGTTTCCGGGGCAGAGAGGTCTATTGCCATCAAATCTGCAGCTTTGCCCATTTCTATACTGCCAATTTCGTGTTCCATACCCAGCGCCATCGCTGCATTAATAGTGGCCATTTCAAGCGCCTGCCAAGCGGGGACAGCTTCAGCATCTCCGGTTACCCCCTTTGCCAGCAAGGCGGCCAGTCGTATCTCATGCAGCATGTCCAGCGTGTTGTTGCTGGCTGCACCATCCGTGCCTATACCCACATTCACACCAGCTCCCAGCAAAGCCTTGATTGGCGCAATACCGCTCGCCAGCTTGAGGTTGGAAGCTGGACAATGTGCAATGTGACAGCCGCATTCCGCCAGCAGTTCAATTTCCCCCGGGCTTAGGTGAACACCATGCGCCGCAATCAGGTTGGGGCCCAGCACACCCATATCCGCCAAACGCGCAATGGGACGCAAGCCAAACTCCGCCTCACTCTTGGCCAGTTCGTCCAGCGTTTCATGCAAGTGGATATGGATATTGAGATCAAGCTGCTCGGCAAAGGTCATTACCTTCTCAAAGCTGCGGTTACTCACGGTATAAGGCGCATGAGGCGCCAGACATGTGTTGATACGATCCTGACCATGCAGCCTGTCACGCAGATCAAAACCCTTGCGCAAATAGTCATCGGCATCGGCGGCATAGCGTGTGGGGAACTCGATGACAATCAGCCCCAGGCAGGCACGCATGCCTGTCCTGATGGCAGCCTCGGCAGTTTGTTCCGGAAAAAAATACATGTCCGAGAAACAGGTCACGCCACCACGCATCATTTCCAGGCAAGCCAGTAATGAACCATCACGCACAAAATCTTCCGCTACATGCTCACTTTCTGCTGGCCAGATATGTTCAGTCAGCCAGCGCATCAAAGGAAGATCATCCGCATAGCCGCGTAACAAAGTCATCGCGGCGTGGGTGTGCAAATTGATCAAGCCAGGAAACAGTGCATGCTCCGGTAATTCAACAATCGTCCCGGGCTTAAACCGCGCCAGTGCCTCTTCTCTGGGCAACAACCCGACCACTCTGCCCTGCTGGATAGCCACGGCATGTTGTTGTAGCACTTGGCCATGTGGGCGCACAGGGACGACCCATTTAGGGAAAATCAGGGTATCAACGGAGTTCAGCATAAAAGTTCGGGCCGTAAAAAAGCCCCGCCTAGCGGGGCTTTTTGAACTGGTTCAATCTCAATCACTCACCTGTCTGGCGTTGAGCTTCGATTTCTACCACAACGCGACGGTTAGGTTGCAGGCATTCAATCAGCTTCTTGCCACGCACACCCTTGCAGTCTGCTACAGGCTCTTTCTCACCCTTGCCAACCGCATGCAGACGGGATTCTGCAATCCCCTGGCTGGCGATGTACTTCTTCACCTGGTTGGCACGACGCTCGGACAGCTTCTGGTTGTAGTTGTCGTCACCAATACGGTCGGTATGACCGGAAATCAGCACCAGCTCGACTTCAGGATGGGCACGCATCTTCTCAACCACTTCGATATCCAGGATGCGTTTACCTTCATCCTTGAGGTTGTCCTTGTCGAAACCAAACAGCACTTCGGCTTGCAGGGTCATACGCTCAAATACCGGCTTGGCAGGACCGATCGGCTCGGCTTCGCTGGCATCCATGAGCGGCGGCAATGCCTCATCATCAGTCGGAGCAATGTCATCCATCGCAGGCGCTGCCGGTTCCGGCATCGGTGCTACTGAGGCAACTTGTTTGGGCGCACCAAAATTGAAAATAACACCCAGATTCAGGTAAGTATTACCGATGGTTTCATCATCGCGGTTGTTTACACCACTGAAAATACCAGTGGCTTCGGCCTTGCTCCACACGTGGCGAATATCGGCTTGCAAGCCGATATTGTCAGTTACAAAATATTGCAGACCTGCACCCACATTGGCCATCCATGAAGTCTTGCTTTCATCCTGGCCAGCCACATTGCTGTAATCCACACGGTTGCGGGCAGCGCCCACACCAGCCATTACAAAAGGACGCAGCTTGTCGCGGCTGAACATGTAAAGAGCATCAATGCCAAACAAGGTTTGCTTGAACTTGCCATTGTCAAAATTAACATCATCATCCACGCTGGCGTGGCTCAGACCAAGCTGCACATCCCAGTGCTCGCTCAACTGCTTACCCAAACGTACAAAATAAGATGCATCGGTATTGTCAGCATCCAGTTCGCTATCTGTATGAATGGCACCAACACCTGGCATCAAGTACCAGGAACCTTGATAGGCACCATCTTCAGCCAGTGCAGCTGTAGTAGAAAGGCCGAATGCAGCGGCAATTGCGAGAGAAATCAGCTTGGTTTTCATGTTGTTAAATCCCTGTTGGATACACTTCAACGAACTATACGCAAAGGTCAGGCAGAATGCAACGCCCATGCGGGTTTCAGGGCTTTTTGATTGGTCATGAAATCAGCACTGTTGCCATTCTGCAACAACGACGAAATATGGGCCACCCTTTCCGCTTGTAATTGGTTGATTCGTAGGCTTTTATCACACAAGGCACCCCTAAAACCGAGGTAATCCGCCCCTAGCGTGCACAGCACCTCTATATCGTCTACCTTGAGCGAGCCGGCCAATCCACTCATCAACCCCGCACTTCTTGCTTCCGCAACAAAATCCGCCAGTTGTTGGCGATTGAGATAGTCAGTCAAGGATCGCCCATTCTTTCTGGCAGTATCCAGCATGACACCATAAAAACCGTTATTGGCCAGCTCCGGTAAAAGAGCATGATCCCGGATTATGTCGGCAAACATGACCAGCACCAGCCTGGTTTTCTGGGAAATTTCACCAAGTTGTTGCAGACATTGCCACATGTCGTCGTTTTCAAAAAAACCGATTTTGACCACATCCACCCCGGTAGCAGCCATCGCCCGAACAGCAGGCACCAGCGTTTGCGGCGTCATTGGCAGATCCCCCACTGTTGCGCTGACAGGCTTACGCCCTCCCACCAGTTCCACCACCCTACCTACAGTATGCAAAGGTAGCGCTCCCAATGCGCCTGCAAGAGGGTTTTTCAGGTCTATGATGTCAGCGCCATTCGCCAGGGCAACCTGCGCCTCTTCGGCATTCATCACGCTTGCCAAGAATCCTGTCATGCCAGATTGCCTCCGCTTTGTGCTGCACGGAAATTCTCGATTTTTTCCATCAACCAACCCCAAGCCTGGGCTTCCCGCTCACCGGCTGTTTTGTTAATGGCAATGGACAAGTAGCCGATTTCCTCATCTATCTTTCCGGCGGGCAGCATGTGCAAACGACTCACCAATACAGCCAGTTCTATTACCGCCGCCTGGGCACGGTTAAAACCCCGGAATGGCAAATGATTCACTTCATTTACCACGCGGAACCATAGTTCCGGGCGTAGTTCGTGCTCCACCACATTCACCAACTCCAGTTCCCTGTGTGCAAGCGCACCCTGCAGCACCCAACCATTCACTTTTTCTGCCTTGTTTAGAGCCCACTCCCGCCGGCCAGTAAGCGCCCCGGCAAAAACCCGCACATCATCTGTCAGGTTGATGACTGCGGTTTTACTACGCAGCAGGTTATCCAGCGTTGCGGAGGGCTTGAAGGGCGCAATCAGGGTCAAGTCGTTACGTTGCCTGATACCGAAAGGCGCAATATGCGCTCCGCCATCTTCCGCAAGACTGGTAACGATCACCTCGTAAATCAGTTCTGCACTCATTTTTTTGCCTTCTTGCCACCGGCAGACTCACGATGGGCCACGCGCCCTCTTGGGTCAGGCGTGACCGAGCTGCAACCCCATTCCAGCTCCTCATCCTGCACATAACGCTTGCCTAGTTGCCAGGCAATTTGGGCGCGCGCCAGCTCCACCCCCAGATAGAAGGCATGTGAGGCATCATCGTCCACTTTGAGGCCGGGATAAAGGCGAAATGGATCAGTATCAATCTGGTGGCTGTCACGGTTATACACATGCACACCATCCACGCTCACCTGAACGCGAAAATTGCCATCCTTGACCTGGGCTGCAAACTCGCTGATTTCTTCATTGCTGTAGGGAAATGGCCGACGGTCATGCAAACCAAGCAACGCTGGCGAATAATCGCGAGGCAATCGCTGATCCTGCCCGGCGGCATACATGACGCGCCTTGCCATATCGGCTTCTGCTACCGCGTTCCTGGCATGCGGACTAACCGAAGTTGTCAGTACCGCGTTGATACCCAGTTCGGCAATGATCCCGAACAGAACAGCATTGATCCCGGTAGTATCTGCATCCGTCAGCTCGGTCAGGTTGCCAATACCCATCATGACAGGGATGTTGGGGTATTTTTTTCGCAGTTTGTGGTAGCGCACGATGGATGTGGCTAGTCCGAACGGAATGGGGTCCAGAATGGGGTCAGCGATAAACGCCCTGCCCTTTTTCTGCATGGTCTCGATCGCACGATACAGCGAAGTCATGTTGCCCGGTTTGGCCGGGATCAATACCGGTGTGGCCGCCACCTCATCACAAACCCACAGCGATTTTTCATTAAGGGATAGCAGGTAATCCGCCCCGGCATGCCCACCACGCAAAAGGTCGTTACTGTCCAGGGAGTCCACGCTAACTTTGAATCCGCTTGCCTTGAGCATCTTGATTGCCGCTTCCAGATGCGGAAATGGTGTATTGGGCAGGCAACCCAGGTCGATGACATCCGCCCCTTGCGCCTGGTAGTTCTGAGCCCGCTTTAATATGCCCTCCACCGTCAGATGGGGCGCCTCAACAATTTCGGCAAAGATCAACGTGTTATACTGGCTCAAATCCGGTTTTTTGCCGCCTCTCCCAAAATACTGCGGCAAATCCTTGAGGTCTTCCGGGCCGCGCTCTACCGGTACCCCATATTTTTCCCTGAGAGGCGTCAGTTCGCCCACGCACAGGCCAGGGATTACCACGCGGTCGGCGGCACCCACGTCAGGCAATCGCCGTGCAATCATCTCAGGTGTCATCAGCGCCGCAACCGAAACACCCAGTTGGGTCACATCGTAAGTAAATGGGGTTGGCTGCATTTCGGCCAGCACCTTGTGCAGGCTTTTTTCGGCCAGCTTACCGGTCAGGAAGAGGATGTTTTCAGCCACGACAGTCGGGCCTGAATTGCAGATTCGAGTTGGGCCATATCAGCCGCCACTGTGGTTTCCTCGAAGGTTTTGAGTTTTTCCATATTTTCGAGGTCGATGCGGCGTGGATAAACCTTGACTACATTCTCCCGCGGCGCATCCGACTCCAGTTCCGGCTCGGTGTCACAGGCAAACACGATGCTGGGAACCCGGCACTTGCCGGCTTGAGCAAAAATATTGGTCACCAGATTATCGGAAATACCACACACCATTTTGGCCACGGTGTTAGAGCTGGTCGGTGCAATCACCACCGTGTGGTAAACCCCATGGTAGAACAGTTCCACCGGTACCGCGCTGGCGGTTTTATCCTGGAACACACGCCCCACGTTATGGGTGTAGCCGTACTGCTGGAGAATTTCCGCTGCTGCTCTGGACAGGAACAGGTCTACATCTTCAAGCTTGTGAATGATATCCAGACATTCGCGCAGGTAGTGCCCTGAACCGGTCAAGGCCCAGGCCAGCCGCTGCTTTTCTTGCTTGAGGGACAATCTCAGACCTCGAAAGGATGGCGTAAGACGATGGTTTCGTCACGCTCGGGGCCCGTGGAGATGATGTCTACTGGCACAGCGCAGACCTCTTCCATCCGCTTGAGGTAATTCTTGGCGGCTACGGGCAAGTCTTCGTAACGTTTGATACCAATGGTACTTTCAGACCAGCCAGGCATTTCCTCGTAAATGGGTTCGCAATGATCCAGCGCTTCGGCACCCACCGGGAAAATGTCATGTCGCACACCACCAATGTTATAGCCCACGCCAATCTGCACGGTTTCCATGCCATCCATCACATCCAGCTTGGTGATGCACAGGCCGGAAACCCCGTTGATCTGGATGGAACGTTTGAGCGCGGCAGCGTCAAACCAGCCGCAACGGCGTGCCCGACCGGTGGTAGAGCCGAATTCGTGGCCACGGGTGGCGAGTTGTTTGCCGATAGGATCCAGCTTGCTTTCGGCATCATAAAGCTCGGTGGGGAACGGCCCGGAACCTACGCGGGTGGTATAAGCCTTGGTAATACCCAGCACATAATTCAGCATCTGCGGGGCGACGCCGCTACCCGTGGTAGCGCCACCGGCGATGGTGTTGGATGACGTGACAAATGGATAGGTGCCGTGATCCACATCCAGCAGCGCACCCTGCGCACCCTCGAACAGCAGGGGCTTGCCC
>WBZT01002434.1_pt1 | contig 12921 bp, 11 predicted proteins | sample 5204241 | NCBI WGS metagenome assembly WBZT01 (sample SAMN12344358, study PRJNA552823) | activated sludge metagenome | biome: Activated sludge suspended growth; feature: Nitrification reactor; material: Wastewater; isolation source: activated sludge from nitrification reactor of wastewater... | reverse complement strand
CGACGTCAGCCTGCGCGGCGCGGTGTCGATCGCCCGCCGGTTGCAGGACCCGCTCGCCGAACTGGTGAAGATCGACCCGAAATCGATCGGCGTCGGCCAGTATCAGCACGACGTCAGCCAGAGCAAGCTGGCGAGAACGCTCGACGCGGTGGTCGAAGATTGCGTCAATGCGGTCGGTGTCGACGTCAATACCGCCTCGGTGCCGCTGCTGCAGCGCGTCTCCGGGCTCAGCGCGACGCTGGCGGCGAACATCGTCGCCTATCGCGACGAACATGGCGCCTTCCGCAACCGCCAGACGCTGAAAAAAGTGCCGCGGCTCGGCGAAAAAACCTTCGAACTGGCTGCCGGTTTCCTGCGCATCCGCGAGGGTGACAACCCGCTCGACCATTCGGCGGTCCATCCGGAAGCCTATCCCTTGGTCGAGCGCATTCTGGCCGACATTCGCAAAGGCGTCGGCGAAGTGATCGGTGACCCGCGGCTGTTGAAAAACCTGTCGCCGGAAAAATACGCCAACGAGCAATTCGGCGTGCCGACCGTGCGTGACATCCTCAAAGAACTGGAAAAACCAGGGCGCGACCCGCGGCCGGAATTCAAAGCCGCCAGTTTCCGGGAAGGCGTCGAACGTATTGGTGATCTGCAGCCGGGAATGATTCTCGAAGGTGTCGTCACCAATGTGGCCAATTTCGGCGCCTTCGTCGATATCGGCGTGCATCAGGACGGACTGGTGCATATCTCGGCGCTTGCCGACCAGTTCGTCAAGGACCCGCGCAACGTCGTCAAGACCGGCGATGTGGTAAAAGTGAAAGTGATCGAAGTCGACCTGCCGCGGCAGCGCATCGCCTTGAGCATGCGGCTGAGCGACGAACCGGCGACGGCGGCGAAAGCGTCGCCAGCGCCACTGAGCACCAAAGGCCAGCAGCGGCAGAGCGCCCAGCCGGCGCCGGTCGGTGCGATGGCCAGTGCTTTCGCCAAGCTGAAGCGCTGAACCCTGCGCTGTTACAGGAGCAATCTGCCGAGTACGCCATGACGACCGCTATCCTCTTCGACCTCGACGGTACGCTGATCGACTCGCGCCCGGCAATCGTCGATACCTTTGCCGCTGTCTTGCAGGCGCATCACATCGAAGCGCGCGTTCCCTGGCCGGCGTTACGCATCGGCCCGCCGTTGGCGGTGACGCTGCGCGAACTGGCCGGCGACGTCGACGCGGCCTTGCTCGCCGCGCTGATTGCCGATTTCAAGGCCCGTTACGACAGCACCGGCTACCGCGCCAGCCGCATTTTCGACGGCATCGCCGAACTGCTCGCTGCTCTGCATGCCGACGGCCGTGCCTGTTATCTGGCGACGAACAAGCGTTTGCACCCGACCCGGCTGATTCTCGACCATCTCGGCTGGCAGCGCTATTTCATCGATGTGTACGCGCTTGACCGCCAGTCGCCGCCGCTACCCGACAAAGCGGCGATGTTGCGTCAGTTGCTCGCCGAGCATGAACTCGCCGCCCGTCGATCGGTTTATGTTGGCGACACACCGGAAGATCAGCAGGCTGCCGAGGCAGCCGGATTGACGTTCGTCGGTGTGAGTTGGGGCTATGGCGCACTCCCCGCAGAGCACCCTTGGCATGTCACATCGCCGCAGGAGTTGCTGAACACGCTGCGCCATCTGGCGTCACCTGGATCAGCGATTGTTGCCCGCTGAAAGACCATGACATGCCGCGTGCTTGTCGAACGGTGGCGCACCTACGAAACGCCCGCCAGCGGCCACTGACCTTGCGCGAAGTCACCTCCGATTAATCGCCGAGGTCGCCCAACTCGATCGGTTTGCTGCGTGGAGCGCTGTGGCGCGGCAGCAGCAAGGACAGCAGACCGGCAATGAGCACGAAAATGGCGGAAGCCCACAAGCAGGCGACCAGCCCCTGTTGCGCCCCGCTTTGCAGTCCCCATTGATAAAGTGCGCCAGAGAGCACGGTGCCCGTCAGCCGGCCGGCGGCGTTGGCCATGTAATAGAAGCCGACGTTCATGGTCACTTTGTCGCTGTCGGTATACGCCAGGATGAGATACGAATGGACGGCCGAATTGAGCGCGAAGACCACACCGAAGAGGATCAGGCCGACGACGACGACACGCGCCGGTGCGATGCCGGCGTCGAGAGCGAGCGCAATCGCCGCCGGCAAGGCGGCAAGGGCGAAGGCGAGGATCGTCGCCGTCCGGCCGTCGGGTTCGCGCCGTTCCTGCACCCGACTGCGCAGCAGGCCCGGCGTCGCTGCCTGGACGATGCCATAGCCGATGACCCAGACGGCGAGAAAACCGCCCGATTGCCAGAAACTCCAGCCGAGGACGCTGGATAGAAACACCGGCAAACCGACGACGAACCACACGTCACGCGCGCCGAAAAGAAAGATGCGCGCCGCGGCGAGTTTGTTGACCGCCCCATTGCGGGAGAACATCTGCCCGAATTTCGCTTTTTTGTTCGCCTGACCGAGTCCGCCGCGCATCAGCAAGGCGGTCAGCAGCAGCGTCGTAGCGACGAGCGCGACCAGCCAGCGCAGAGCGCTTTGGAAATCGAGCAGCGTCAGCAGCAGTCCGCCGAGGAAGAAACCGACGCCTTTCAGGGCATTTTTCGAGCCGGTCAATATCGCCACCCAGCGATAGAGCGTCGCCGACGCCTCTTTGGGGACAATCAGTTTGACGGCGCTTTTCGAACTCATCTTGGTCATGTCCTTGGCGATACCGCTCAAGGCTTGCGAGACCATCACGTAGGCAACGACCAGCGCGCTTGGCGGGGCGAAAGCAAGCATCGACAAGGCGACGAGCTGCGTGCCGAGACCGATGAACAAGGTCGACTTCAAGCCGAAGCGCGCGCCGATATAGCCGCCGAACAGATTGGTCAGGATGCCGAACACTTCGTAGAAGATGAACAGCGAAGCGACTGCCAGCGGCGTGTAGCCGAGGTTGTAGAAATAGAACAGCACCAGCATGCGCATGGCGCCGTCGGTGACGGTATCGGCCCAATACGCGCCGGTGACCAGCAGATAGTTGCGCAAACCGGCACGCGCGGCGGGCGCTTTGGGAGGCGGGTTCATGGTCTGGGCTCTGCCTGTGCCGGGAAACGCGCCGTCTCGCCGGAAATGGCAAGGCGGCGGTGCTGAACGTAAGCGATGGCAATTTCGTCGTTGCCATCGGCCATCAAATTACATTACATCGCGCGGGCCATTTTTTGCGCCAGTTCGACATAACGGTTGGCGTAACCCCATTCGTTGTCGTACCAGGCGTAAATCTTGACCAGGGTGTCGTTGATCACCAGGGTATGTGCGGCATCGATGATCGTCGAACGCGGATCACCGGAATAATCCATCGAGACCAACGGCCGTTCCTCGTAACCGAGTATGCCCTGCAATGCGCCGGCGGCCGCCTGCTTGAGTAGACCGTTGACTTCCTCGACGCTCGTCGGGCGCTGCATTTCGAAAACACAGTCGGTCAAGGACGCGTTGAGCAGCGGCACGCGCACCGCGTGACCGTCGAGTTTGCCTTTCAGCTCAGGAAAGATCAGCGCGATCGCCGTTGCCGAACCGGTGGTCGTCGGCACCAGCGACAGGCTCGAGGCGCGCGCGCGGCGCAGGTCCTTGTGCATCTGATCGTGCACACTCTGCGTGTTGGTCGAGCTGTGGATGGTGGTGATCATGCCATGCGAAATGCCGATCCCTTCATGGACGACTTTGACGACCGGTGCCAGGCAGTTGGTGGTGCACGAAGCGGCGGTGACGATGTGATGCCGGGACGGCTCGTAGAGGTGATCATTGATGCCCATGACGATGTTCAAGGTATTCTCGTCCTTGACCGGTGCGGCGACGACCACTTTCCTGACGCCTGCCGCCAGATACGGCGACAGCGTCTCGACCGTCCGCCACTTGCCGCTGGCTTCGAGCACCAGATCGACACCGGCTTCGCGCCACGGCCCGCCGGCAACGTCTTTCGCCGTGCTGTAGCCGATCGAACGGCCGTCGATCAGCAGCCGGCCGTCGTCGACGCCGATGTCGTGCCGCCAGCGGCCATGCACCGAATCGAATTCCAGCAGATGAGCCGCTGCGTCTACCGGACCGTTGGCTTCGTTGATATGCACGAACTCGAGTTCGGGAAAATTCCAGGCGGCGCGCAGCGCCAATCGGCCAATACGGCCAAATCCGTTGATGCCGACCTTGATGGACATAGTTTCATTTCCTCCGGGAAACGGTGTGGGCGGGAGATAAAAATGCCGCTATGTTGGCGCGGCATTGATTTTTCGCAGACTGATATTTCTATAATGCTAGAATGTTGGAAATATGTAAACCCCGTGCTGCCTGGCAAGTCATCGATAAGGTCTCTACGGTGCACGCCTGACAAATGAGCGCTATTACCCGCAAACTATCCTTTCTCGACCGCTATTTGACGCTTTGGATATTTTCAGCCATGGCGATCGGCATCGCTTTCGGCTATTTCTTTCCACAGGTCGAGGCCGGCATACAGTCCTTTCAGGTCGGGACGACCAACGTGCCGATCGCTGCCGGTTTGATCCTGATGATGTATCCGCCCTTTGCCAAGGTGCGCTACGAAGAACTGCCGGAAGTCTTTCGGGACAAGAAGGTGCTCGTTCTGTCGCTGTTGCAGAACTGGCTGATCGGACCGTTGCTGATGTTTGCGCTGGCGACACTGTTTTTGGCGGACAAGCCGGAATACATGGTCGGACTGATTCTGATCGGTCTGGCACGCTGCATCGCCATGGTCATCGTCTGGAACGAAATCGCCAAGGGATCGACCGAGTACGCGGCCGGACTGGTAGCCTTCAATTCGATTTTTCAGGTCCTGTTCTACAGTGTTTATGCTTGGCTGTTCGTCACCATCCTGCCGCCGCTGTTCGGATTGAGCGCCTACACCGTCAAGGTGACGATGGGTCAGATTGCCAAAAGCGTCATAATTTACCTGGGCATTCCTTGTCTGGCCGGGATCGCCACCCGGGTGATCCTGTTGCGCTTCGTCAGTCGAGAGTGGTATCAGAGTCGATTCATTCCCTGGATCAGCCCGCTGACGCTGTTCGCGTTGCTGTTTACCATCGTGCTGATGTTCAGCCTGAAAGGCAATCTGATTGTCAGCATTCCGTTTGACGTGCTGCGCATCGCGCTGCCCTTGCTGATCTATTTTGTGCTGATGTTCCTGCTGTCGTTTTTCCTCAGTCAGCACGCCGGCGCATCCTATGCACAATGCTGCGCCCTGTCGTTTACCGCCGCCAGCAACAATTTCGAACTGGCGATCGCCGTCGCTATCGCCGTCTATGGCATCGATTCCGGTACGGCGTTCGCCGCTGTCATCGGGCCGCTGGTCGAAGTGCCGGTGATGATCGGCTTGGTAAATGTCGCGCTCTGGTTTCAGAAACGCTATTTCGTTGACAAAGACCATGACAAACTCGCAAGTTGAGTTCTGTCAACTTTCCATTGAGGACTGACGCATGGCTTTCCATCCGTTCGACAGACTGTCACTCGCCCCCACGGCAGGCACTTTGATCCTTACCCCTTGTCCCGGCAAAAAGGACGTGGACGCGCTGACAGCGCTTGCGCAATTGCGCGCTGCAGGCGCGCAAGCCGTGCTGACTTTGATGCCCGCCGACGAACTGGCCCGCATTGGTGTGGCGAACATTGGTGATCTGTGTGCGCAGGTCGGCGTGCCGTGGTTTCATTGTCCGATTGAAGACGATCAAGCGCCGGAGGCAGAATTCGAGCATGCCTGGCGTCAACATCGTCAGGCTATTCACCGCTTGCTTGACGAAGGCAAGCCAGTTGCTATCCATTGCCGAGGAGGGTCCGGACGCACCGGTCTGCTTGCCGCACAGATCCTGATCGAGCGCGGCAGGATGTTGCCGGAGGTCGTCAGCGCAGTGCAGTTGATCCGTCCGCAGGCGCTGGGTTTGCGCGTACATCGGGAATATCTGGCGCGACTCGCAGAGGACGAGAAATCGGCAGCCGCCAGTCGTTGAGCGGCATGTCGTCGGCAGTGTCAATCCTGTGTATTGCGCACGGGATCGACAAGAGAAAAACAAAATCGGGAAAACAAAAGGGAGATGCATATTGCATCTCCCTTTCAAGAATCTGGAGCGGGAAAAGAGTCTCGAACTCTCGACCTATACCTTGGCAAGGTATCGCTCTACCAACTGAGCTATTCCCGCGGAATGTGTCGCACAAGACATCGTGCAACCAACGTCATAAGCAGAGGAGCACATTATCCGTAGGGCCTGCGAGCATGTCAACCCCCGAAAGGAGGATTCCTCACCCCACATCACTATTAATAAAATCTCTGATTAGTACGATATAACTCATTGATAGGGTATAGGAAAGAAGGATAAATCGGCAGACGAGATACGGTTTGGTCTGGAGGAGGCTCACCCTGGGACGCGCGAAACGATCCTCAAGAAATTGCTGTTGGCGTTGTCGGCGATGATTCAGGCGCGCACGCTGAACACAATGGCTCGCCGGGCGCTTGAGCAAGTGGCGGTGGGAGAGCAGACGAATCTGCTGTCGATAGACAGACCGAGTTGGGCGATCGCTTCGCGGTGCTGATGATCCGTGTGCGCTGCGGTGATCCCTGCCGCTGATGTGACGGATCGAGGAAGGCGAGGCCGATTTTGGCTTGGCCGGGCAGCAGGTGCGGCTGGAGCAGGTCCGGATCTGGTTGCCCGAAGGCACGACGGTGATGCTGCTGGCGGATCGGTTCCATCCCTCGGCGGCCTTGTTCGAGTGGCTCATCCCGGCGGGCTGGCCGTATCGGCGGCGCCTGAAGGGGAAACTGTTGGTCGATGACGGTTGCGCTGGCATCGGGACCACTGGCGAGTTGGCTGCCGGCGTGCGAGAGCGCTATGCGGTGAATGCACGTCTGTTCGAAGCGGGCATCCCAACGGCGCTTGGTGTGCTGCATGAGGCCGGCCGCCCCGAGCCCTGGATCATCGCGATGGATTGTCCGTCCAACCGGGCCGCGGTCAGAGACTATGGTGCGCGCTGGGCCATCGAAACGAGGGCGAGCCGGTCGTCAGGGAAGACCCTGATCACCCGCGCTTGCAGATAACGTGAAAACAGTGAATGACGATTTGGCTGTGGCATCGATAACCACAGTGCAGCATGTCTTGCTTTAACTGCTGGCATCATGCCTTTGTTTTCGACGATTCGGGCGGCCTGCGCAACCTCCTTGCGCCCGCCTGACAGTTGCCGGCGCTCAATACGTCAGCGAATCGTACGCCCTTCGACTGCCCTGGATCTCGACGCTGACCTGATTCGGCGCGCAGATGGCGATCTCGCCGGCACGACTCAGCCAGCCCTGGCGGACGCAGTATTGGCGCGGTCCGGGGTCGGCGGCGACGCGTACGCGCTGCTTTTCGACGACGACGGTGGTCGTGCCGAGCGGTCCGGGAACTTCGAGACGCCGGTCGTGCGCCAGGCTCAGTTCGGCATGAATCTCGCCGCCGCGTTTGACGATCACCTTGTCCGGGAGGCCGGCCCGCCAGGCCAGTGGCCAAGAAGCAGCGCAGAGGAGTAAACCGAGGATGACGATCAGCCAGTCGCCGGGCCTGAACAGCCCGAGCCAGATCATCACGCGGCGTCGCCGGAGGTGGCCATTTCAGGCCGCAATTCGCGGTGGCGCACCAGCACGCGTGCGCAGGCGCGGAATTCGCGCCCCAGGACTTCGGCCAAATAGACCGAGCGATGCTGGCCGCCGGTACAGCCGATGCCGACCGTCAGATAGTTGCGGCTGTCGCGCACGTAGCAAGGCAGCCAGGTGTCGATGAAGCGGGCGATGTCCTCGCGCATGCGCAGCACGTCCGGCTCGGCTTCGAGGAAGGCGATCACCGGCTCGTCGCGTCCGGTCAACGGGCGCAAGACCGGGTCGTAATGCGGATTGGGCAGGCAGCGGACGTCGAAAACCAGATCGGCATCGAGCGGGATGCCGTTCTTGAAACCGAAGGATTCGAAGAGCAGCGTCAATCCCTGATTGGGGTCATCGACGATGTCGGCGGCGACGAACTGGTGTACCCATTCGCGCAGCACGCTGGCTTTGACGCCGCTGGTATCCATGTGGTGACCGAGTGCCGACAGACCGGCCAAGCGTTCGCGCTCTTCGGCGATCGCTTCGGTCAATGTCAGCTTGTCGCTGGCCAGCGGATGCCGGCGGCGCGTTTCGGAATAGCGCTTGATCAGCGTCGAGTCCTGCGCGTCGAGAAAGAGGAATTTCAATTCCAGCTCGTTGGCGCGCAAGGCGTCGAGCTGCATCGGCAGCATCGCCACGCTGTTGCCGCCACGGATGTCGATGACCACGCCGACCTTGTCGTATCCCTGCAGATCGAGTTGTCCGACCAGTTGCTGCAACAATTGCGACGGCAGGTTGTCGACACAATAGTAATTGGCGTCCTCAAGCACTTTGAGGGCGATCGATTTGCCGGAGCCGGACAGGCCGCTGATCAAGACGAGATGCATAACGTGGACAATAACGGATGCAATGCTCGCCGGGCAAGTCGTGGTGGAATAAACTGAAGGCTCTGATCTTGCCTGAAGGCACCGACGATGCAGCCCATTCCATTCCTGGCCGAACTCGAAGCGATCCGACGTGACTTGCACGCCCATCCGGAACTGTCGTTCAAGGAATTCCGTACGGCGGCGATCGTCGCCGAGGCACTCAGCCGCTACGGCCTGCAGGTCGATCGCGGTCTGGCCGGTACCGGCGTCGTCGGTCGCCTGCAGTGGGGCAACGGCCGTCGGGCCATCGGCCTGCGTGCCGACATGGATGCCTTGCCGCTGAGCGAAAAAAACGTTTGCGCGCATCGATCGCAGAATGAAGGGGTGATGCACGCCTGCGGCCACGACGGACATACGGCGATGCTGCTCGGCGCGGCCCGCTATCTGGCCGAGCAGCACGCGTCGCCGGCGCTCGACGGAACGGTTTACTTCATCTTTCAGCCGGCCGAGGAATCGGAAGGTGGTGCCGCGCGCATGATTGCCGAGGGTTTGTTCGAACGCTTTCCGATGGACGCCGTTTTCGGTCTGCACAACTGGCCCGGCTTGCCGGTAGGCGTACTGGCGGCGCGCTCCGGGCCGGTGATGGCCGGTACTTCTTCGTTCGAGATCGCCGTCCAGGGGCAGGGTTGTCACGCGGCGATGCCGCATCAGGGCGTCGACACGCTGGTCGCGGCCAGCCATCTGGTGCTGGCCTTGCAGACGGTGGTGGCGCGCAATGTACATCCCGGCGCTGCGGCGGTGGTCAGCGTGACGCAGATGCACGGCGGCGATGCCTGGAACGTCATTCCGGACGACGCCGTACTCCGCGGCACGGTGCGCAGTTTCGACGCCGAAACGCAGGCACTCGTCGAGCGTGCCATTGAACGTTTATGCACCGGCATCGCCGCGACTTTTGGCGCCCGTATCGACGTGCGTTTTGATCATCATTATCCGCCGACGGTCAACAGCGTCGCCGAAACCGAGTTTTGCCGGCAGGTGGCAGGCGAAGTGTTCGGCTTCGAGCAGGTGTACGGCGATGAAATGCCGTCGATGGGCGCCGAGGATTTTGCCTATTTCCTGCGCGAGAAACCGGGCTGCTACGTCTGGCTGGGCAACGGCCCCGGCACTGGCGGTTGTACGTTACACAACCCGCATTACGACTTCAACGACGCCTTGCTGCCCCTGGGTATCCGCTATTGGGTGCGACTGGTCGAAAAGGCGCTGGCCTGAGCAGCCAGACACCCTGAGGGCGCTGCCGGGTTTCGCGCGTTGCCGGCAGCCCTGCGCAGGTCGCTCAGGCGAGCAGCGCGCGTGCCGCTTCGGCGATCTTGGCGACGGTGATGCCGAAATGGTCATACAGCACGGTCGCCGGTGCCGATTCGCCAAAGCACTCGATGCCAATGACGGCGCCGTCGAGACCGACATATTTGCGCCACAGATCGGGATGTCCGGCTTCGACGGCAACCCGCGGCAATTCCGGCGGCAGGATCTGTTGCCGGTAAGCCGCCGGCTGCGCATCAAAGCGTTGCGTGCAAGGCAGCGAAACGACCCGCGCGGCGATTCCCTGGGCAGCCAGCGCTTCCTGCGCGGCGCAGGCCAGGCTCACTTCGGAGCCGGTGGCGATGAGCACGACACGCGGTACACCGCCGTCCGCTTCGCGCAGGATGTAGCCGCCGCGCGCCATGTCGGCAGTCTGCGTCGAGGCGCACGGCAGCACGGGCAGGTTCTGTCGCGAAAGCAGCAGGCACGACGGCCCGTTTTGACGAGCGAGCGCCGTCGTCCAGGCAACGGTCGTTTCAAGCGCGTCCGCCGGACGCCAGACGTCGAGATCGGGAATCAGCCGCAATGAAGCCGCGTGTTCGATCGGCTGATGCGTCGGACCGTCTTCGCCGAGTCCGATCGAGTCGTGCGTGAATATCATTACCTGGCGTAGCTTCATCAGCGCCGTCAGGCGGATGGCGTTGCGCGAGTAGTCCGAGAAGACCAGGAAGGTGCCGGTATAGGGAATGAAACCGCCGTGCAGGGTCAGACCGTTGGCGATGGCGGTCATGGCGAATTCGCGCACGCCGTAATAGACGTAGTTGCCGGCCGTCTGGCGATTGGCTGGCCGCGTGCCGCTCCAGTTGGTGAGGTTGGAGCCGGTCAGGTCGGCCGAGCCGCCGAGCAGTTCCGGCAGATGCGGGGCCAGCGCTTCGATGACGTTTTGCGAGGCTTTGCGCGTCGCCACGGCCGCCGTGTCGCCGGCAACGCGATCGAGCAGGCTGGCGACACGCGTCGACCAGTCGGCGGGCAAGTCGCCACGCATGCGGCGCTCGAATTCGGCCGCCAATTCGGGGTAGTCGGCGCGATAATTGGCGAAAGCCGTTTGCCAATGGTATTCGGCGGCTTCGCCGCGATCACGCGCATCCCAGCCGAAGCGGACATCCGCGGGAATCTCGAAGGCCGGGTACGGCCAGTCGAGCTGGCGCCGCGTCTCGGCCACTTCGCTGGCGCCGAGCGGTGCGCCGTGCGATTCGTGGGTGCCGCCCTTGTTCGGCGAACCGAAACCGATCATCGTCTTGCAGCAGATCAGCGTCGGCCGGCCGACCGAGGTGCGCGCCAGACGGATCGCCGCTTCGATCGAATCGACGTCATGACCGTCGCAGTTCGGCACGACGCGCCAGCCGTAGGCCTCGAAACGCTTCGGCGTGTCGTCGGCGTACCAGGGCTGAACCTGTCCGTCGATCGAAATATCGTTGTCGTCGTAGAAGACGATCAGCTTGGACAGCGACAGACGCCCGGCCAGCGAGCAGGCTTCGTGCGAAATGCCTTCCATCAGGCAACCGTCGCCGACGAAGGCGTAGGTAGTGTGATTGACGATCTTGTGCCCGCCGATGTTGAAGGTTTCGGCGAGCAAACGCTCGGCGAGAGCCATGCCGACGGCGTTGGCCAGCCCCTGTCCAAGCGGACCGGTGGTCGTTTCGACACCGGGCGTCACGCCATATTCGGGGTGTCCGGGCGTTTTCGCATGCAGCTGGCGGAAATTGCGGATGTCATCGAGCGACAGGTCGTAGCCGGTAAGGTGGAGCAGGCCGTAGAGCAACATCGAGCCGTGGCCGTTGGACAGCACGAAGCGATCCCGGTCGACCCAGCCCGGATTGGCCGGATTGTGCTTCAGGTGACGACGCCACAGCACCTCGGCGATGTCGGCCATGCCCATCGGCATGCCGGGATGGCCGGAATTGGCCGCCTGAACGGCATCGATGGACAGCATCCGCAAAGCATTGGCGCAGCGGCGGCGGAACTTCCGGGATTCGGTGGGCACGACTTTCTCCTTCGATAAAACAAGGCCAATGGCCAGAGCAATGCCATTTGTCATGGCATCGGGTAAAACCGGTCAGTGCCCGCAACAGCCTGCGAGGCGCCAGACGACGCACGCGCTTCTCCTCGTTCGGGATGGCCGATGGGCCGGGAAAACGGGGAAAGGACGCGGCTTGCATGTCTCGAGGCTGGTCGGCCGTTTGTCCCGTCAGCGGGCGCGACGCTTTTTGTCCATCAGTTGCAGGATCATCGGCGTGAAAATGATCTGCATCGCCAGCCCCATTTTGCCGCCCGGGCAGACGATGATGTTCGGCCGCGACATGAACGAGTCATGCAGCATGTTCAGCAGATAAGGGAAATCGATCCCTTTCGGATCGGCGAAGCGGATTACCAGCATGCTTTCGTCGGCGATAGGAATATCCTGCGCGATGAACGGGTTGGAGGTGTCCACGGTCGGCACGCGCTGAAAATTGACGTGCGTCCGGGAAAATTGCGGGCAGATGTAATTCACATAATCGGGCATCCGCCGCAGGATGGTATCCATCACCGCTTCGGTGGAGTAACCGCGATGCGCCCTGTCGCGGTGCAGTTTTTGAATCCATTCCAGGTTGATGATCGGCACCACGCCGATGCACAGGTCGACATAGCGGGCGACGTCGATATCGCCAGTCTGCACCGCGCCGTGCAATCCTTCGTAGAACAACAGATCGGTATTTTCCGGCAACTCCTGCCAGCCGGTGAACGTGCCAGGAAGCGCACCGTAGCGCCGCGCTTCGTCGTCATCGTGGATGTAGTGCCGGTTGCGCCCACGGCCGCTTTCGCCATAGCTGCGAAACAGTTCGGCCAGTTCGGCAAGCAGATTCGCTTCCGGACCGAAATGGCTGAAGTGATGGTCGCCGGCCTGGCCGCGCGCCGCCATCGTCTCGCACATCTCCTGCCGGTCGTAACGATGAAAGCTGTCGCCTTCGATGATCGCCGCGTTCAGATTCTCGCGTCGGAAAATATGCTGGAACGCCTTGGTTACCGAGGACGTTCCCGCTCCCGAGGAGCCGGTGATGGCGATGATCGGATTTTTGAGCGACATGAAAAAGTCTCGGAGGGGTGATGGACGCGAACGCTTC
>WBZT01000758.1_pt3 | contig 12926 bp, 7 predicted proteins | sample 5204241 | NCBI WGS metagenome assembly WBZT01 (sample SAMN12344358, study PRJNA552823) | activated sludge metagenome | biome: Activated sludge suspended growth; feature: Nitrification reactor; material: Wastewater; isolation source: activated sludge from nitrification reactor of wastewater treatment... | reverse complement strand
TTACAAAATTCAGCAACCATTTGTGAAGATGCGTCCTGCAATTCAAAAAAACCATTTTTAAATAAGTCTGTTGAAAAAATATTTTTCTTCTCTCTGATGATGATGGCGTCTTGATGGATTTCCGAACTTTCGCAAGTTAGATTCATGGCAGCGAATTGGTTCATTAATTCGCTTTTACTTGTCTTCAAGGTATTTACTCGAACAACCATTGGCGCCGGTTGATTTAATGCATGCAACTCTATATCCCATTGCGTGCCAAGTTCATGAGTTCCCAATTCATCCAGCCAGTCAGGTACAGATTCCCTGATGGCCCTGATCTGCTCTGATTCCTTCCAAAATGAAAGAATGGATTCTTGGGATATGGATGAAAACTCCGGCCAATCGGGTAGTTCTTTTGACTGCGTTACAAAATAGCAAGCCATAACCGACCACCAATCGGGATTGGGAGGAAGGCAAAAAATTAATCTTCTATAATATCTAATGATTTCGTAAAACGCTTCCGCAATAAATGCTCTGTCTCGCGCACCTAAAATTTTATTTGACTTAAATGTTTTCTCGAGAACCTTATCGGCATATTTTTTTTCTTCAAATACTTCTCGAAGACATTGACTAAGATGATGGAATAGAATTTTATGATATTTAGAACTTGACTGCACCTAGCTTATTTACGCATCGAAGTGGTAAAATTAACTTTTAAGCCGAATATTGACGGTAGAATTCTTTTAATTTTCAAATTGAAAGGCAGGTAGAACCATTGAGTATTTATTATTTCTTCGCATACTTATATTTTTTTACTTTGCTCCATCCATAATAACTATTTCAGTTATTAGATCCAATGAATGCTTTTTCTGTTGGAAAAATATTACATGTTCGCTTTCACCAAAAAAGAAACAAGTCAATACCAGAAAAATATTTTAAGCAATCAAAATTTAATTTTTGTTACTTTTTAAAATTAATTTGTGCTTCACTTAGAGCAGCTAAAGGATTGTCCTTGCAAAGTTATATATTTGTAAAATCCTATAGCCATTGGCACTTTATGATATTCCAATTCAGCAATTGAATAATTAAAACTTTTAATATTATTTAGCTTTATCCGAAAACTTTTTTATTCAATATCCGGTTTAACAATTCTGATTTAATTTCCAACATCAAGTATTCCGTTCATTTCAAAATTACATTCATGAAAAACAAACTTCTCAAGCTTATTTTATTTAGTCTGGTCTTTTTACATTCCAATGCGCAGGATTTCCCCAGACATGCGATAACGGTGAAGGTCGTTGGAATCAATTACAGGGCGCCACAGAACGAGAACAAAAATATTTTTCAAAATCTAAAACCTGCCTTTGAGTTGGGTTATGGCTACAATATCAATCGTCACATTTCTATGGATATTCCCTTTCGCTTTGGGGTAGTCGATTTTCCAGTATATGATGAAATTTCAAAAAAAGTTAGTAGATATGATGATGGAAAGCTTTACACTGGTCTGGATGCCTTAATTCATTTTCATTGGTGGAGCAATCATTTGATTTCACCATTTCTATATGCAGGAATTGGATCGGTTCTTCAGGATGGAACAGATTTTTATGCTCAGTCTCCACTTGGCTTAGGTTTTAATATAAAACTTGGCGCGCAAAGCAGCCTTTCGCTACAGTCCGATTATAGACTTGCCTTTAAAAATGGATATAACAACTGGCAACACGCGGTAGGATTCAGAATGGGTTTAGGGAATACCGTGCATGATCACGACAAAGATGGCTTTCCGGACACAATGGATTCCTGTCCGGATCTTTTTGGAACAGTTATGGGTTGTCCGGATTCCGACGGCGATGGAACGGCAGATAAGGACGATCATTGTATAAATCTTTCAGGGGTTCCTGAAAATATGGGCTGTCCTGCTGATGCTGATAAGGATGGCGTCTACGATGCAGATGACCAATGTCCTATGATGGCTGGATCCGTAAAAGGTTGTCCGGATAAGGATAAGGATGGCATAGCAGATAAGGAAGATCAATGTCCTGATAAACCCGGACCTTCCTCAACCATGGGATGCCCAGATAAGGATAAAGATGGCTTTGCTGACAAAGTCGATCAATGCCCTGAACTGGCAGGAAAATTTGAAGGATGCCCTGACTCCGATGGAGATGGATTGGCAGATCAACTGGACCAATGTCCTCTACAGTATGGAAGTACAGCCAATAAGGGTTGTCCTGAGTTGAAGAAAGAGGACAAGAAAACCCTTGAACTTGCCATTAAATCCGTCCAGTTTGAAACAAAATCAGCCAACATTGCTAAGCATTCTTATGCCATCCTTGATGATATTCAACTGATATTGGAGAAATATCCTGAAATGAATCTTTATATCGAAGGACATACCGATAATGTAGGCGATGATGTGAAGAATATGCTTCTTTCAGACCAAAGAGCAAAAGCTTGTGCAGCTTATTTGGTGAAAAAAGGAATCAAAGAGAGCAGATTAAATTCCAAAGGATTTGGAGCCTCACGACCTGTTGGAGATAATAAGACTACAGAAGGTCGCAAAATGAACAGAAGAACTGAGTTTGTTCCAATCTGGCGATAACGAAAGGCCAAACTATTCTGCAAGTGAAAATGGACAACTTTACCAAGAAGTAAAGAACCAGAATGATTTGAATTTCATAGGAGATTAAATAATCTTTAGTTCAGACCATTACATCTTCACCAACTTCCCACTATGTATCACCTTCCTCTCATCACCAATCTGATAAAAATACATCCCGGATGTTAAATTATCCAAATCAATATCCGACTTTCGTCCACTAATTTCTCTTGTCAATACCAGTCTCCCATTCTGGTCATAGCAGTTCAACATATAGTTTCTCTCTTGCAGATCCTCATCATTCAGATATATTATTAATTGATCGCTAACAGGATTCGGAAACAGATGAAATAATTTCTTGTAATGTTCTTTCTCTACATTCACAGCTGTATTACATCCCGGCACCACACAACCGTTGCTATCAACCTTCACTATCCAGGCCTTACTGCTATTATCTCCTTGCACCCAATTGTATCCTGTAAGATAATATCCACCATCAGATGCATTAGCAATATTTAAAAAAACTTGGTCTCTATCTGTCCAACCGTGCGTAAATTCCCTTCTATAAATACTATCACCATTGGAATTTAACTTTATTAAATAGCCTCTAGAAAAAGATGTATCAGAATCAATAATTCCTCCTACACAGATAATGTTACCTGATTTATCAGTAATGCATTTACTATTATTTGAGTCAAAATTTCTAAAAAAGTTATTCTCCTTGATTTTCTTTCCTGAACTATCTATTACAATTACAGATGTCCATACATGAGCACTATCAATAAAGAAAGGCAAATACTTCGATCCAACTAACAACATACTTCCATTTGAAAGCTCTTTACAAAAATCAGTAAAATAACCATATTTACTTTGTTCAATTTCCTTTCTCCAGACAAATTGTCCATCTTTACTTAGTTTTATTATTAAGCCTTTATTGTATGTTGTATTAATAAAATTTTCTCCAACACAGTATAGATCACCGGAGCTGGATTGCATAATATAATTAAGAACTTCAAGATTATTGGAATCCGGCTTCTCAAAGTGAGTGTATTTAAGAATATTGCCTATGCTATCGGTAAGAATAAATATCGCATGATTCTTATTGCTGTATGCTCCTCCTGTTGGTCTAATATGGCTATCATCACCAACCATAGCTATATTACCATTCTGCAATCTAGTTATTTTATAGATTCCTGGATGATTATACTCACTTGTTATAGTATGCGTCCATAAGGTATCCATATATGTATTTAGTTCCCCATACATGATAATTCTTGAACCATCCACTTGGAGTTGCCTTGCCCCGCATATTAAGATGTCATCGCTTTCTCTAACAGCATCAAAGATTCGATAAGAATCTATCGTATCTAAATAAAAATCATTGGAATGGACGCCTCCATCCTTTCCTAACTTTAATAAACTTGTTGGAAATCCATACCTATTTCTATAATCAGTCTTAATGAAGGTGTAAATTGAATCTCCAATTTCAATGGCTGGGTGTGAAATTCCTGAAATATTATTTTGCCCAGTTGCAATGACCTTGTCAAAGTAATTCTGAGCATATATAATTTGTACAAATAGTAGTATAAAAATTATTATTTTCATGATTTTAAAAATGACAGAGGCCGAAGCCTCTGCTGGTTAGATTAATTATTTTTTTATTCCACGATTATTTGCAATTATTTCATCCTGTGTTGTTAGTGTTCCAAAGAAAACACCAGTTGGCCAATTGTCTGAACTGGGATTTTTGGGATTAATGGGACTTAGCATTAGGATTATATTTTTTATTAGTAAATCTATGAAATTGAAGACTGGTATTTCCGAAATTTATCAATAATCCGATCTCTTGATTATACACTTCCAGATAATTCATTGCCTGGGCAAGATGAACTTTCTCCAATTCAATGAGTGCCTTTAATTCAACACTTATTTTATCTTCTACCAGAAAGTCAACTCGTCGTGTTCCAAGCAATACATTCTTATAAAATATCTCCATTTCAAATTCTCTTCGGAAAGAAATATTTCTAATTCTAAATTCTTCTTCAAGTGCTCTCTGATAAATTATTTCTTGAAAACCATTCTTAAGAATATTGTGCACTTCCATTGCACAATTGATTATTTCTCGGGTTATATTCTCATATTTCATATTACAAAGCTAAAAAATTAATTCCAGCCAGTTATTCTACAAAAAATTTACCTCAGTCAGCTCAAAAATTTCAACAATCCCACTAATCCCAACAATCCCTGTCAATCCCAGTTCAGACAATTACCCAGGTCAGACATTCTACATCTTCACCAACTTCCCACTTTGTATCACCTTCCTCCCATCACCAATCTGATAAAAATACATCCCGGATGTTAAATTACCCAGATCGATATCCGACTTTCGCCCACTAATTTCTCTTGTCAATACCAACTTCCCATTCTGATCATAACAGTTCAAAATATAGCTTCTCTCTTGCAGATCCTCATCATTCAAATATATTATTAGTTGATCGCTAGCAGGATTCGGAAACAGATGAAATAAGCTTCCATAAACTTCTTTCTCAACATTCACCGCCGTATTGCATCCAGCTACTACACAACCATTGCTATCAACCTTCACTATCCATGCCTTACTGCTGTTATCACCTTGCACCCAATTATATCCTGTAAGATAGTATCCTCCATCAGAGGCATAAGTAATATTTCGAAAGACTTCGTCTCTATCCTTCCAGCCATGGGTGAACTCGCGCTTCCAGATACTATCGCCAGTTGGACTAAGCTTGATCAAATAGCCTTTCGCGTGTGAGGTATCTGAATAAAATACTGCTCCAGTGCAAATAATACTACCATTTATATCGCTTACACATTTACTATTGTTACCTCCAATGTTACTAAAAAAATATTGCTCCTTAATTTTATTTCCTGAACTATCAATTATAATTGTGGATGTCCATACCTGAGTACTGTCTATAAAAAATGGCAAATACTTTGAACCAACTATTAATATTTGCCCGTTCGGTAATTCTTTACCAAAATTAGTATCATATCCATAATATCTTTGTTCAATCTCCTTTCTCCATATAAATTCTCCATCTTGATTTAGCTTAATTATTAAACCCTTATTGTATAAAGTATTGATTTGATTCTGTCCAATACAGTAAATATCTCCTGTGCTGGATTGCATTACATAATTAAGTGCTTCCAGGTTATTGGAATCCGGTTTTTCAAAATGGGTGTATTTGAGGATATTGCCCAAGCTATCGGTAAGAATAAATATCGCATGATTCTTTTTGCTGTATGATCCTCCTGTTGGTCTAATATGAGTATCATCTCCAACCATTGCTATATTTCCATTCTGCAATCTCGTTATTTTATAGACTGCAGGGTGATTGTATTCGCTATCAATTATTTTTGTCCATATTGTATCAAGATTCTGATTAAGTAATCCATACATAATGGTTCTGGAACCATCGATCCGAACTTTTTGAGCTCCACAAATTAGTACTTTATTTTGTTCATTGACAGCATCGTAAACATCAAATGGATTTAATGTGTCAAGAAATGTATTATTACTTAATAAATTTCCCTTGACATCTAATTGTGCTATGCTACATGCAAATCCGTAATAATTCCTGAAATTATTAGAGATAAAACCATTGATCGTATCATTGATTATTACAGCAGGGCAGAAAATATTTGCAATATTATTTTGTCCGGTAGCTATTACTCTATCAAATTGATTTTGTGCATGAATTATTTGAATAAATAAGGAAAATATTATTAGTTTTTTCATGATAATAAAAACAGAGGCCGAAGCCTCTGTTGGTAATTTAGTTTATTTTTTAATTGCACGATTGGTCAAAATTATTTTTTCTCCATTTGTAATTACACCATAAAACATTCCTGATGGCCAATCTGAAGTTTTAAGCATAATTCTCGATTTATTGAATTTTAGTTCAATGCTATAAAGTTTTTTTCCATCCATTGCGTAAATATTGAGAACTTCATTTTCCGTTGGATTCGTTAAATGAACTTCAACATTAAGTTGATCTTCAACAACTCCAGGTATAAATGTTAAGCTACCTTCATCATTTACTCCAGCAGTAATTTTGGTTTTCGATCTAAATCCAACCCCTGTGCTTGTTTCAATTGGTAACAGATACTCCTTTTCGTAATAAGACAAAAGGATTGCTTGTGCAGCATAGGCACCCAATGTGCGATTTTCAGCAATACTAAGTAGGCTATTAACCAAAGAAGTTGGAAGTTTATCTAGACTAATATTTCCTTGTTTCGCATTAATTATTACGCTTATAAACGTCTGCAGATCTGACTTTTCATCTGAATTGGAGGAAATGTGATCAATAACGGAATCCGCTTGAGTATAATTACCTGAATTGGCAAGTAGTAATGCATAATCCAATTTATAATTATCACCAGACAGCTCGGCGAGAAGACTTTCTGCATCTTCTGTTTGGTTGTGTTGATAGTAATACCGGAGAAGTTCATTCACTATAACATCCTTATTGAAACCCTCGTCCATGCCATCAACTTGAGTCCTGAATGAAGTTACGTTGCCACCTGTAATCTCCGGAGGAGTAAATTCACAACCTGTTGGTTCACTTCCATTGCAATTGTTGTCATCTATAGTCACAGTACTTGTAGTAACACAGTCAGGGTTTGGATTGCCAGCATATCCGGACTTTTCAAAATAGGTAAATTCCGCAGAGGAATTAATGTGGGAGAAAGTATTTGAAACGCATGGAACATTGAATTTATCATCTGGTGTTAACTTTTGGCTTTGATTTGCACCACAATATCCTTGTGAGCTCATCTTACCAAAAGCGCTCCATGAATTCTTAAACAGACTATGTTCATTACAGTAGAGTTGCATCCTAGTATTATCTCTTTGCATTTGTTCACCCATGAATAACTTGGTAAAGTTATTCGAAAGATGGAAGCCGGCTGAATTGGTATTGTCTGATATAAATCCAAATTTCAAAGGATCGCTGGTAGAGAATGAACTTATTCCATCGAAAGTATTTTCTTTGACTACAATCTTGGTGCTACCAGAATTACTTACTCCAAGAATTGGGTTATACCCAAAGAACTGATTCGTAACAAAGGAAGATGGATTCAATTTAAACACATTACCCGACTTAATCTGATGCAAGTTACCTCCTACCAATCTAATTCCGATCTGATTTTTATTGAATTCATTGTCACCTGTAATTCGGATAAATCGAGTAGGATTGGCAGCGCCTAAGCCTTGAACCCCAATATTCAGATCATCGAATGTTGTCGAACTACTTATAGAATACTGTGCATCAAAACTACTAATTCCTGTCCCTCTTAATTCAGCAGGAAAGCTGAAAGCTCTGGTATTGGCGAACTCACAGGAAGAAAATGAAATTCCTCGAATATCATACATACTTGCGAATTCTTTTGTTCCAAGCTGAATTATAGAGTTTACTGAGTTATTGATATATAAGAATTTATATTGCTCATCTTTTAGTCCGTCTGTACATAGGAAGTGCGTATTGCTAAATGTACTTACATTCGGATTCGACGCGGGTGCAAATTGGACACCTTTGCGACAATTGATAAATTTAGAATCGCCACTAGAAGATACTACCCCACCTCCTCCAGCGTTGGTAGGATTGAAGTTACCGTTTTCATTATAGCTTCCCTGATCCACTAATATTCCAATTTTGGCATCCAGAATCTGAGCTTCATTCGTTAGCGTTACAATGCCTCCATTTCTTAGTTCTATTCCTTCCCACATCCAGTCTTTGTCACAGGCATATAAACCTTTTAAAGTTGCATGATCAATAATTAACGTGCCACCCGGCATGACTATTATTCTTGGGACTACCGTACTTGAATTATTTTTGGCCAATTCATTAAAGTCAACAATCTCCCATGCACTGGCAAATTGAATTATAGCCTCATCATCAATGGTTAAGACTCCACCGTTTTCGATGGTTATAGTAGCTTTAACTTTGCGTGAAGTACTCCAGGTAATTGAATTACTTATGCTTACATTTGAAGTAACATCGTTTCCACTATACGTAACAGTATTTTGACAGGGGAAGATCAACTTTACAAAGTAGTAATCATCATTGTGTGGATTGTCACTTACATCTTTATCGCCACCAATTAAGATATTTCCATCGCAGTCTGTAATAATTGCAAATGGACAACCTACTTCATCACCCTCTTGTGTGACTTTAGAACCAACCAACCTTCCGTCTTCATCTGCCATTACTACTATATCTGTAAATGTAGTAGGATCATCATTGGTAAGTCGAAGTCCTGGAATAAAGAAATTTCCATTCGTAAACGTGATTCTAGACTTAAAATCTTCTCCTCCCATTCTATCGAGATTTTCAAGAGAGCTGACAACTCCATCATTAAGATTCATTTTTCCAAACACTAAGTCATACTCACTGTAGTAACTTGAATTACAACTGCCATAATCAGTTGTGTTGTCAAAATAGTCAAACTTTGCAGTAAAAAATAATTCACCATTATGCAGAATAATATCATAACCCAATTCATTGTTAGAATTTGCATTAGTCATATTCGTAGAAGATTGCATACAATAATTCAAATTCTCATTACTTTCATTTTCATCATCATAAGTAACATTATCCGGTAAGTTATCACCAAATTCTTTTGTCCATACACTTCCTCCTGTTGAATTAATTGCTTCGATGAACACCTCAGAATTAGTATTTGTCCCAGTTCCTGTTGTAATCGTACCTATAGCTACAAAATTAATGGTTGAATGCCCTGTTATCTCTATAATATTTTCAATATATCCACCAGCAGGTCCTGAATAGGAGAAGCTATTATCTCGATTTCCATAAGCATCTAGCTTAACAATTTCTGCATTTCTTTTAGAAGGGTCACTTCCGTCTGTGAATGCAACTCCGGCAATAATAGAACTTCCATCACTAAGTCCCAAGATTGCATTTCCTCTTCCATTCTCTTCATTAGGGTCCATATCAAAATATCTTGGTCCATCTAAAAAGTTACCATTAGCATCAAGTCGAGCATAAAGTGCATGGCGTTTTCCAGATTTTCCTACCCATTTCTGTAATGTCTCATTCCATTCATATTCAGTAACATATGATTCCGTTCCTATAACAACTATATCATCACCAACCTCAGTGACATTCTCAAACGCAGACCAAGATAAGTTAGGAATATGTGGTGTCTCAGTTTTTACTAATGGCAAAGGAATAAAAGTTGCAATATTGCATTCTTTTTCCCACAGTATTTGCTTAAAAATAGGATCGAGTTTTGCAACACTTGCATGTCCTTTTGTTGAATGACTATTCGGACCAGGGCTAGAATATCCACAGAAATAGACAGAATTGCAATCGCTGGACATATCCATATCCAATACCCAATCGCGTCTATCTGAATTGGTGTAGAGAGTCGATGGCAGGGTAAAAGCATCCCTAACGGTGGGCTGTGCAGACGTTTTTTGAATGTTAAATAATAAAAGAGCCATCAATAAAAATAATGATGGGCGAACCGAAAAATTGATTTTGTAAATCATAATTTTAAATTTTAATTGTGAAAAAAAAATTCAAACAATCTTCAATAAAAATTTATACCGTATGTTTACAGACTATTTATCGCGAATAGATGGCCTGCGTTCCGCCAGCTGGCGGATGAACGTGGGCTTTTTTATTGAATTATATTTGTTTCTACTATTATGGAAGGTGGCAAAATCTCTATAGCGGTCTTGTCGCCTGGAATAATCTTAATATCACGCTTATTAAAAATAGAATTTGAACATCCAAATTAAATGTTCAACTATTTTTATTTGGTAATGATCTTGTAAATAGCTACTTCTGATTTAGAAATAAGGCGCATTTATTAAATCCTTTAAGTATAATAGGATATATGCTAAGATCAGAAAAAACTATTTAGCAAGAAAAAAACGAAAGTATATTCGATGGAATTAATTCAAAGGTATTATAATGAAGGATTGAACTAGTCAGGGTAAACCATGAATTTTTAAAAATAGGTGAAAACACTTAGAATTAGAAAAGATTGAAGTGAATATTATAATTCGTAAAAAGCATCTTAAGAAATTCTATGAAAGAACAGTGATGCACTTAGTAAATTAAATGAGTGGTTCACAATCTTTTTTTACGGCAATGCTGCGAGCATCAAAGTCTTAAGCATAAACGCCCGTTGTGGAGAACGTAAATATCAAAAGGAAATTTTTCCGCCAAACGAATTGGTACAAGGATGGGATTGGCAGATTAAAAGGATAGTGCATATTATCTAGTGTATATGTCTGGCATGCGGAGATTGAGCTTTCGGATGGGTTTGTAATTATGGAAAAAACAAGTGACGGTGTTGAGATAAGATAGTGTGCTATAGGCTGCAAAACGCAGTCCTTCCATCTTCGCCAACTTCCCTTTCTGAATTAACTTCCTCCCATCACCAATCTGATAAAAGTAGATCTCTTTTGATATATTATTTTTTTATAAATTTTCCTTTCCAAAGAATTGCATTATCATCTCGTACAGTGACAAAGTAAACCCCAGAACTCATTTCACCTAAATCAATTCGTTTCGTATAGTTTTTGTCACTAGTAATTTCTGTTTTTATCTTTCGTCCTTGAAGATCATTTATAGATATTGATGTGATATAGTTATTACGATCTGAAAGTTCTATTCTTATTTCCTTTTCTACCGGATTAGGAAATACAAAAAGTTCCTTCCAATTTTTGGAAATATCATCATTCCACGTCATATTCAAGCTGCTATCACATACCGGCTCATACCCCAAGCGATAGTTGACAAAGTTGGGGATGCTGGCATGATTCCATGCCGGTAGATGAATGCCGTGTTGTTCAAAATGGCAGGCTTTGCCTTTTTCATTTGGGTTATGAATGACATGCATGACTCTATTGCTGGTGCCTGTACGAATATAGATCTTACAATCCGGTCCCAACATTGCTGCATCAAATCCCGCTGCCCAAATTGCTTCATCTACATATCCATCCCAGGTGTCGATATGAACTAAACTTGATTGAAGATCTTGTGCCCAGGTATCCACTTGATACAAATCCCAGCGATAGACCAAATAGACAAACCTTGAATTCGGCGAAAAGGCTACCCCAACGGTATGGTCATTGGTCTCGGATCCGGTAACTACATTTTTAAAATTACTTAGTTTACCTGAAGTGCGATCAAAATCCATAAAAAACAGTCCGGTACTCGGCGTCATTCTGGCATACTTTGTACCATCGGGCGAAAAGCAGGATTGTGATCCACCATCATCCAGATATTCCATAGGACGACCCAATTTCATTTCCTGATAAGGCATCGGCCCGTTATCCGTCATCTGAATACTGTAATACAAATCATTGGCTCTGCCAGGCACTACTATCCACCAGTCAATATTATTTGAATGTCTGGTCGCGGTAAGGTCTGAGGCCGATATTAGTTTTTCAAGAATTAATTGATTCTTTAAATAAATATCACCATATCCATCGTTTAAATTCAAATCAACTACAGAATAAAGTAATTTAGTTGTTGCAGCACCAGGTTTAGTAGAATCCGGATCAAATTCTAATAATTTATGTAATAAAAAATATTTATTTTTATCCTTAGTAAATGGAATAAAAAGCGAACCATTAATATTTGCATAATCACCTTTTTGACAACTAAAATCCCAGGCCTCTCCCTGATTGATTATCCCGTTGGGCATGGGTCTGTATTGGCGGTCAGATATCCAACAGCCCGCAGTATACATCAATAAGTTACCTTCCTTATCACAGATACTCGCATTGTTCTGTGTAAAACTTTGGGGTCTATCTTTAATATATATTTTTAATGGCTTATAATTAAAATCAATCTGAAATCCTTGATATGAGGTGTCTGTTGTCGGATTAAGATTGCCACCCAAAAGCCAAATATAATCCCTTTTTCCCTGAGAAAGCAGGAACAAGGGAAGGAACATTAAGTAAATTATCTTCATCTCAATGATATAAAATAAAAGTGGAATGAATTGACTTAGCGTATCACATTCCACCTGAATTGTATTACAACTTCACAATTTTTTTAATGAGCACTGTCTCATCTGTCAACCAAACTTTGAGACAATATAGTGATGTAAACTTTACTTCATTGACTCAATACCTGATTATATAGACAATCATCATTATAACGATTCAGTGAATAATTTGCTGCCGTTACGTGTTTCAGAAAACTCTCCGGCAGTGATTATGCAATACGAATATTGTCATTTCAACAAATGTCTAATAAAACTTCTGGGTTAAATAGAAAAAGCTAATCAACAAATTCTGATTGGTGCATAGGTTTGTTTATAATACATT
>WBZT01002433.1_pt1 | contig 12928 bp, 7 predicted proteins | sample 5204241 | NCBI WGS metagenome assembly WBZT01 (sample SAMN12344358, study PRJNA552823) | activated sludge metagenome | biome: Activated sludge suspended growth; feature: Nitrification reactor; material: Wastewater; isolation source: activated sludge from nitrification reactor of wastewater treatment... | reverse complement strand
GACGCGGTGGACTGCATCAGCGTGCTCGAGCACGCCCCGGGCCGCGTGAAGGCGATGGACGAGTTCGCGCGCGTGCTGACTCCCGGCGGCCGGCTCGTGATCACGTGGGACGTGAGCCTCTCGCGCGACTGCGACGTGCGGCTCGAAGACGTCGCGGTACTGCTCGCCGAGCTGGAGAAGCGCTTCGTGCCCGTCTATCCCGTCGACCTGATGCGCGATTCGAACCTGCTCACCACCGAACGCATGCTCGACGGCGAGCGCTGGCGGCTCTCGTGGCGCGACCATCCGCAGCCATGGCGCCGCTGGCTCTCGCGCCTGCGGCACGGCGATCCGTTCCGCACGCTCGCGGTGATGGGCACGACCTGGACGAAGCGCGACTGAACGCACGCGAACGAAGCTCCGAGGCGCCCGCCGGACGAACCGGCGGGCGCTTCAGGCTTCGGGCTCGCCGCCCGCTTCGCGCCCTTCCGCGAAACGGTCGCGCCACTCGTACACGGTCGCGCGCGAGATGCCCGCGCGACGCGCCACGTCGGGCAGCCGGCCGCCGCTCGTGCGCACGAGCCAGCGGAAGTAGGCCGCGGTCAGGTCGCGGTACGTCGTCTCCCCGAACACGACGTCCTCGTGCGCGGCGCGGCCCAGCGTGCCGCCCAGTGCCGGAGCCGGCACCGCCGCACCGGGTGCCGCCGGCGCGCTGCTCGCGGCCAGCACGCTCTCGTGCCGGCGCACGATCTCGCGCACGTCGGCGACCGTGACCACGTGGCGCGCGCCGGCGCAGGCGGCCTCGACGACGCCGCGCAGTTCGCGGATGTTGCCCTCCCACGGCAGCGACGCGAGGTACTCCATCGCCTCGCGCGCGACGCCGAACACGACGCCGTCGCGGAACGCGGGCGTCCCGCGCAGGAACGCGCTCACGAGCGCGGGCACGTCCTCGCGGCGCTCGCGCAGCGGCGGAATCTCGATCGTGTGCCACGCGATGCGGTGGAACAGGTCGCGGCGGAACAGCCCGCGCTCCACCAGCATCGCCAGGTCGCGTGAGGTCGCCGTGACGAGCCGGAACTCGGCGGCCTGCGCGCGGACCTCGCCGACCGGCACGACCTCGTTGCGCTCGAGCACGGTGAGCAGCTTGGCCTGCACTTCGAGCGACAGGTCGCCGACCTCGTTGAGGAACAGCGTGCCGCCGTGCGCGTAGCGGATCTTGCCGAGGTTCGCGCGGTCGGCGCCCGTGAACGCACCGCGTGCGTGGCCGAAGAGCTCGCTCTCGATCAGGTTGGGATTGAGCGAGGCGACGTTGACCGCGACGTACGGTCGCGTGCGATCGCCACCGAGCGCGTGCAGCGCGTACGCGAGCGAGTCCTTGCCCGTGCCGGTCTCGCCGAGAAGCAGGATCGGCGCGCGCCCGGGCAGCGCGCGGTACAGCGACTCCAGCGCGCGCGCGAACGCCGGCGACTCGGCGACCACGCCCTCGGCGCGGAAGCGCGCGAGGATCTCGTCGCGACGATCGTCTCCCGAGTCGAGCACGCGCTGCAGTCGCGCGTGCAGCACGTCGGGATCCGCGGTGACGTCCTCCCACGCGAGGAAGTCGGCGCCGAGATCCGCCGCCGCGAGGGCGACCTGCAATTCGCGAACGCCCGTCACCATGAGCACCGGCACGCGCGCGTGCTCGCGGCGCAGCCAGCGCAGAATGTGGACGCCCTCGTTGCGCCGGTCTTCCGGCGGGCCCAGCAGCGTGCGGGGCTCGGCGTGCGTGAAGTCGCGATCGAGCAGCACCGCGGCGACGTCGCCGCGCCGCAGCAGCGCGTCCGCGTCGCGCGCGCCGCGCACGAGGCGGAAGGCGTAGCGCTCGCCGAGCTGGCGCTCGCAGAAGCGGATCATGTCGTCGCGGTCGTCGATCACCAGTACCAGCGGCTGCGCGGGGGAGCTCATCAGGATCCTCGGCGGATGGGAACATCGATCGAAGCGAGCGCGCCATCGCGCAGGTACCAGAGCGGGCGCGCGGCGAGGATGGGCAGCAGCGAGTCGGCGGGCGTGCGATCGCCGACGCCGCATTCGATCGGGCGCAGCCGCTCGTCGAGCCGGTAGATGCGGCCGTCACTGAGCTGCACCTCGAGCCGCGCCGCACCGTGCGGCCCGGCGGGAGCGACGTGCATGCGCATCACCCCGGCGTCCACGCGGTGCGGCAGCGGCGGGAGCGCGAGGTAGGCGTATTCGCTCGCGTGCGGCATGCCCGGCCAGTTCAGCCACGGGTAGGCCTGTCCGTTCACGCGCGGCGGCGTGAGCGCGAGCACGCACCCGACGACCGGCACCGGTCCCGCGCCGCCGCCGAGGAACCGGGGCTCTTCCGCCAGGGCGTTGTTCATCCCGGCAAGCAGGACCTCCGGATGTCCGTCACCGTCGAGATCCGTGGCGCCCGCGTATTCGAGCTGGCCCGGATGGCTGTAGGTGCCGAGCGATTCGCCGTCGGTCGAGAAGAACTGGATCGCGGTCGAGCTGTAGTCCTCGTCGCGCACGTTGACCGCCACGGCCTGCGGCACCCGCGCGTCCCACGGCACGAGCATCTGGAAGACGGATCTCAGGTTTCCCATGTGCACCACGCGCGGGTGCTCCCACGCCAGCGTGCGCTTCCACACCACGCGGCCGTCGGCACCGAGCCGCCACAGGTGTCCGGGCCCCTGCGACGGCCTCGTCGCGAGGATCACGTCGCTCGTCCCGCCGTCCGCTCCGGCGAGCAGCGGATGCGGCGCGCGCGGCAGCTCGCCGGGGTTGTCCGCGTTCCACATCGCGCGCCAGTTCGGCGTCGCAGGCTCGCCCAGGTCACGCTGCCACACCACGTGGCCCTTCGCATCCAGCGCGCGCACGAGGCTCGTGTTGTCGGCGTCGACACTCGCGACCGGCCTCGGGCCGACGAGCAGCGGGCTCGCGGCCGCGATCGCGAGCAGCGCGATCGGCACCGGCAGCAGCGTCGGCATCTGCCAGAGGCGCGGCACGCGCACAGGAACGTCGCGGTACGGCACGGCGACCCGCACGTTCGTGCCGACGCCGGGCTCGCTGCGCACTTCGAGCCTGGCTCGCGCGAGCAGGAACGAGCGCTTGCCCTCGGTCAGCCCCTGCCCGCGCTGGTCCCCGTGCGACGAGCGCCCGGCGCGCCACATCGAGTCGATCGCCTCGGGCGACATGCCCACGCCAGCGTCCGCGACTTCGATCACCGTTCCCGGTGCGTCGGGCATCGCCCGCACGGACACCGTCACGCGCAGCGGTGAACCCGGCGCGACCGGCGCGCTCGCGAGCACGCGGTCCTCGCATGCCTGGACGGCGTTGCGGGCGAGGTTGCGGATCAGGTCGGACCACGCGGCGACGTCGGTCGCGGGCACCCACGTCGCGGCGAGTTGCTCGGGACCTTCGAACGCGATCTCGACCCCGCTCGAGTCGTCGCGTCCGAGTTCGCGCCGCATCTCTTCCGTCGCGGCGCGTGCGAGGTCGAGCAGCCGCGCCGCGAAGCGGCTCGAGAGCGCCTCGACGAGCCGCCGCGCTCCCGCGCGCAGGGACTCGAGGTGCGCGGCGAACAAGGCGGCGGCGCGGGGCGACATCGCGCCTTCACGCCCCGCGGCGCCGAGGACCTCGCGCAGGCGATCCAGGTCGGCGAGCACGCCCAGCGCTTCGCGCGTCGTGCGCGGACGCGCGCACGCGAGCCGCGCGTGACGCTGCACGAGCCGCTCGAGGTCGGCGATCACCGCGCGCACGTCGGCGGCGTCGGCTTCGCGGAACTCGCCGCGGCGCCACGATTGCGCCATGCCCGCGAGGCGTCCCAGCTTCGACGCCGGCTCGTGCGAGAGATCGCTGCGAAGCTGGTCGAGCGTGAGCGCGTCGCGGTCACGGCGAACGATCGCTCGCGTGAGGGACCACCCGGCTCGGAAGAAGACGGGAACGGAGGGCATGTCGGAATGCCCACGGAACCCCGGGTGGGGTCCGGTACGGGAACACCGCGGTCGACGCCCAACTCGCTCCCGCGGCCCAGGATCGCTTCGGGACGAACGACACTCCGTACGGGGGATCGGACTGCCTCGACGAGAAGCGTAGCCAACGCCCGCAGGGCCGGGCAACGGCACCAACGGACCGTCGCACCTCGCTGCGCGTGTTTCCGGAACCCGGACGCACGTCCGGTATCCGGAAACGGCGGTCCGGAGTCCGGGCGTCGCTCCGTGGGCATCACCGGGCCGCGTCGCGTTCCGGCGTGACGAACGCCGCGAAAACCGCGCCCCTCGGCGTCGATCGCGGCCCGGCCTCACGCGACTCCGGCTGGCATGCGCGCTGCAGAACGCGCGTGCCGGCCGTCGCCGTCCTTCTCGTTTTCGGGGGAAGCGGAAGGCAGCGGCGGTCCGGCACGTCACGCGGCAGCGATCCGCGATCCGATCGGCACGGCCGTTCGCGTGCCTCGTGTCGTGGCCATCCATCGCCGCAAGGCCGCACGCACTTCACCGGCGCGTTCCCGGATCCCCCTTGCCCCCGGCGCGCCAGAGGACGACCTCACCATGCACCAGGCTCGCACTTCGTCGGCATCGCGCTTCGCTTCGTTCGCTCGTCGCATCCTCACACCGCTCGCCGCCGTGCTGATCTCCGCGGTTCTGCCCTCGATCGCCGGCGCGGGGCTCCACGACCAATTCACGTTCGTGGGCAACGCCGGCACGCACCAGTACTACGTCTCGAACGACGTCATGTCGTGGAACGACGCGAAGGCGCTCTGCTCGACCATTCCGGGCGCGCACCTCGCGACGATCGGCTCGCGGGAGGAGAACGATTTCGTCGCGGGCTGCGACGTGGCCGGCACGCACACCGGTCTGTGGATCGGATTGAAGGAAGCGGCCGGCGAAGGCTCGTGGCAGTGGGAAGACGGGACCGTGTTCGCCTACACGCACTGGGAAGCCGGCCAGCCGGACGGCGGCGCGAACGAGACCGTCGTGTCCATCAAGCCATCGCACATGCCCAACGGCCCGGGCCTGTGGCACGACCAGAACGCGACCAACGTCCTGCTGCCTTGCGTGCTCGAGATGGCGGGAGCGATGAATGGCTTCGGTTACGTGGGCGAGTACGGCGGCTGCTCGTACTACCTCTCGAACAACGTGATGACCTGGAACCAGGCCTACGCGGTCATCGGCTCGATTCCGGGCGGCGAGATGGCGACGATTCTGAACGCCGCCACGAACGACTTCGTCGCGCACTGCGATGTCGCCGAGGTCTACACGGGGCTCTGGATCGGGCTGACCGACGAAGGTCACGAGGGCACGTGGACGTGGACGAACGGCGGCCCGGCGATCTACACGAACTGGGACGCGGGCCAGCCGGATGACAACAGCCCGCCCGAGAATGTCGCGTCGATCAAGCCGGCGCACATGTCGAACGGCGGCGGCCACTGGCACGACCAGAACGCCAACGGCGTGCTCCTGCCGACGGTGATGGTCATGTGCCCGTCGGTGCCGGCGCGCACGCGCACCTGGGGCGAGCTGAAGGCGATCTATCGCTGACGCTGCCCAGAGCGCGACGGCCGTTCGGAAGCTCCGAACGGCCGTCGTGCTGCCGGCGCGATCGCCTCCCCTACCACCTCAGCCCGAAGCGCGTCGCGAGGAACGGCTCGCGCTCGTCGGCGCCGGTGACGTGGTTCAGCGCGGTGACGCTCGCCCAGCCGGCGGAGACGCCGGCGCTCACGCCGGGCGACGGCGACCAGTCGATCGTGCCGGCGACGCGCGAGTCGATGTCGAGCACGCCGCTGAGGATCAGGTTGTTCACGTGCGGGCTGCCCGGGATCCACGCGTCGCCCAGCCCGCTCGTGCCCTTGCGCGTGAACGAGCCCTCGGCGCCGAGCGTCCAGGCGGGACCCGAGCGCCGCTCGAGCCGGCCGCTCACGCGATCGACGTCGGGGCCGAGCGGGAAGCCCGTCGGCAGGTTGGCGAGCGCGAAGTCGTGATGGTGGTAGCTCGAGTACGTGAAGCGGTAGACATGCGAGTACTCGCCGCGCAGCGTCCACGCGTTCGCGCCGCGGGCGCGGCGCGCGTCGAAGCCGACCTGCCACGCGAGCGCGCGCGGCCGGCGCTCGGAGCTGAAGCTGATGTCGTCGATCGCCAGCTCGCCGTACACGCGCACGCCGCGCCGCGCGCGCCACGCCGCGTCGACGGCCCACATCACGTTGTTCTTGCCGAAACGCTCGAGCGAGTCCGAGGACAGCGTGCTCGACTTGAGCACGCGCTTTTCGATCACGCCGTACGGGATCATCGGCAGCAGGTAGAGCGGCACGCTGGCGGTGCCGTCGAAGCGCGCGAGCTCGGAGAACGCGACGTCGAGCCGCGCCGTGGGCCGCAGCTCGAGCCGGTGGCCCGCGAGGTAGCTCTGCGCGGCGGGATCGAGCGAGGCGACGAACCACTCGAGCTGAGCGCGCTTGAGCAGCGGCATGCGCAGCGAGGCGACGTCGAACGCGGGCGCGCCGTCGGAGAGCGTCATCGTGCCCCACGCCCCCGGGCCCCAGCGCAGCCACGTGTGCCCGACCTCGACGCGCAATGCGCGCGAACGCCACGTCACGGTGGCGCGGTCGAAGTAGCTGTTGAGCTCGACGCCCTCGATGAGGCCGAAGCGCCGGCTGTCGGTCGGGTTGCCGTGGCCGCCGGGCGAGTTGGTGCCGGCGTACACATCGGCGCTCGCGAGCCATCGCTCGCCGAACGCGACCGAGCCCTGCACGCCGGCGCGGAAGTCGCGGACGATCGTGTGGCGCGCGCGATCCTCGGCGTAGTTCGCGCGGCCGTAGCCGGAGAGCTCGATCGACGTGCGCTCGTCGTCGCCCGACCACGCGGGCTCCCAGCCGCCGAACGACTCGCCCGGCGAGAGCTCGGCGCGCAGGCGTGCGACGAGCGGGTCGTCCGCGGCCGCGGGAGCGTTCGCGACGAGCTCGTCGAGGAAGCGGCCGACGTCGGCGCGGTCCCACGGCTGCGTGTGCAGGAACGACGAGCCGAACCCGTAGGTGGCGGCGAGGTCCTCGACCCAGCGGTAGACGGGGCCCTCGACGGGGACTTCCTCGAGCGCGTGGTACGTGGCGCGCGCGGGTGCGGCGACGAGAAGGAGCGCGAGGCCTGCGGCCAGGGCCGCGAATCGGGCGGGGTTCATGGCGCGGGACCATAAGCGATCCGTGCGCGGGCTCCCAAGCACGTGGGCTCCGTCGTGCGAATGCGCTGCAACTCCGCGTCGGCGCAGGGCGTAGGCTGGCGGTCCAACCCACACCACATTCGTCATTCGTCGGAGGTCGCTCATGCTCAGGGTCACGAGCCTCGTGAAGGTGTACCCCGGTCCCGTCGCCGCACTGCAGGGCGTCGACCTCGACGTGCCTCCGGGCATGTTCGGCCTGCTCGGCCCCAACGGCGCCGGCAAGTCCACGTTCATGCGCATCCTCGCGGGGCTGCTCGAGCCGACGTCGGGCGGCGTCTCGCTCGACGGCCACGACACGCTCGCGGACCCGCAGTGGCTGCGCGAGCGGCTCGGCTACCTGCCGCAGGACTTCGGCTTCTACGCGCACCTCTCCGGGCGGGACATGCTGCTGCACCTGCTGCGGCTCAAGGGCGTGCAGGCCACGGGCGGCCTCGGCAAGCTGGCCGACGAACTGCTCGAGCGCGTGAACCTCGCGTTCGCGGCCAAGCGTGCGGTGCGCTCGTACTCGGGCGGTATGCGCCAGCGTCTCGGCATCGCGCAGGCGATCGCGGGCGACCCGCGGCTGCTGATCGTCGACGAGCCGACCGCGGGCCTCGATCCGGAAGAGCGGCTGCGCTTCTACCACCTGCTCGCGCAGCTCGCCGAGTCGCGCGTCGTGCTGCTCTCGACGCACATCGTCGACGACGTCGCGGTGCTCTGCCCGCAGTTCGCGGTGATCCGCGGCGGCCGCCTCGTGGCCCGCACCACGCCGCGTGCGGCGCGCGAGGCGATCGCGGGCCGCATCTTCGAGGGCGTGGTCGCGGCGTCCGACGTGCCGGCGCTGCGCGGCCAGCACCACGTCACGCAGGAGCTGCTCGTCGAGGGCCGGCACCACGTCCGCGTGTACGCGCCGGACGGCGCGGCGCCCGCGGGCTTCACCGCGACGACGCCGACGCTCGAGGACGCGTACCTCGTGACCATGCGCATCGGCGCGCTGCCCGCCGCGGCCGAGGCGGTGACGTCGTGAACGGCGCACGGACCTTCGAGGTCTTCCGCCAGGAGTGGACCCACAACCTGCGCCGACCGCTCTTCTGGGTCCAGATCGCGCTGCTGCTCTTCCTCGCGTTCATGCTGTCGACCGGCAAGGCGCAGATCATGTCCGGCGACGCGCGCGTCGGCGGGCACAAGGCATGGATCACCTCCGAGTTCGCGGTCACGCAGACGCTGGTGATGCTGATCACCATCCTCTACGTGTTCTTCATCTCCGTCGGCGCCGGCATGTCGGTGATCCGCGACGACGAGCAGAAGGTCGGCGAGCTGCTGCACTCGACGCCGATGAAGCCGGCCGAATACGTGTGGGGCAAGTACCTCGCCGTGCTCGCGAGCTTCGTCGGAGTGCTGCTGGTACACGTGGTGATGGCGGCGATCTTCAACCACGTGCTGCCGCACGGCGCCAACCCGGACTACGTCGGGGCGTTCGCGCTCGGGAACTACCTGCGCCCGACGCTGCTGTTCGCGCTGCCCGCGATCGTGCTGTTCACGGGAGCGTGCTTCGCGATCGGCGGCCTGTCGCGTTCGGCCGTGCTCGTGTTCGCGTTTCCGATCGGCGTCGTGCTCGCGGACGGGTTCTTCCTCTGGGACTGGTCGCCGAACTGGCTGCCGCTCTGGGTCAACCGCGTGCTGCAGTTCGTCGACCCGAGCGGCCTGCGCTGGCTCAAGGAGAGCTGGCTGCTCGTCGACCGCGGCGTGGACTTCTACAACCACGCCTCGATCGGCCTCGACGCGCTCATCGTGACGCAGCGCCTCGCGCTGGTGCTCGCCGGCCTCGCGTGCGTCGCGCTGTTCGAGCGCCGCTTCTCGACCACGCTCCGCGGCGCGAAGGCGCCGCGCGGCGCCGTGAACGTGCCCACGATGCCCGCCGCGACGGCGGCGGCCGCGCCGCATCCGGCATCCGCGCCCCCGCTCGCGTCGCTCGGCATGCGCACGGCGCGCCCGGGCTTCGTCGCGACCGCGCTCGAGGTCGCGCGCGCGGAGACGGCGCAGCTGCTGCGCGCGCCGGGCCTGTACCTCTTCGTGCCGCTGATCCTCATCCAGACGCTGGCGAGCGAGTACGCGGTCGGCGCCTACGACACGCCGCTGCTCAGCACGCCCGGGTCGCTGGCGACGTCGCTGCTCAACACGCTCACGCTGCTCGTGTGCATGGTGATCCTGTTCTACACGACCGAGTCGCTGCAGCGCGAGAAGGGCACCGGCTTCGGGCCGATCTACCACGCCACCCCGGCGCGGACGGCAGCGATCCTGGCGGGCAAGACGTTCGCGAACACGCTGCTCGCGATCGCGATCGTGCTCGCGTGCTTCGCCGGCTGCCTGATCATCCTCGCCGTGCAGGGCCAGGTGCCGCTCGATCCGCTGCCGTTCGTGATCGTGTGGGGCCTGCTGCTCGTGCCCACGTACCTGCTGTGGACCGCGTTCACGACCGCGACGTTCGCCGTCACGGGCAATCGCTACGCGACGTACGCGATCGGGCTGGCGGCGATGACACTCTCCGGCTGGTTCCAGTTCCGCGGCCACATGAACTGGGTCTTCAACTGGGACCTGTGGAGCGCGACGCGGTGGACGGACATCGCGACGTTCGAGTACGACCGCCTGCCGCTCGTGCTCAACCGGCTCACGGTGCTCGGCGCCGCGGTGTTCTTCGCGGTCGTCGCGGTGCGGCTCTTCGAGCGCCGCGAGCGCGACGCGACGAACACGCTGTTGCGGCTGCGGCCGGGATCGTTCCTGCGCTCGTTCGCCGGGCTCGCGCCGTTCCTGCTGCCGCCGCTGGTGACCGGCACGATGCTCGGCCTGCAGGTCGGCCAGGGCGAGGGCGGCGCGCTGGCGAAGAAGCAGCTGCGCGACTACTGGAAGAAGAACGTGCAGACGTGGAAGGGCGCGCCGACGCCGGTGCTGGCGGGCGTCGACCTCGACGTGCGCTTCGATCCGCCGAAGCACGCGTTCACGATGAAGGGCTCGTACGTGCTCCAGAACCGCACGAGCGCCCCGATGGCGCAGCTGCCGATCACGGTCAACCCGCGCTGGAAGAAGCTGAAGTGGACCGTCGACGGCGACACGTGCAGCACGGACAACCGCGCCGGCCTCGTGCTCGTGAACCCGCCGCAGCCCGTGCCGCCGGGCGACTCCGTGCGCGTCGGCTTCTCGTACGAAGGCGTGAACCCGGCGGGCGTGTCCAAGAACGGCGGCTACGGCATGGAGTTCATCATGCCGTCGAGCATCGTGCTCACGGGCCTGACGCCGATGTCGTTCGTGCCCACGATCGGCTTCAATCCCGAGATCGGCGTCGAGCCGGACAAGAACGACTCGGACCCGAAGGAGTGGCGCACCGACTGGTGGCAGGGCGAGTCGCGCGGCGGCATTCCCGAGGCCGACCGCTGGTACGACGTGCACATGCGCATCGACGTGCCGGCCGACCTGCAGGTGAACGCCACGGGCGAGCAGATCGCCGAGCACGTGAGCGGCGGGCGGCGCGTCAGCGAATGGCGCACGGATCACCCGGTGCGCATCTTCAATCTGATCGCCGGACGCTGGCAGGTGCGCACGAAGCCGGGCGTCGCCGTCTACTACGACCCCAAGCACCCGTTCAACGTCGACGAGATGCTCGCGGCGCTCGAGGGCGCGCGCCGCTGGTACGGCGAGTGGTTCGCGCCGTACCCGTGGAAGACGCTCCGTCTGTCCGAGTTCGCGGGCTGGCCCACGTACGCGCAGGCGCCGGCCGGCAACATCTCGTTCAGCGAGAACATCGGCTTCCTCACGCGCTCGAAGCCCGAAGCGAACGCGGCGTTCTGGATCGCGGCGCACGAGTCGGCGCACATGTGGTGGCCGAACATGGCCATGATCGGCGAAGGCCCCGGCTCGCAGGTGATGTCCGAGGGCATGGCGCACTTCTCGACGCTGCTGCTCACCGAGAAGGTGCGCGGCGAACAGCAGCGCGAGGGTTTCGCGAAGGGCATGGAGAGCCGCTACGGCCGCTCGCGTCGCGCGGATTCCGAGCGACCGCTCGTGAAGCTGGACGGCCAGCTCCCCGGCGACAGCCGCATCTGGTACGACAAGGGCGGCTGGGCACTGTGGATGCTGCACCGCTTCCAGGGTGAGGAGCGCAGCCTCGATGCGATCCGCGATTACATGACCACGTTCCGCGACTCGCGGGACCACGCCTCGCTCGAGGACTACCTCGCCATCCAGCGGCGCCACGCGGCTGACACGACCGCCTTCGACGCGTTCACGAAGCAGTGGTTCCTCTCGGTCGTGGTGCCGCACTACCTGATCGACGACGCGACGCTCGTGCGCGACGGCAACGGCTGGAAGGTCACGGCGACGGTGCGCAACGTCGGTACCGGCTCGATGCCGGTCGACGTCGCGGCCATCACCGGCGAACGCTGGCCCGCCGCGGGCAAGAAGGACGCGAAGCCGTGGCGCGACGCGCGGTCGTGCGTCACGCTCGGCGCCGGGCAGAAGGTCGCGGTGACGATTCACGCCGCGTTCCAGCCCGAGCGGCTCGTCGTCGATCCCGACGTCACCGTGCTGATGCTCGAACGCAACAAGGCCGAGGTGAAGCTCGCGCCGCAGGGCGGCACGCTGGCGGCGGCGAAGTAGCACGCGACGCAAAACGCGAGCGGGCCGCGTCCGATGAGGACGCGGCCCGCTTCGCATTCGCGCGCGACGCGCGGCGTCCGCGGTATCGGCTCTTGAGGCTGCCCCAGCTGCGGCGGAGCGTGGGGGTCGACGACTCGACGGTGAAGCTCGCGATCAACACGACCGTCGGCTCTGGGTCGGCCGGGTTCGTGTGCGCTTCGGTGAACTTCGCGACGTAGTTGCCCGGCGCCAGCGGTCCGAACACGCAGGTGCGCTCGTAGACGATGCACGTCTCCCTCACGCGGGTCGCGGCAGCGCCAGCCATTGCGTTCCCGTCGCACAATCCACCGGAGGACCTGGAGGCTCTTGCGGCCGTTTGCGGGCGGTCTTCCACCACCCTGGGGTCCGTGGCGCGACAGCCTCGGCGCGTCTCCTGCCCAGACTTGTGCTATGCGCTCCACATGGCCGGCCCCGCTCTCACTCGGCGGGTAACACCGGTAGCAGGTCGTCACCATCTGCCGAGATCTCTCGTCGCTTCAGGAGCGCCTTGATCGCGTCACGCACTGCGCCCACGATCAGCGCCCCATTCCGGTCCCACCCGAAGAGTCTCGCCACGTAGGTCATCACCGCCTGACGATCGATACGCAAAGCGTCTCGAACTGTATTCGCGATGGCGCGCTCGATCTCCTGGGGAGCCACCTCGGTTACAGGACGTCGCGACTCGGCCTCGCCGTCGACGGGAGTCCTGACTTTCAGCGTACTTGCTTCAATCCAGAGGAAACCGTTCCTCTCGCGAATTCGCTTGTCGCCCGCCTTGGTCTCGACGAGTGCTCGGCCGAAGATCTCCTGGATTCGGTTGCCGGCGCGCTCAACGCCAAAGGCACGAACCACCTGCCGCATGAGCCTGTCTCGTTGAATGGGGCCCTCCCCTTCGATCACGAGAGTGATGGCTCGCTTGATCGCCCCAAACGAACGCGGGTCAGTAATCTCGTAGCCGGAGGCGTGCCCAGACGGCGCAACGACTCGATAGGGTCGAGCCCATGATGGCGTTGCCTCTGGGTCCCACCTGACCGTTGTGGTCCGGGGTGCTTCGTTCGAGGTCGCCGGCTTGGGCACGGCCGGGTGCTTGGCTCCCGGG
>WBZT01002430.1_pt1 | contig 12933 bp, 11 predicted proteins | sample 5204241 | NCBI WGS metagenome assembly WBZT01 (sample SAMN12344358, study PRJNA552823) | activated sludge metagenome | biome: Activated sludge suspended growth; feature: Nitrification reactor; material: Wastewater; isolation source: activated sludge from nitrification reactor of wastewater... | reverse complement strand
GCGGTCGCCGTCGCCGCACGGCTCGCGGTGTCGCTGTGGGCGTACGGGCTTCGAGCCAGGCAACCCACGACGAAGCTGCTCGTCAACCTGGCGTCGCACACCCTCGAGATGACCATTGCGACCCTCGTGGTCGGCGCTCTCGCCCCGGCGCAGTTCGGGCCCGCCGCATGGCCCGCCGCCTACCTCGCCGCGGCGTGCGCACATCTCGCCGCGACCACCGCCATCGACACGGCGATCACCGTTGCGCAGGGCCGCTGGGACCCGGGAATGCTCAGCGGCAACGGCGTGAGCTTCGTCGTGGATCTCAGCGGGACGACGGTCGCCATCCTCGTGATCACCCTCGTCGAGGTGCACGCCGCCGCCGCCTGGCTGCAGCTCGCCGTCGGGGCGGGGCTCTTCCTTGCCGTACGAAGCTACTCGCGGGTGGCCGCCCGCTACCGCGGCACGAAGCATCTCGATCACTTCACGAGACGTCTCAGCGCGGCGGTCATCGACGGCAACGCGGTCCGAGCCATCGTCGTCGAGGCCGCCGACATCCTCCACGCCGATCGCGCCTGGCTCCTGGTACGTGACGGCGAGGCGCATCGCCTCACCCTCGACGAGGCCGGCGAGGTCGCCTGGTCGCCCGCGACAGCCGACGATGCGGAAATCCTCGACCGCTCGTCGGAACGGGCCGTGCTGGAGCTCGACGGCGAAAGCGAGACCATCCACTGCCGGGTCGCAACCGACGAGCAGGGGCGCAGCGTGGTGCTCGTCGTCGCCGATCGCAGCGGCTCGGTCCGCGGGTTCGACGACGGCGATGTTCGGCTCGTCCAGACCCTGGCCACCCACGCAGGGCTGGCGATCCAGAACCTGGAACTGCTCGATCGGCTCCGCGATCAGGTGGCGCAGGCCGAGCACCGCGCAACCCACGACGCGCTCACCGATCTTCCCAACCGCGTGCACTTCCAGCGGTCGCTCGACCGGGTGCTCGCGGACGGGGAGCAACCGGCGGTGCTGCTCCTCGACCTCGACCGCTTCCGCGATGTCAACGACACCCTCGGTCACCACAACGGCGATCTCCTCCTGATCGAGATCGGGCGCCGACTCGTCGACATCGTGGGTGACGCCGGCCTGGTCGCTCGGCTCGGGGGCGACGAGTTCGCGGCGCTCGTCGTCGGAGCGATCGATGCCCGGGCGTTGGCCCTGCGGGTCGCTGCCGCGGTCGAACGCCCCGTCCGAGTGAGCGACGTCGACGTCGAGGTGGGAGCGAGCATCGGCCTCGCCGTCACCGCACCGGATGTCGACATCACCTCCGGTGCGCTCATCCGCCAGGCAGACGTCGCGATGTACAACGCGAAGTCGGACCGCTCGCTCGTCGAGCAGTACTCGCCCGATCGCGACACCTACAGCCCGGAGCGCCTGTCGCTCGTCGGTCAGCTCCGTCAGGCGATCGATCGTGGCGAACTCGTGCTGCACTACCAGCCACAGATCGACATGTGCACCGGCGAGGTGTACGGAGCCGAGGCGCTGGCTCGCTGGCCCCGATCTGATGGCCGATGGATTCCCCCCGATGAATTCATCCATATCGCCGAGCACACGGGCCTGATCCGTCCGCTCACCGCGCTCGTGATCGACCTCGCCGTGGCGCAAGCGGCGCGGTGGCACGCGCAGCATCGCGGCGTGCGCGTCTCGTTGAATCTGTCCGCGCACAACCTCGTGGACCCTGAGATTCCGACGGTGATCGCGGACGCGCTCGCCGCCGCCGGTCTCCCAGCGACACAGCTCATGGTCGAACTCACCGAGACCACCGTCATGTCGAATCCCACCCGCGCGCTCCAGGTCATCGAGGAGCTGCGCGCCATCGGGGTCGGCCTCGCCATCGACGACTTCGGCACGGGCCACTCGTCGCTCGCCTACCTGTCGCGCCTCCCGGTCACCGAGCTCAAGATCGACCGCTCGTTCGTGATGGACATGGCCGACGAACCGACTGCAACCAGCATCGTGCGAACGATCGTCGACCTCGGTCGCAACCTCGAGCTCGACGTCATCGCCGAGGGCGTGGAAAATGACGACATCGCGTCGTCGCTCATCGATCTCGGATGCCATCACGCGCAAGGGTTTCACTACAGCCGCCCCCTCGAACCGCGAGCCTTCGAGACATGGCATGCCCACCACGACGCCGAGCTCGCCGCCGCACACCGCGGCGCGATCGCGTCGGAGCAGTCGATCGCGGCGAGTTGAGGACCGCCATGGGCCCCTCGCCGAGCCCGTACCGAGCGGCGGCGGCTCAGCGGGCAAGCCCCTCCTGCACCGCGGCGGCCAAGGCGGGGCGGAGCCGGGCCGCTCCGCCCGGGGTGAGGTGGTCCTTGTCGCGGTAGAGCCACTCGCCGTCCCACTGGCTGCAGGTCTGTTCGCCGCAGACCAGCGGCACCGGGTCCAGCCGCAGCATGGCCGTCCGACCGGCCAGCTCCTCGATCGCAGCGTGGAGCGGCGCTACGCTCCGCTCCACCTCGGCCCGGTTCCGGGTCTCCGGGGTCGGCGACGGGTTCACCAGGTTGGCGAACTCCACCGTGGAGTCGACATAGTCGGGGATGTCCTCGATGAGCAACACCGTGGACCCGACGGCCTCCAACGCCTCGACCACCTCCTCCAGGCCGGTCACGTAGTCGTCGATCGTCTCGCCCGCCGAGGTCGCGGTCCGACCGTCGGCGTCCTGGAGGCGGCCGGCCTTGGTGTAGACGGTGGCGGCCACGTGGATGACGACGACCTCAGTCGGGTGCTCGACCAGGTAGTCAGCGACCTCCTCGGACCACTGCTGGCATTCGTCCCCCTGCCGCTTGGCGGTGGAGAGCAGGAACGGGCATGCCGTATGGCTCCACATGTCGAACGAGGCGCCCCGGTCGAGCACGACGTCGCGGACCACATCGGCGATGGTTCCGGCATGCGAGTCGCCCACAAGTGTAACCGTGGCGGCGCCGGTCCCGTAGTGGCACGGCTTCGAACGATCGGCGGCATCGCACCCGTCGCGCTCGGGGCCGCTGAGGCGCCCCTCGGCGGCCCGCGCCTGCAGCTCGTCGTTCCACCACCGATGCTCCGCACCGACGAGCACGCCGCCGGCGACGAGCATCGGGGTGACGATGCACACGACCGCCATGACGACCGCCTTGCGGCCTACGATGGTGGTGTCGTGGCGGAGCCGATCCTCGTAGACCGAACGGCTGAGCACGGCCAGGCCCAGCGACACCACGGCCGCCGTCCACACCGGGAGATGGCCCCTGTGCCATAACGCTCGAGCGAAGACGATCAGTGGCCAGTGCCAGAGGTACCACCCGTAGGACAGGTCGCCCAGCCACACCAGGGGACGCCAGGCCACCCATCGGGCCACGTCGGCCGACGCCGTCCCCGCCGCGAGGAGCAGGCCCGTGGCCGCCACCGGGGCCGGGGCGGCCCACCCGGGGAACACCGTCGACTGGTCGTAGACGACGGCGACGGCGACCAGGACCACCACGCCGACCACCGCCATGGCCGGGGCCAGCGGCCGGAGCGCTACGAGGCGCTGGGCCGCCAGCGCCAGCAGCACGCCAGCTCCGAACTCCCAGAAGCGGGTGACCGGGCCGTAGAAGGCGAACTTCGGCGCCAACGGCACGAAGGGGAACGGTGCGGTCGACATCCAGACCCCGAGCACCATGGAGACGGCGGTGCCCGTTGCCACGATCGCGGCCAAGGTCAGGCGGGGTCGCCCGGCGCGGCGTCCGACGGCCCATGCCACGGCCATGAGGAACGGCAGCACCAGGTACGTCTGCTCCTCCACCCCCAGGGACCACGTGTGCAGGAACGGGTTGCGCTCCCCGGTGGTGAAGTAGTTAACCCCGAAGCGGTAGAGGTACAGGTTGGCACTGAACGCCGAGGCGGCGGCCGCTGACCTGGCCGCGGCCTGCTGGATCCCGTTCGGCGCCAGGATCGGGATCGAGGCGAGCAGGGAGACGATCGAGACGATCGCCAGGGACGGGAGGAGGCGCCGCGCCCGGCGGGCGTAGAAGTCGCGGAGGTCGAGTCGACCCGTCGAGCCGAGCCGCCCGGAGATCAGCCCGGAGATCACGAAGCCCGAGATGACGAAGAAGGCGTCGACGCCGACGAAGCCGCCCTCCAGCCCGAACTCGGCGTGGAAGGCCACCACGACGAGGACCGCCAGCCCGCGCAGGGCCTGGATGTCGTTTCGATGCCCGGCAGCCGGTCCAGCCACGTTCCCCTCCGATCCGGCGTCCGATGGTAGCGGGAGGGGGCAGAATCGACGCGATGGAGTGTGCCGTGGTCTTCGACATGGAGGATGTGCTCGTGGAGCTGGGCCCGCTCCACGAGCTGTTGTGCGATGTCGGGCTCGACGTTGCCACCTTCTGGCCGCGCTGGGCTGGCCAGCCCAGCTATGCGCGAGGTTGAGATGGGGTTGCGACGCCACCGCCTCCGGTGACCGGCTGGTAGCGAGTTGAGAACGACACGCGGTTCTCTCACGGAGGGTGCTGACCGCCGCGATCCCACCGCGTGATGCGCAGCCAGGAGGTCGGTCCGACGACGCCGCGGCGCGGTCCCGATCGGTTGCGTGACGGTCCGCCTCGATGCTTGTGCCGCCGCAGGACGACCGCCTAGCGTTCGCATTTAGGAGGGCTTCCCCGCAAGCGGACAGCCCATCGCGGTTGCACGACCGCACGCCCGTGCGTGGCTGAGGCCCACATCAGCCACGCCGGAGGGGGAGCGAGACCGGTCTCCGGCTCGCTCCCCCAACCCTGCTCGAGATCGAGGCCAGAGGGCCCCGCCCCACTTCCCCGTGCGGGATCATCGCCGCTGCGTGCGCAGCGCCGGATGTCGCCGCCGCAGAACCGGCAGGAGTACCCGGCGCGGGGTCGCCGATGCAGCCCAAGCGCTCAGTCGGTTTGCCACGCCCGGAATGACGACGGGTCGCCCGGCGTCGAGCGCAGCGACCGCCTGCTCGGCTACCCGCCCGGACGGTACCCACATGATCTTGGGCATCGCGGCCTCCGCGTCCGACGGGTGCAAACCGGCGGCCTCGGCGAAACCCGTCTCGACCGGACCGGGGCACAGGGCCGTGACCGTCACGCCCGTCCCGGCGAGCTCTGCACCCAGCGCCTGCGAGTAGGACAGCACGAATGCCTTGCTCGCCGCGTAGCCCGCCTGGCCAGGGATCGGTTGGAACGCCGCGGTTGAAGCCACGTTGAGCACCGCTCCCCGCCCAGAGCTCACCATGGGTGGTACAAGCAGGCTGCACAGGTGCACCACCGCCTCGACGTCAGTTCGAATCATCGCCAGCTCACGGTCGGGATCGCACGCGGCAACGGGGCCCATCGTCGAGAGGCCCGCGTTGTTCACCAGGATCTCGATGCGCAGCCCCCGGTCCGCGAGGGCGCCCGCGATCTGCGCCCTCGCCGACGGGTCGGTCAGGTCGGCGGCGACCACCTCGGCGCGAATCCCGTGGCGATCCGCCAGCTCGGCCGCCAGGCTGCGGAGCCGCTCCTCGCGCCGCGCCACGAGCGTGACACCGTGCCCGCGTCGAGCCAGTTCGCGGGCGAGATCGATCCCGATGCCGCTCGATGCGCCGGTCACGACCGCCGTGGATTCCGCTGTCGGAGTCGGGAGAGCCATGGCCCACACGCTAGATCCGCAACGCCCGGCACAAGTGGGCGGAGTAGCGTCGCCGCGATGTCGGAACCCTTCGGCGCCTCCATCGAGTTCCGGTCGGTGTCGAAGTCGTTTCCGGGGACCGCAGCGCCGGCGCTCACCGAGCTGACCCTTCGCATCGAGGCGGGCGAGCTCATGGTGCTCGTCGGGCCGTCCGGCTGCGGAAAGACGACGACGCTCCGGCTGATCAATCGCCTGATCGAGCCCACGTCGGGCGCGGTCCTCGTCGACGGCGCCGAGACCACCACCCACGCCGTCGAGGTGCTGCGGCGAGACATCGGGTACGTCATCCAGCACGTCGGGCTCTTCCCCCACCGCACGATCGCGCAGAACATCGCGACGGTGCCGAAGCTGCTGGGTTGGAGCGCATCCACGATCGCCGAGCGGGTCGAGGAACTCGCCGCCGAGGTCGGGCTCGATCATGACCTGCTCCGCCGGTATCCGGCCGAACTCAGCGGCGGCCAGCAACAGCGCGTCGGCGTCGCTCGGGCGCTCGCGGCGCGGCCGCGCATCCTGCTGATGGACGAACCGTTCTCGGCGGTGGATCCGATCGTTCGTTCCCGGCTGCAGGACGAACTCGCGCGCCTCCATCAGCGCGTCGGCACCACGATCGTGCTCGTCACCCACGACATCGACGAGGCCGTTCGGCTCGGCGATCGCGTCGCCGTCTTCGCCACCGGTCGTCTCGCACAGGTGGCGACGCCCGACGCGCTCATGGCCGCACCCGCCGACGCGTTCGTCGAGTCGTTCCTCGGCGCCGATCGATCGCTGCGTCGGCTCGCGCTGCGCACCCTCGGCCAGCTCGTCGATCGCACGCACACTGCCGACGCGGCATCCGAGGTCCGCCTCGATGCCGGCCTCCCGGGTCGAAGCGCCGTCGACGCGCTCCTTGCCAGCGGCGCCGATCGGGTCGCAGTCACCGAATCGGGCAGGGTCGTCGGCCATCTCACGCTGGCCGCACTGACCCGGCTGCTCGCCACTCCCGACGGGCACACGTGATGCTCGCGGCGCAGGAACCGCTCGTTCGATGGGACTGGCTCGGCTCGCACCTGGACCTGTTGGGGGAACGGGCCGTCGAGCACCTCGGCCTGACCGTCGTGTCGTTCGTGCTCGGCACGCTGATCGCGGCGGTCCTGACATCGGTGATCCGTCGATGGCGCTGGACCACCGGACCGATCACCACGCTCACGACCGTGCTGTACACGATCCCGTCGGTCGCCCTGTTCGCCGCGCTCATCCCGGTGTTCGGCGTGGGCACGACCGTGCCGGTCATCGCGCTCACGACCTACAGCCTCGTCGTGCTCACGCCATTCCTGGTGTCCGCGTTCGATCAGATCGACCCACCCGTCCTGGACGCGGCAGACGCGATGGGCATGACCCGGGGGCAGCGGCTGCGGTCGGTCGAACTCCCCGTGGCCCTGCCAAGCGTCATCGCGGGGCTCCGCGTCACCGCGGTCACGATCATCGGCCTCGTGACGGTCGGCGGGCTGTTCGGTCTCGGTGGATTCGGCGACTTCATCGACGAGGGCCTGACCCGGGACTTCCCCACGTTGATCGTCGTGGGCGTCATCGGCTCGGTGCTGCTGGCACTGGCCGCGGACGCGACGCTCGTTGCGATCGGCCTCCTGGCCTCGCCCTGGCGACGACCGCGCGGGTCGTCGCTCGACGCTGCCGAGGCGGCGACATGAGCGTCTGGACGTTTCTCACCGATCCGATGAACTGGACCGGGGCCGACGGCATCGGCACGCGGTTGGGCACCCACGCCTGGGTGTCGGCGACCGCCATCCTGACCGCCGCGCTCATCGCCCTGCCCACAGGCTTTGCGCTGGGCCACCTTCGACGCGGGCGTGTCGTCGCCGTCGCGATCGCCAACCTCACCCGAGCGGTTCCCTCGCTCGCCGTGCTCGCGTTCGTCGTGGCGGCCGGATGGGGCATCGGCTTCGTGCCCACATGGTTGGCCATGGTCGCGCTCGCGCTCCCGCCGATCTTCGTCGCGGCGCTCGTGGGCGTCGCCGAGGTCGACGACGCGGTCATCGACGCCGCCCGCGGCATGGGGTTGCGCGGCCATCAGATCCTCCGTCACGTGGAGTTGCCGATCGCACTACCCGTCGTGGTCTCCGGTTTGCGGGTCGCCGCCGGACAGGTGATCGCGACGGCCACGCTCGGCGCGTTCGTCGGCTACAACACCCTCGGGCGGTTCATCACGGCCGGGCGAGCGAACCGCGACGATGCGATGCTGTACAGCGGCGTCGTCATCATCGTCGTCGCCGCGCTGATCGTCGACATTGCCCTCCGGGGTGCGGCGGGCCGGCTTTCGCGTTGGCGTCCTACCACCCCTCGACGCTGACCACGGAAGATTCAGCGCCCGACAGACGTTGACCCGACGACGTTGGTCACACCGGCCACCCCCACCCCTCAACGAAGGACCGAAGACCATGACCCAGCACTCCTCCCCCGTCCGCCAGGTCGGCCGGCTGCGCCGTGCGGCGCTGATCGGCATCGCCGCCGTACCGCTCCTCGGCCTCGCCGCATGCGGCGGCGACGACGCGAAGGACTCCGGGAGCGGCGGCGATGCCGAGCCAGCAAAGGAGATCACGATCGCTCACCAGGCCTTCGGCGAATCCGAGATCGCGGCCCGCATCTACGGCGCCGCGCTCGAAGGCGAGGGCTACACCGTCGAGTACCAGTCCTTCAAGGACCGCGCCGCGATCTACGCCGCGTTCGAATCCGGCGACGTCGACCTCGTGCCCGAGTACGCAGCGACGGCGCTGGAGTTCCTGAACGGCAACGCCGGCGAGGCCAGCCCCGAGATCGAGCCGACCATGGACAAGCTCGAGGCGCAACTGGCCGACAAGGATCTCGCGGCGGGAGCCCCGTCGGACGCGGTCGACTCGAACTCGCTGGTCGTGACCAAGGCGACCTCGACCGACCGCGGCGTCACGAAGATCTCCGACCTCACCGCCGACCTGCGCCTCGGCGGACCCCAGGACTGCCCGACCAATGCCGGATGCATCCCCGCGCTCAAGTCGGCCTACAGCCTCGACTTCAGCTCAACGTTCGTGCCGCTCGACCTCGGTGGGCCGCTCACCAAGAAGGCGCTGGAGCAGGGCGACATCGATGTTGCGGTGATCTTCTCGACCGACGCGTCGATCGCCGACAAGGACTGGGTCGTCCTCGCCGACGACAAGGGGATCTTCAACGCCGACAACATCGTGCCGGTCGGCACGAAGGCGCTGCTCGACGAGGTGCTCGCCTCGCTCGACAAGGTGTCCGCCAAGCTCAACACGGCGAACGTGACGAAGATGAACAAGCGCTACGACATCGACAAGGACGATGCCGAGACCGTCGCGAAGGACTTCGTCAGCGCCGAAGGGCTCTGACGCCGCCGGGCACCGCCCGACCCAGCACGAGACACCGCCGACTGCGGGGAGCGCCACCTGCGCTCCCCGCAGTCGCGTTGGTGGGGCCCCACCAGGTGATGGGGGATCCACCGGATGGGTTCGTCGCGTCCTCCGAGCGACACTCGATCCGACGAACCGCCACACCGGCGGACGCAACCCGAGAGGATCGCCATGACGCTGACCGCTGCCCGACCCGAGCACCCGACACCCAGCGCAGAACGCCTGTCGGCCGGAGATTGGCTCGTCCGGCGACGCAACGACGGCGCCACACCCGACGTGATCTGCGCCGAACTCATCGCCAACGGCTGGCACGCGGATGTCGCATCCAAGGCTGCCCTGTCGGCCCTGACCACTACCGACCGGCACCGGTGGCTCTACGTCGCGCTGTGCTGGAGCGCCGGGCTCGCAGCTCTCGGCGCCGCGAGCGCAGCCCACATTGCGCTGAGCGACGAGTCCGACCCGCTGGCGCTCGCGTCGTGCATCACGCTCGCCCTGGTCGCGGCGCCCATCGGGCTGATCGCCGATCGGTGGGCGCGACGGGTTGAGGCCGACGATCCCCACGCCATCTGGTCGCCAACCCGCCGCGTGCTGTTCGCGACGCTCGCATCGGCCACCGCTGCGGTCGGCATCATTCGCCTGCTCGTCTACACCTTCGGCGCCGTCGCAGCGGCCGTCGGCGCCCGCGGGTACGAGTTCACGCCCGCCGCGTTCATTCAGGTGGCCGTAACCCTCTCGGTCGCGATGCCGCTCTTCGCTTGGTCGCTCGCCGAGTGGCGCAAGTCGAACGTGGTGATCCGTGTGCTCCGCCGCACAGCCGATCGAGGAGCAGGCGCCCCGAGGCCCACCGACTGAGCACACCGGGCCGAGCCACGTCGCAGCTCAACCCACGGCGAGGCGCGCGATCGCACCGACGTCCGCGAGGCACCGGAGGGTGTCGTTGAGATGGGTGCACGTGGACGTTCCCCGCAGATCGGATCGAACCCGGTCGCGAACCTCGGCGAAGCGGCACCCGCGGAGGTTCTTCTCGCTACCGATCGAGCCGGGGCATTCGCGCCACGGCAGCACGAGCGCCTGCGCCGCAAGGGAACGAATCGTGCCCTCGCCGAGGTCGACGCTGCCCGCCACGTGGTACTCGTGCACGCACCGTTCGACCCCCTCCTCGTCGACGTGGCTGTCGCGGAAGTGCACGTCGATCGGCGCGTCGCCGCCGGGTCCGACCGGACCGACGTCGACACGGCGCCACCGACGCACGGCGTGCGGCACCAGGTCGGGTAGCAGATGGATCGCGTCCGGATCGTCGGATCGAGCGAGCGGTGGAGCGACGGGCCCGCAGGCCACCGGCAGCTTGCCGGTGAACCCGAACTCGCGCAGCATCGTCGCGTCGGTCGCCCAGCCCGCACAGATGTCCGACATCGTGGCGCGCATCTGGTCGGCGAACTCCCGCGTCATCTCCTCGATCGGCCCGCCGCCAGCGCGCTCCTCGGCGTGCTGGGGCGCGACGCCGGACACCAGAAGTGCCCCCACCAGATCGTCCACGAGCAGGTGCCACAGCGTCCCCGCCACGAGTTCGTCCGGCAGGGCGGCCGCGACCTCGCGCCGGAACCCGGCCGCAGTCGACGCGCCGATGAGCCGTTCCAGCGCCGCAGGCGCCGACGGCTCGCTCCCCTCGCCTGCGCGCAGGCCGGTCAGCGCGCGGTGCTCATCCGCAGATCCGACCAGCCGAGCCGACCGACGGGCCGCGATGGAACCATCAGGCCCCGTCGCGAGGTCTCGCCCGATCGCGACGATCGCCGTCGATCCGTACAGGTCGTCGCGGGTCACATCGATACTCGTGGTTCGCCGCACCGATCCCGGCAATCGGACGGGCGGGCTCTGGTGCGGGGTCCGAGGACCGGAGAACTGGATCGCGAACGTCACGCACCCAGTCTGCCCGCCGCTGCCGGTCGCGACGGAAGCGTCAGCTGGCCGATCGCCACCATGGCCAGGTAGGTGACCGCAAGGAAGGCGGAAAACACCACGCTGATCGCGATCGTGCGGCCATTCGACTGGGGATCGAGCGCGACCGACCGAACGTCGTACAGCAGCGTCCGCGGGCGCGACAACAGATCCCAGCTGTTGTACCGACCGAACCGACCCAGGTAGATGCCGAAGCCCGACAACGCCAGGACGCCGACCGACGTTGCCCAGCCCGCGATCCGCCCGAACGACGCCGTCACGATGAGCTGCACCATGCGCAACGACACGAAGCCGACGAGCAACCCGGCGAGTCCGGTGGAGAACAGGATGAGCGCGTCGAACCACAACGGCGACCCCTCGCGCTCCTGCAGATGGATCACATCGGTCACCACGTACGGCGCGTTCGGAAAGAACACGAGCCACCCGGCCAGCGGCACCGTCAGCCGCGCCCGCGACCAGTGGCCGCGCCATCCGAGTTCGGCGACGAGCGCGAATCCGAGCGGGACCCAGGCAAGGAACAGATTCCAGAAGACGAAGCGGTAGCCGAACGACCCGGCGATTCGCGAACGCAACGCCAGCAGCACGATGGGGAACGCCGAGGTGCACACCAGCGTGAATGCGACCGCGGCGCGCGACCGAGCCTCGGCGCTGCGCCACCAGCGATCCGCGTCGATCGGTGTCGCATCTGCCTCGGATTGCATCGGCCCACCGTATCCACCGCCGCCCGGCGGACCGGCGCGGTGCTCCCTCAACCGGTGCCGGCGAAGGCCGCCGCCGCGTCCGCGAATGCGCGGGCGAGGCGAGACCGCCCATCGGGCGATCGGAGCTCCGCCAGGTCGGCGGCGTTGCGCATGTTCCCGCACTCGACGATCACCGCCGGCACTCCCGCCCGGTTCAGCGTGCCCAGATCGCCGCGCTGATCGAGCCCGCCGGAGCCGACGTAGTTCGACGGCGAGAACCCGGCGCCGACGAGCGCGTCACGCACGTGGGTCGCGAGCCGACGGGAGGGCTCGACGGTCGCCTCGGTGTATCCCGACACCCGCGTCGGCGAGATCACGTGAAAGCCGTGGTTGCCCGCCGATGACCCATCCGCGTGGATCGAGATCAACAGCGCCGCGTGGGCTCGTGCCGCGGTCAGACCCCGCTCGTCGACGCACGGACCCCAGCTGTCATTGCTGTCGCGCGTGGTGATCACCGTCGCACCCCGGGCGCGAAGCTCCGCCACCAGGAGCTGGGCGGTCTCCCAGTTGAAACGCGCCTCGGAGTAGTCGCCGCCGGCGGTACCCGTGGTGTTGCACGCCTTGCGAAACCCTCCGGCGTCCACCTGACGGTTGATCTCGGAGCCGTGGGACCCGTTGGCGCCGTTGTGCCCCGGGTCGACGACGATCACCGCTCCAGCGAGCGCTCCACCGGGAGCGGGGGCGGGCGCGGCCATCGGAGCCGACGACGACGGCGCGGGCGGCGGCGGTGGCGTCGTCGTCGTCGTCGTCGGCGTCGTCGTCGTCGTGGGCGGCGGCGTGGGCGGCGGGTTCACGTCGGGCGCGCTCGTCGCTGCCGAGGTCGACGCGTCCGACCGGCGCAGCCCGCCGGTGGGACCCGACGCCGTGTCGGAACGGTCGAGCATCGCACCGCGAACAGCCACGGCGCCGAACACCACGATGCAAAGCCCGACCGTTGCGAGCGCGACCGCAACAACCACCCGGCGCGGTACCCGCGGGCGAGTCATCGGGTGCGTCCGTCGTCGACCATGGCGCCGTGCAGTCTCACACAATCACCATCGCCGCCACGGCGTCGACGCGACGGCCCGGAGCGCAGCGATCACCACGTCGGCGGTGAGCTCGGCATGCGCGACGTCGTCGAACGGACCATCCTCGCCGTCGAATCGCGCAGCGAGCGCCCGCAT
>WBZT01002327.1_pt1 | contig 12934 bp, 14 predicted proteins | sample 5204241 | NCBI WGS metagenome assembly WBZT01 (sample SAMN12344358, study PRJNA552823) | activated sludge metagenome | biome: Activated sludge suspended growth; feature: Nitrification reactor; material: Wastewater; isolation source: activated sludge from nitrification reactor of wastewater... | reverse complement strand
GCCCAACTCGCGTGCTGCAGCGTTGATCCGGGCGATCCAAAGACTACGAAATTGGCGTTTGCGTTGACGACGGTCACGATATGCGTACTGCCCGGCCTTCATGACCGCCTGCTTGGCGACACGGTATACGTTTTTCCGACGGCCGCGATAGCCTTTGGCTAAGGCAAGAATTTTCTTGTGACGCGCATGCGCGGTGACTCCGCGTTTTACTCGGGGCATCTTCTATCTCCTCAGGCGTACGGCAACATTGATCGGACAATGGCCTTGTCGGCATCATGTACGGCGGTCACGCCGCGCAACTGCCGTTTGGTCTTCGAGTCCTTCTTGGTCAAAATGTGTCGCTTGAACGCGTGTGAGCGCTTGATGCGGCCACTTGGGCTGATTTTGAAGCGCTTCTTCGCACCAGTCTTGGTTTTCATCTTGGGCATTGACTGCTCCTGGTTATGACATGCTGGCAGGTGTCTCCCGACGGGAGCACTTCAGACCCGACAACACTTCTTTGCTGCTGCTGATTGCCCGAGGGCTTATTTCTTGCGGTTCGGAGTGAGCACCATCACCATTTGGCGCCCCTCCATCTTCGGCATTTGCTCGACGATGGCCAGTTCCTGCAAATCGTGGCGGATCCTTTCGATCTGTCGCATGCCGATATCCTGATGCGCCATTTCTCGCCCCCGGAAACGCAGGGTGACTTTCACCTTGTCGTCTTCTTCCAGAAAGCGCGTCATGTTGCGCAACTTGATCTGATAGTCGTTTTCGTCGGTACCTGGCCGAAACTTGACTTCTTTGACCTGCACTTGCTTCTGCTTTAGCTTCTGCTCGTGCTGGCGTTTCTGCTCCTGGTATTTGAACTTGCCGAAATCGACGATACGACAGACAGGCGGCTGTGCCATCGGGGCAATTTCGACCAGATCGACCCCCGCCTCTTCGGCCAGAGCCAATGCGGCTCGGACATTCATGACTCCTAGCTGTTCTCCGTCCATCCCGACCAGACGGACTTCCGGTGCGTTGATTTCTTCGTTAACGCGTTGCGCCTTTTGCAGTGCGATGGCTTGGCTCCTTGTTCCGATAAAAGTTAAACCGTGCCACTACGCGACTCGATTTCCTCGAGTAGTCGCCTGATCAGCGCCGCCACTGGCATCTGCCCCAGGTCCCCTCCGCCGCGTGTCCGCACGGTTACCAGATTGGCTGCCACTTCCTTGTCACCGACGACTATCTGGTAGGGCAGTTTGTTCAAGCTATGTTCTCGTATTTTATAGGTAATTTTTTCGTTGCGCAAATCGGCTTCGGCACGCAGGCCGGCAGCCCGTAATGCGCTGGCTACTTCGCCAGCGAATTGCTCTTGTTTTTCGGAAATATTGATCACCACGGCCTGGGTTGGCGCCAGCCACAAGGGCATTGCACCGGCATGATTTTCGATCAGGATGCCGATGAAGCGTTCGAGGGAACCAAGAATGGCCCGATGCAGCATGACCGGCGTATGCCGGCTGTTGTCTTCACCGACATACTCGGCACCCAAGCGTTGCGGCATCGAGAAATCGACCTGTATCGTTCCGCATTGCCACGAGCGTCCAATCGCATCTTTGACGTGAAACTCGATTTTCGGACCGTAAAAAGCGCCTTCTCCCGGTAATTCTTCCCAAGGCAGATTGGCCAGTTTCAGGGCCTCGCGCAAAGCGTGCTCCGCTTTATCCCACACTTCGTCCGAGCCGACACGTTTCTCGGGACGCAGTGCCAATTTGATGGCGATGTCCCGAAAGCCGAAGTCTTCATAGACCTTGCGCACCAAGTTGTTGAAAGTGCTGACTTCCGATTCGATCTGATCCTCGGTGCAAAAAATGTGGCCATCGTCCTGCGTGAAACCACGGATGCGCATGATACCGTGCAGGGCTCCGGAGGGTTCGTTGCGGTGACAGGAGCCGAACTCTCCGTAGCGCAGCGGCAGATCACGGTAACTGCGCAGACCCGTGTTGAAAATCTGAATGTGTCCGGGGCAGTTCATTGGTTTGATCGCGTAGTCGTGCTTTTCCGACTCGGTGGTGAACATGTTGTCCTTGTAATTTTCCCAGTGGCCGGATTTTTCCCATAGCGTGCGATCGAGAATCTGTGGACATTTGACTTCCTGGTAGCCATTCTGTTGATAAACGCGACGCATGTATTGCTCGATTTCCTGCCAGATCGACCACCCCTTGGCGTGCCAGAAAACCATGCCGGGCGCTTCCTCTTGCAGATGAAAGAGACCGAGTTGCCGGCCAAGCTTGCGATGATCACGCTTCTCGGCTTCTTCGAGCATGCGCAGGTAGGCGTCCTGATCCTCTTTGCGCACCCAGGCGGTACCGTAGATGCGTTGCAGTTGTTCGTTGCGATGATCACCGCGCCAATAGGCGCCAGCCACCTTCATCAGCTTGAAAACCTTGAGTCTGCCGGTGGACGGGACGTGCGGGCCACGGCAGAGGTCGATGAAATCGCCTTCGCGATACAGTGAAACGTCTTCACTGGCTGGAATGGCGGCAATCAACTCGGCCTTGTAGTGTTCACCGATCGATTGGAAGAAAGCCACGGCGTCATCGCGCGGCCAAACCTCGCGTGTCACCGGTAGATCGCGTCTGGACAGTTCGCTCATCCGCCTTTCGATGTTGGCCAGATCTTCGGGCGTGAATGGCCGCTGGTAGGCAAAGTCATAATAAAAACCATTTTCGATGACCGGTCCTATGGTTACTTGCGCGTCTGGAAACAATTCCTTGACGGCATAGGCCAACAGGTGGGCCGTCGAATGGCGAATGATTTCCAGACCGACCTCGTCCTTGGCGGTGATGATGGCGCAATCGGCGTCACTTTCGATAGTGAACGAGGTGTCGACCAAGCGTCCATTGACCCTGCCCGCCAATGCGGCGCGTGCTAGTCCGCTACCGATGCTGGCAGCCAGATCGTAAACAGTGACTGGGTTGGCAAAACTGCGTTGTGAACCATCGGGCAGCGAAATGACTGGCATAGTGCAACCTCAATAAAAACGAAAGCCAGAGGCCCGCTCTGGCTCACAAGTCTCACCCGACCGGTAGTCGCCCCGAATCATCATCGTCGGGACGTTGCTGGGCTGGTCAATATGAAGAAACAATTATTGGTTATTGTAAGGAATCGCTGATTTAATCGCAAATATTTCAATAGCATAGATTGCTCATTTCAAGGTGCGTCGGATTTGTCGTGCAGATCGCTGTTGCTTCCTGCTCCAAAACCCGTTTGCCTCAAACGAGCAACCGACAGATCAACAGAATGGGCGAGCAGCACAATGATCGCAACCGCAACGTTTTCAAGGAGAAACGGACTAAATAGGTAGCCTCGCGGAATGAGTCGTCAAGCTAACGTCGTGCAGTCGGCGGACCATGTCAATGGGGTGGCGGGGGCAACGCTACATGCCATGTCATGAACCCACTGTTCTGTATTTTTTGCTTCAAACCCCGAAATTCTCGATCGGGGACTGAAAGACCGTCTGGGATGCGACATTTAGTCCGACGACGCTGAGCGAGCGGGTCTGATCTGTTGCTGGAAAGTCTTTCTGAATTTGGCCAGTTTAGGATTGATGACCAATTGGCAATAGCCTTGTTCGGGATGATTGCGGTAATACTGCTGGTGATAGTCTTCGGCAACGAAAAAGCGCGGCGCCGGCAGTAATTCGGTGACGATCGGCGAGGGCCAAGTTTTGTTGGCGATGAGTTCGGCGATCATCTCGCTGGCGATGCGTCGTTGCTCTTGCCCGTGATAGAAGATCACCGAGCGGTATTGCGTACCGATATCGTTCCCTTGTTGGTTGAGCGTCGTCGGGTTGTGAATGACGAAAAATACTTCCAGCAAGGTGCGATAGGTGCATTGCGTCGGATCGTAGGTGATTTGCACCACTTCCGCGTGCCCGGTTCTGCCACCACAAATGGCCTGATAATCGGGACGGTCGGTGTGACCACCGCTGTAGCCGGAAACGATATGTTCGACGCCTACAAGCTGTTCGAAGACGGCTTCCAAACACCAGAAGCAGCCGCCGCCGAGCGTTGCCAGTTCCTTGTTCATCAGTTTGCTGACCTTTTCACCAGGAGTGACGAAAGACGGCCTGTAGCCGGTCACGGCTGACGGGTCGCTTGCTGACCCGCCGCCGGATCCACAGACAAAGATTGCCGAAATGACTGCCAGATAACAGGTGCGACACCGAGAGGGCTCCCAATGCGCCACAAACGACGCTGACCGAGGCATCTACATGCCAGCGCCTGAGAATCAAAGCCTTGTCTTCATGCCGGTTTGACAAAGCTTGTCTACCACTGGCAAGTGAAGATAGGGCGTGCTCGATGACCATTTCTGTTTGCGCTTGGTAAAACGAATGGCTGCTGTCGGACTCTATTCGCGTTCTCGCGACTCTCCTTGCTAAACAATACATTGGGCGTACTACCACGGATCATGACCACAAGCGGAGGGCGCCAAGGGACATGCGTCGATTTCCTAATAAGTGCTCAGTTTCCCTTTTCGGCGACACGCGTTTTGAATGTCGCACCGGCGGCGAATTTAGGAACGGTCATTTCCGGAATCTGTATTTTTTCGCCGGTCTTCGGATTTTTTCCTTCACGCGCCGCGCGCGTGCTGGCTTTGAAGGACCCGAAGCCTACCAGAGTGACGGTATCACCTTTGGCGACAGATTCGACGATCGTCTCGATGGCGGCGTCAAGAGCTTTTGCGGCTGCAGCTTTCGACAGGTCAGAGCGAGAGGCGATGGCGTCGATCAATTCGGACTTGTTCATATTGTCTCCTATGTTAAAGGTGGATCTTCCCGGAACTGAATTTCACTCTGACCAGCTTGCTCCGGAGAAGAGAAAGAATGTGACGTCAAAGCTTCGATTCTGGCATGGAATTGCATCTGCCAAAATCTTTTGTAACGATTTTTTTCGCGTCAAGGCGTCAATTAATAGAACTTTCATCAAGAAATCGTGCGGATGGAAACACTTTGTTCCAAGCCACCCGAAGTATGTGAGTGTCTGCGCAAACACCTCCCGGGTCAGTTTCTGACCTACTGCCAACCCATTCACAACCCATCCCAAGCAGGGGATAGGCGATAGCATTCGCGATTCTGTCAGTGGCTGCAACGAAGGGTCGCCTGCTCTCTCGGCAATACGGTTATTGCGCCTCTTACTGTGTCGGCAACCAGTCCCGACATCGTTCGACGGCACGCCGCCAGCCGGCAAGCAGTTCGTTGCGCCGAGCGGCGGACAATTGCGGTTCGAAGCGTCGGTCTTCCTGCCATAAGACGGCGATTTCGGTTTCATCATGCCAGAAGTCAATGCCCAGCCCGGCGAGATAGGCGGCGCCGAGCGCTGTGCTTTCGGTGATGCGCGGCCGGATGACCGGCACGCCGAGCAGATCGGCCTGGAATTGCAGCAACAGATCGTTGTTCGCCGCACCGCCATCGACGCGCAGCTCGCTGAGCGGCGCGCCGGCGTCGTCCTGCATTGCCGCCAGCACTTCGGCACTGCGATAGGCGATGGCTTCGAGTGCGGCGCGGACGATATGCGCGCGATTGCTGCCGCGTGTCAGACCGAGCAGCGCGCCGCGTGCGTATGGGTCCCAGTAGGGGGCGGCGAGTCCGGTGTGCGCCGGCACCAGGTATACCCCGCCGCTGTCGGGCACGCTCCGGGCCAGCGCTTCGCTTTCGGCAGCGTGTGTGATCAGCCCGAGTTCGTCGCGCAGCCATTGCAACGTTGCGCCGCCCATGAAGACGCTGCCTTCGAGCAGATACGTCGTCTGCCCGGCGCGCCGCCAGCCGCTGGTCGCCAGCAGCCGCTGCCGCGAGAGCCGGCTTTGCGCGCCGGTATTCAGCAGCATGAAACAACCGGTACCGTAGGTATTCTTGGCCATGCCGGCAGCGAAACAGGCCTGGCCGAAGGTCGCTGCCTGCTGATCGCCGACCAGTCCGGCGATCGGCAGTTCGGCGCCAAACCATTCCGGCGACGCGCGCGCGCATACGCCGCTGCTGTCGACTACTTGCGGCAGGACGGCCGGCGGAATGTCGAACAGCGCCAGCAGTTCCCGATCCCATTCGCCGCGATGAATGTCGAAGAGCAGCGTGCGCGCTGCGTTCGACGGATCGGTCAGGTGCGCCTGGCCGCCGGAAAGTCGCCAGGCCAGCCAGCTGTCGATGGTTCCGAAAGCCAGATCGCCGCGTTCGGCGCGTTCACGGGCGCCGGGCAGGTGGTCGAGCAGCCATTGCAGCTTGCTGCCGGAAAAATAGGGGTCGATGACCAGGCCGGTGCGCTGCCGAAATAGTTCGCCATGGCCGGCGGCGCTCAGTTGCGCGCAGCGCTCGGCAGTGCGCCGGTCCTGCCAGACGATCGCCCGCTGCAGGGGCTGGCCGCTGCACCGATCCCACAATACGGTCGTCTCGCGCTGGTTGGTAATACCGATTGCAGCAATCTGGCTGGCAGCGACATGGTTGTCGCGCAGTACGGCGCGCGCGACCGCCAGTTGCGTTTGCCAGATTTCCTCTGCGTCATGTTCGACCCAGCCAGGTTGCGGGTAATACTGGCTGAATTCCTGTTGCGCCAGCGCGCAGAGACGGCCTTGGCGGTCGATGAGCAGGGCACGCGAACTGGTCGTCCCCTGATCGAGCGCCAGAATGTAACGCGTCGGGATCGGCATCGTAAAGGCTCCAGTGCGGTGAAAAAAGACGGCAGGAAGCGACTCGACGTTCAGGCAGCGACAATCAGGCCGGCGATCCAGCGTTTGAAATCGGCCAGTTGCGGATCGTAGTTGTCGCAGGCCATCAGACTCTGTCCGAAAACGTATGCGTACAACAGCAGGCTGCGGCTTTTCGCCTCGTCGTCGTTCAAGCTGCGGGCGAGGAACAGTTGCCGGGTGCATTCCAGCCGCCAGTGATCGACTTCCTCGACCACCGTCGCCGCTTGCGCGTCGCGCCGAGCCCATTCGCGGACCGCCAGTTCGATCGAAATGCCTTTGCGGTTGCGCGTCGCGCCGTAGATGTCGATCAGGTGCAGCAATTGCTGGTCCTCGCTGCCGGGATTGGCCTCGGTCTGCTTGCGGATGTCGCGGATGCGGCCATCGCGCCAGGTTTCGAGAACGGCAGTGAACAAATCCTGTCGATCCTTGAAATGCCAGTAAAAACTGCCCTTGGTAACGTTCAGCGACTTGGCCAGCACTTCGATGCGCATGCCGGCAACGCCTTGCTCGGCGAGAATGTCGATCGCCGCCTCGACCCACTCGTTGCGGTCATGCACCGGACGCGGTTTGTCACTGACGCTTCTCATGCCTGCAGATCCTTTCCTAAAGCGCGCCGCTGAGGCAATATTGTCGGCTGGCGTTCGGCATCGAACGGGACAACGCTTGACAGCGCAGTTTCCATACGCTACCGTACGCTTTCCATACCGCATGGTATGGAATATTGTCCGGCCAGAATTCGGCAATGTCAAATGCGGGTAGCTTCGAAACAGTGAGATAAGGAGAGTAACTTGAAGATCCTCGTTCCAGTCAAACGGGTGGTGGATTACAACGTCAAGGTCCGCGTCAAGGCGGACGGCAGTGACGTTGATCTGGCCAACGTCAAGATGTCGATGAACCCCTTCGATGAAATCGCCGTCGAAGAAGCCGTCCGGCTCAAGGAGGCCGGTGTCGCCACGGAAGTGGTCGTCGTTTCGGCCGGCGTCGCCAATTGTCAGGAAACCTTGCGCACGGCGATGGCCATCGGTGCCGACCGCGGCATCCTGATCCAGGCCGACGGCGAACTGCAGCCCCTGGCGGTGGCCAAGCTGCTGAAGGCGGTGTGCGAAAAAGAGCAGCCGCAGATGGTCATTTGCGGCAAACAGGCGATCGACGACGACGCCAACCAGACCGGCCAGATGCTCGCCGGCCTGCTGTCCTGGCCGCAGGCGACCTTCGCCTCGAAAGTGGTCGTCGCCGGTGCTCAGGCGACGGTGACGCGCGAAATCGACGGCGGTCTCGAAACCGTCGAGGTGCCGCTGCCGGCGGTGGTCACCGCTGACCTGCGTCTCAACGAACCGCGTTACGCGACCTTGCCGAATATCATGAAAGCCAAGAAAAAGCCGCTGGAGACGACCAACGCGGCGGCACTGGGCGTCGATGTCACGCCGCGGCTGAAGACGCTCAAGGTGGCCGAACCGCCGAAACGCAGCGCTGGTATCGTCGTCGCCGACGTCGCGACTCTGGTATCGAAACTCAAGACTGAAGCAAAGGTGATCTGACCATGGCCATTCTCGTTATCGCTGAACACGACAACAGTACTCTCAAGGCGGCGACGCTGAACGCCGTGACCGCTGCCGGCAAGATCGGCGGTGAAGTGCATCTGCTGGTCGCCGGCGGCGGCTGTGCGGCGGTGGCCGACAGCGCCGCCAAAGTGGCGGGCGTCAGCAAGGTATTGCTGGTCGATGCTCCCCATTACGCGGCCTTTGCCGCTTCCAATCTCGCCGCGCTGGTACAGGGTCTGGCGACTGGCTACAGCCACATCGTCGCGGCGGCGACGACGCTAGGCAAGAACAGCATGCCGCGTCTGGCGGCGATTCTCGACAGCGCGCAGATTTCCGAAATCGTCGCCGTCATCGACACCAATACCTTCGTGCGCCCGATCTACGCCGGCAACGTGCTGGCAACGGTGCAATCGGCCGACGCGGTGAAAGTGATCACCGTGCGCGCGACTGCGTTCGAGGCGGCCGGCGACGGCGGCAGCGCAACGGTCGAGACGGTCGCTGCCGGACCCGACGTCGCGCGCAGCAAACTGGTCGGCCGCGAACTGACCAAATCCGAGCGCCCCGAGCTGACCGCTGCACGCGTGGTTATCTCGGGCGGTCGCGGCCTGGGGAGCAATGAAAGCTTTCATGGCCTGCTCGAGCCGCTGGCCGACAAGCTTGGCGCCGCCGTGGGCGCTTCGCGTGCTGCGGTCGATGCCGGCTTCGCGCCGAACGATTATCAGGTCGGCCAGACCGGCAAGATCGTCGCGCCGCAACTCTATATCGCGGTCGGCATTTCGGGCGCCATCCAGCACCTGGCGGGTATGAAGGACAGCAAGGTGATCGTGGCCATCAACAAGGACGCCGAAGCACCGATCTTCCAGGTGGCCGATTATGGACTGGTGGGCGATCTGTTCCAGATTCTGCCGGCCTTGCAGGCGGAACTCGGCTGAGCGGCCTGTCCGCTATTCGGGGCGTGCCGTGTGAACCTGCCGGACGGTTTGCTCGACGGCGGCTGGAGCACGCTGGCTTGGCTGTTTTTTGCCGGCGTGAGCTATGCCGCCTTGCGGGCGGCAAACTGGCGGGTGCTGCTCGACAGCAAGCGCCTGCATGTATTTCTGGCGTTGATCGTCGTACTGATCCTGCTCTGGCAACTGCGGGCCGGGGTCAAGCCCGGCCTGTCACTGCATCTGCTCGGTGCGACGGTATTCACCCTCTGTTTCGGCTGGGCGCTGGCTTTTCTCGGCCTGAGCCTGGTTCTGATCGGCGTCAGTCTCAACGGGGCGGCCGGTTGGCAGGCTTTTGCGCTCAATGCCTTGCTGATGGTCGGCGTCGGTGTCGGCGTCAGTCAGGCGCTGCACCGGCTGGTCGATCGCTGGCTGCCGACGCAACTGTTCGTCTTCATTTTTTGCAAGGGATTTTTCACCTCGCTGCTGGCGGTCATCGCCACCGGTGTGACGGCGTGTCTGCTGCTGGCCTTGGCCGGTGCTTACCCCGTCGATTATCTGCGCAGCGAATATCTGCCGTATTTCGTGTTGCTCGGCTTTTCCGAAGCCTGGCTGTCGGGAATGATGGCCACGCTGCTTGCCGTTTATCGCCCCGATCTGCTGGCCGATTTCGACGATCGACAATTTCTGCGCAAACGATGAATGCAGCACGGCAAGCGATTTCGGGATCCGTCATTTCCCGTTCGGACAGTGCTGTAAAGGCTGATGGCTAACGCAAACAGCGTGTCATCGCCGTTGGCGGTGCCATCTGACACGATGGCCGGAGCAGCGACACCGACGACATTGGCGCGGCCCGCCGACCCGGACGCGCTGGCCATCGGCCTGAAAAACGGCGACTGGGCGACGGCGCTACCGGGACTGGCGGCGGTTGGCATTCTGCTGCTGCTCGTATTCCTGCGTCGGCGCGGGGTTCTGGTCGAGCATCTGACCCGTCGTTCGGGGATCGATGCCCTGTCAGATATCGTCGAACCCGTACCGGCGCCGGGGACCGCGCTGACGCCGCTGACGGCGACGACGTTGGAAGAATTGACCGACATCTGCCAGCGCGTCGTCGCCCTGTGGGGAAAGCCGGCGTGCCGGGCGTATCTGGAAGAGTTGTTGCAGCAAGGGCGCCTCGATCCGCAAAAGTGCCTGAGTCTGCCGGTAGTGCAGGAAGTGTTGTTTTTGATCGACCTGATGGCAGCCCGCGACGCTGGCTGATCATTTATTCCACCATTCAGAAGGAGAATCACCAATGAGCGAATACATTGCCCCGGTCCGCGACATGCAATTTGTCCTGCAGGAACTTGCCGGGCTGGATCAGGTCGCGCAGTTGCCGGGCTATGAAGAAGCGACGCCGGATCTGGTCGACGCCGTTCTTGAAGAAGCCGCCAAGTTTGCCGGAGAAGTCCTCTCGCCGTTGAACTACAGCGGTGACCAGGAAGGTGCCACCTGGCAGGACAAGGCAGTGACCATGCCGGCCGGATTCAAGGATGCTTACCGGCTGTTTGCCGAAAGCGGCTGGCCGGCGCTGGCCTGCGAAACCGAATGGGGTGGCCAGGGCCTGCCGAAAGTAGTCAGCGCGGCCGTCGCCGAGATGTGGAAATCGGCCAACCATGCCTTTTCACTTTGCCCCTTGCTCACCGCCGGCGCCATCGAAGCGTTAGTCCTTTCCGGTTCCGAAAAGCTGAAGGAAACTTACCTCGAAAAAATGGTCAGCGGTCAATGGACCGGGACGATGAATCTGACCGAGCCGAACGCCGGTTCCGACCTCGCGGCCGTGCGTACGCGTGCCGAGCCGCAACTCGACGGCCGTTACAAGATCTTCGGCCAGAAAATTTTCATCACCTACGGTGACCACGATCTGACCGAGAACATCATCCATCTGGTGCTGGCGCGGACGCCGGATGCGCCCGAAGGCGTGAAAGGCATTTCGCTGTTCGTGGTGCCCAAATTCATGGTCAACGACGATGGCTCGCTCGGCGAACGCAACGACGCCTATTGCGTGTCGATCGAACACAAACTCGGCATCCACGCCAGCCCGACGTCGATCATGGCTTTCGGCGACAACGGCGGTGCCATCGGCGATCTGGTCGGCGAAGAGAACCGCGGTCTCGAGTACATGTTCATCATGATGAACGCCGCACGTTTCGGCGTCGGTCTGGAAGGCGTCGCGGCCTGCGAACGTTCCTATCAGCGCGCACGCGACTACGCGCGCGAACGCATTCAATGCACCGACATCGGCGTGCGCGGCGGTCCGAAAGTGGCGATCATCAACCACCCCGACGTACGCCGCATGCTGATGACCATGCGCGCGCACGCCGAAGCCAGCCGCGCGCTGGCTTACGCCGCCGCCGCCGCGCTCGATGCCGCCGCGCGTCACCCGGATGCCGACGAACGCAAGCGCAATCAGGCGTTTGCCGATCTGATGATTCCGGTGGTCAAGGGCTGGAGTACCGAATGCGGCGTGATGGTGGCTTCGATCGGCGTGCAGGTGCATGGCGGCATGGGCTATGTCGAGGAAACCGGCGCGGCGCAACATCTGCGCGATGCGCAGATTTCGACCATCTATGAAGGGACGACCGGCATCCAGGCCAACGACCTGATCGGTCGCAAGATGGCGCGCGAAGGCGGCGCGACGATCAAAGCGCTGCTGACGACCATGCGCGCGCTCGACGGCGAACTCGCCGCGCAGAGTGGTGAGCATTTCGTCAGCCTGCGCCGCCGCTTCAATGCCGGCATCGACGCCGTCGAACAGGCGGCGAACTGGCTGATCGCCACCTACAGCAGCGACGTACGTGCCGCGTCAGCGGGTGCCGTTCCCTTCCTGAAGCTGCTCGGCACCGTTGCCGGCGGCTGGATGATGGCGCGTGCCGCACTGGCCGCGCAGGCGCAGATCGCCAGCGGCAACAGCGACCCATTCTATGCGACCAAGATCGTCACCGCCCGCTTCTACGCCGATCATGTCCTGTCGCAGGCCGAAGGGCTGGCCAGCAGCGTCACCGACGGTGCAACAGGTGTCCTGGCGCTGACTGAAGAGATGTTCTGACGCCGCCGCCCGCTGCCGTCGATCGACCGGGTGACAAAGCGAACAGCTGAAAATCGACGCCCGCTCCGTTTTCCCGCTTCCCTGGGCCAACTCCTGCCAGGGAAGCGGGTGGAGAGTGATACGGCGCTGGGCGATGAGACATTGCCGGTGGAGGGCTGGCGAGTGCGCCGCTTTCCTCCGCGCTGAGCCGCGGCTTCCCAGTCATTCAATTTTAACCAACGCAACGGAGTCCGCCGATGCCGACGACTCGCAAACTGGTGCACTGCACGTTGATCCCCATCCGCTGGGGCGACATGGATGCTTATGGGCACGTCAACAACACCATTTACTTCCGTTACATGGAGCAGGCGCGCGTCGAGTACCTGCAGAAAAGCGGCTGTCCGGCGATTCCGCGCGGCGACGCGCCGGTGATCATCAACGCCAGTTGCACTTTTCTCATCCCGCTCAATTATCCTGGCGTGGTCGAAGTGCGCATGTATTGCGGACAACCCGGCCGCAGCAGCGTGCCGACGCATTATGAGTTGCGGTTGCAAGGCGATGCCGAAACGCTATACGCCACTGGCGATGCCAAAATGGTATGGATGAACGTCGAAAGCGGCAAATCGGTGCCGATCCCGGCGCATCTGCGCGCCGAGCTGACCGCGGCCGAAGATTGAGTCAGTGCATTGACCGAT
>WBZT01002428.1_pt1 | contig 12935 bp, 9 predicted proteins | sample 5204241 | NCBI WGS metagenome assembly WBZT01 (sample SAMN12344358, study PRJNA552823) | activated sludge metagenome | biome: Activated sludge suspended growth; feature: Nitrification reactor; material: Wastewater; isolation source: activated sludge from nitrification reactor of wastewater treatment... | reverse complement strand
TTTTTCGGCTTCAATCCGTTCGTCAATTGCTTGCTGGTATTCAAGTATTCTTAACGCTCCCTGGTCGCTTGTGAGGGCTGTTGTGCCTATCATGCGAATAAGTGGTTGTATGTCTCTTTCCGTCCATTCTCGGGCTTCTAAATGGCTTGTGAGGGCTTCTCGGTGTCTGTTTGGGTAGCGGTTCATTATTGCTCACTTACATTTACAGTTGCAAGTGCTGTTACAGCTGTTACTACAACAGCAAATAAGCCAACCCAGAACTGGTCTAAACGACCCTGTTGTCCTAAGTAGGTGACTACTGGAGATAGTATTGCTGTTAAAATGTAAACTACTTTACGTATTTTTGCTGGTAACATTTTATTGTCCTTTCTTAAATAATTTCGTTCAATCTTGCAAATTTGCCATGAAACTTAATAGCGGCTTTGTTATATGCTCTGGCTGCATCGTCTTTATCAAAATAATATCCAAGATTATAGTCTATATTTTTATACGATATTTGAGCCACCCATTTCTTTGTGATTTCGTACCACGATACTCCTTTATAACCTGATTTATTATTAGAGTTTTTACTTCTATTACAGGTGTTTTCTGATTGGGTGCAAGTTCTTAAATTGCGTCTTCTATTGTCCAAACTATCACCGTTTATATGGTCGGTCACCATCCCCTTAGGGGTGGCGTTTATTAACCTATGCATGTACACGGTTTTTCTATTATTTATGCACATCGCATATCTTTTTCCTGAAAAGTTGACAAGGGACCAGTTATGAGCAGATACCATAGGGTAATCTTCTTTGTCTATTTTTGCATACCCACCGTTTCCTAGTTTTATGTTCATGGTTTCCTCCCGAATAATCTATTAAATAACTTAGTCAACCAGTTGCCTGTTTCGTCTAGCAACTTGGTATCTTCACTAGCCTTAGCTTTTGCCTCTGCAAGTGCTTTCTCGGCGTCTGTAACGGCTTTTTGGCTTTCAGCTAGCTGTTTACCCACTTCTTCTAGTTGAGCCTTTGTAGGTCGTCCTGATAGCTCTGCAATACTGTTCTTGTAAGTATTGTAAAAGTTAGCCTGAGCTTGCCTTAATGCACTAGCGTTCTTTGCCTCATCGCTTGTCCATAGACTGTACAAATAAGCGTTGGTTAGGTCTTTGCCAACATGGTTAGCGTTCAAATCACCATCGCCTTTACCTGAGTGAGTAGCGTCTCTGTCTCTGCCAAGTATCTCCTCGGCAAGTATTCTCGCTCCACTTAAACTTAATTTCTCTGCCACGTTTACCTCCTTTTGATTAAATAATGTTGGCGGGTACACATAACCATTTGGTGTGAGTATAAAGCAGTGAAGGTGAGCTCCTGCTGGTCCTGCTGGTATGGTGTAGCCTGTATATCCCATTATGGCGATTGGTTGCCCTTCGGTTACCTGCTGTCCGACGCTTACTAAGCTCCGTTCTAGGTGGCAGAAGTTCCACATACCTGTCTTGGTGGCTAGTCTGAGTACATTGCCTGCATTACTCGTGCCTGAACCTCGTTGTTGGTAGCTGTCTATTCGTCCACTCTCACAGGCATAAACAGTCGGGTCTGGCTTGGCTGAGTAGTCTACGGCCTTAGAGGTACCATGTTGGCCTTGATTTATTCGGTTAGAGGTAGGAGCCCTCATTTTACAATGTCCTGTAAAAAATAAAGTAATAAAAAGGTTAATACAGAACCAAAAATAGCTGATAAGGTATTGTGAACCCAATTACGAGATTTTAAGGAATTAACATCGGTCTCGACATCACCAATCTTTTCATAAATTGCGTCATGTTCAAGCTTAGCCTGTTGTTTAGCAGCCTCAATATCCTTGTGAGTGGCAAAGCCAGAGATTACCCCATCAATCTTTTTAGTCAATTCTTTTACGGCGTTCTCCACCTGTGTTAGTCGATAGGCGATAGTTTCAGGGTTGTCGTTGTTCGGCATATTAATTTTTTCCTAAAACTACCAGTTCGCTTCCAATTGCAAAGTCACCACTACCAGATAAATTTACAATATCTATACGATTTATTGTCGTTGAGGTGTTAGCCCATTTACCAACGCTTAATAGTCCATTTGGTGCAACCCCAGCACCTGTAGCGTTCCCCTCTGTTCGTATAAATTGGCTCAGCTTTTCTTTGTTACTTACATTAAAAACATCTATTGTAGCAAATTGATTTATTATTACCGAAGGTCCAGTGATAATTATACCTGCATCAGAAACAGTTGTCGCAGCAGAGCCACCCGGTTGAGCATAAACATGTGCATAGTTCGCACCGCCGTCATTATTAAATCTTATGTGTGCACTTATTGTACCACCTACGCTTGAATAATTAGTTCGTATTTGCAAATACTTCCTTGCTGGGATACTGCTAACTGTAATCGTGTCGCTTGAACTAGATAATGTGGTTCTACCTAGCTCTTCCCACCAAATACCAGTAGTAAAGTCTACCTTATCCGCAGTAACAGAGTCATCGGCTAGTTTTGGGGTAGTGATAGCATTAGCCTTGATTTGAGTTGAGTCTACCGAGTTAGTTTTCAGTGTACCGTCTTGGTTGTGAGATACGAGTAAACCTTTAGTCGTCATACTCTGATGGCTGGCTGTTACATAGTCAATTACTGGAGCTCCAAGTATATGACTAGTATTTGCCCCCTCTGTCCATACAACATTAGTTATCTGTAAACCACCAGTATCTACCACGCCTGTAAAGGCTTGTTTCTTGTTGACATCACCTGCGTCTATAACCAAGACAACAGTATCGCCATTAGAATAACCTGCTACTGAAGTAAGCTGTACGGTTGTTGCTCCAGACGCTACTGGGGCAGAAGTGGTCGTTACAAACCCCTCTTTAGCTACTGAAAAGTACTTATTTACACCACTTAGATTTGCCATTTTTTATATTCCCTTTCTATTTTAGATTGTATCAGTTTAGTTAGCATTATTGTACTCTCCAAGTCCTTGGCTTGCCAGCAATAGTTTGAGTACCTTTTAACTGCAATGTTCTAAGTAGGTAATTAGCCATTAAAGAGTTAGTCTCAATACGCCATTGGAAAGCATTAAGTTCTCGGAGTATTCGTGTGTATCTCTTAACCGAGCTTTCTGAGTAAAGTACAGGTAGGGTTACTTCACTTGACCAAGGTATAGTTGACCAAGCAAAAGTTGACCAGCCAGTAATTGTATTCATCATACTTGATGAAAGATTTATGGTCTTGATTGTACTATAACCGTTCTTACGCTCAATACCGATTAATTCAACAGTTATTTCACCTTTAGGTTGGGAAAACTCAATCTCAGCGTCCTCAATCTGCATAAACTCAAATCTATCGCTAGTCATTGGGTATAAACCTGTAACCAGCGTAGTCTTAAATGGTTGCCCATAATCACCCTGGATTGAGCTATCTATCTTACTAAGCCTAGTATCACCATCTTTCCAAGCCAGTAACATCTGTGTCTTTATACCACTAACGGTTTGAGTAAACTTCAAAAACTTCTCAAAACCGATTGTAAAGGCTTGAGGATTCCAAGCTTGTCTTTCAGTGTCATAAACAATTGTTTGATTATTAACCTCTGATGAACCCATTGGCACGGAGTAGAATACCTTAGCGTCAAGGTATATAGCTGTTATATTCTTAGCTCCAGTTTGATTTATCTGCTTTATAGTTGGTCTTATATTGGCACTTATTTCATCAGTAGATAAAAGGTTTAAGAACTGTGCTCTTGAACCTAAGTTATAGAACGCCTGAGAGTTATAGAAGTGATAATCGTTTAAGACATTAACTACACTATCTGGGGCTTCTGTGCCTCTTGAGCCGGGTAATTTAACTGATACAGGTACGGTTACTCGGTAGATATTCTCAATGGTTAAAATGTCTAGTCTTATCTGCCAGATAGCTCCCTGACTATCGCTAGAGTTTAACCAAACAGTCGCATAAGGCTCGTTCTTGCCATCTCGGTAGTCCTCTATCTTAACTGGTCGGTATTGGGTTCCAGCCATTATATCTATATAGCCACCATTATAGGCAGGAGCAAAGAACCCTGCTTGTACGCCTTGACCGCTCCACCAGACACGATTAGGGTTCTGGGTATCCCTCACGCCCCATAAACGCTCACCAATAGATGTTAATACCTCAACAGGTGGTCCTTGAGTAGTGTTTTGGATTGGTGCTTGATACATTATATTCTCAAAGGCTTGACCGTTATCTCTAAGGGTTGTTGAGCCATTTCCTACAGTTGAAGTGATGTAGTTAAAGGTAACATTATCCTTAGACACGAATACATCATACCTAGTAGCTCCTGTTACAGTATTCCACTTCAAATCTACAAAATCAGTCGCAGCAGTCCACTGCTCTCTAACTAAACTAGCCTCAACAGCCGTACTAGCAGATGACGCAATAGATGAACCTATCTCATTAACTGCCGCCACTTTGTAATAATGTTTAACTCCAGTACCAGCCATTACAGCTGAGCCAGACTCAGTAACACTATCCCAAGTTGGAGTTGTTAGGGTACTATATACCTCAAGAGTAGTAGTACCGTTGTATCTCAAGATATTATCTACACCAGTCGTGATATAGGTCTTACCTAAGCTCTGTTCAAAACTAGCTCGTTTACCAGCTGTTACAGCCCCACCAGTACAAACAGTCCAACTCTCAGCACTATCTGTTGAACGGTAAATATCTCCACCAGCACTGATTAAAATATGTACATCACCAGCCGTTGAAGTATAAAATCCAGCACCATCTATCTGGTCGGTTGTTGGAGCTGTCCCAAACCAATCTACTCCCCAACGAACTGTTGGTACACCATTTTCAGCTAATAGTAGGTTAGACATCTCAATTGTAGCGTCCTTAGGTATGCGAGACTTATCTAGGAGGGTTATTACTCCTTTGCGCCAACCGTCTAGGGTTAATTTCTGTTGACTTGGTGTTGAAGTTGGTAAGTTAAGGTTTGCTTGGTATGGCATATTATACCCCCCAACCAGCACCATCGTCAGGCATAATCCACGAGCTAAAATAAGAGCCTGAATTGTTTTTAAGCCTCATACCTTGCAAGGCTGTCTCAGCGTCTTTCTTAGCTATCTGGTAAGCAGGGAAGTTACGATTATCTAAGAACCTTTGAGCTAACATTGAGTTGTAGTAAAAAGCAGGGTCACCACCCTCAATAATACTTGTGCCGTTCTCTGTCGTAGCGTCTAATCTAACTGGAGTACGGTAGTAAGTATAATCTAGCGTTTCAACAGAAGTCGGTGCAGGGTTAAGAGTCAAAGTAAAGCCTGTCTGATTGTCGCCTGTTAAGTAAGCATACTTAGTGGTGCTATTTTGGACTTGAGCTTGGTAGGTTTGAATTACGGGGTATTCTACTGTTCCCACTTTAACAATCCCCCCAATCTCATACATATCATCAGGACAAGTATAGTTAGTCTGAGATATAGTAGTATTCATATCACCTGTACCAGCATTTTGGTTAGTTTGGTATAAAAACTCCCATTTAGTGTCATCGTAGTTAGAGAGCCTCTGTAAAGCATCATTATAGTTTCTAACAGCTATCTGCCACTCAGGGTCTGTGTTATCTGGTGGGTTTTCCTCACCTCTAAATTTTGTGTAAAAGATTTCAAATAATTCTTTGAATTGCATATTTATTTTCCCTCTGTACTTTAATTGTACTACATTCTAGCTTTTTGCCTCTTGACTGAAGCCACTTTAGGATTACTTCTTGCTTTAACTGTCACTTTACCTCCTGAGCTATATTTAAGTTTAACAGCTGGTCCTAAATCACCTTTAATCGTACCTACAAAACTATTAGACAAATAGCCTTTACTACTACTGGAGCCTCTACTATATGATTTTTTACTGCCTCCACCAGTCTGAGCAGTCTTGTCCTCTTGAACAACATTCTTAGCTTGAGCAAACTGACTATCGCTCATTGGCTCGTGCCCCTCAATCTCTCGCATCTTATTGATAGTAGCTAGTTCTATTGCATTCTTAGCGTCTCTTTGAGTCTTATAGTTGTCGTAATTGTCCCTGAAGAACGATTTTACTTCAGGGCTATCAAAGCCATATTGGTCATTAAGGTTTTTATATTGGGCTACTAATGGGTAATCTTTAACCCAAGCCATTTCCTTGCCAGTTTTGCTGTCCTTAGTTTGGCTTAGGGTATTTCTAAAGTCCTCAAGGTCTTGCCACTCTTTCTGACGACCTTTTAGTTCTCTGCCATCGGCATATGGATTCTTATCGTAAAACTCTTTCTCACGAGCCTTATAGTCCTGATACCACTTTTCTTTCCAGAGTAAGTTCCTACTAGCTATGTCTTTACCTGTTTCAGTAGCTTTATCGCTAAGTAGGTCGGCTAGTTGAGCTCTAGTCAACTTATCGTCATAGAGTGGGTTCAAATCTCCACCCATATCTTTAATTCGCTGTTTCTCTCGTTTCTTGAGCATATCGTAAACTGTGTAATCAATCTTACCGTCTCTAATAACCCTCTCACGCCATTTCTCAGGTGGTACAGCAGTATTAGCCAAAGAAGCTATGTAGTGGTCGTAAGCGTCCTTGTCTGTTCTCATAAGGTCATCTAAGGTATGGTTGTAGGCTCTACCACCATCAAATAAGGCTCTAGCACCTTCAGTATCACCCTTTTTCATTAAATCTTTAACTTTACCGCTATAATTAGCATAATCAGAGTTGTTTAATGGTCGGTTGTATATCTTGTCTTGAGCTCCGAGCTGTTCTTTAGCCATATCTCTAACTGCTACAATGGGGTTCTTGCCCTCTTTAACTCTAGTAATCACATCTTTATTACCTGTGTAATCTCTACCAGCTTGAGTATTTCTCTTGCCAAACAAGTAGCCTCGTGCTACATCAAGTGGGTTAGTTGGTTCTAGGTATTGGACTTTACCATCTCGGTTGGTAGAGTATTTATTAGTTCTAACCTCTTGCATATCTCGTATATTCTTAATTTGTTGAGGTATGAAGCGTTCTGTAATATCTTTCTTAAGGTCGTTGTTGTGGTATGGGTTATATTCAGCATTTTCGTACTGTTTCTTAAGCTTCTCTTTTTCATAGGATTGATATATAGCATTAAGTAGTGAACCAGTAGTAGTCATATCGGCTAACTTGCCACCAGTCTTGTCCCAAGCACTTTTATCTTTATCGTCAATGCCTGAATAGTCTTGGTCGGTCATACCAGTATAATCGGTTAATCCAAAGGCTGTTAAGATAGCTGTACTCTTTAAGCCGTTAGAGGCAAGCCAGAAAGCTGTTTTAGCAGGTATGTTGATAGCGGCGTTCCTTATTATTCTCTCGGTTCTGCTAGCGTCTGTCATTTTACCAACGGCTAATGTACCTCTAGCTAGGTTAAACTCTTTTTGAGTGTTACGGAGTTGCCAGCTACGATATTGAGTGTATAAAGGCATACTGTCTAGGGCTGTCTTGGTGAACATGTCTATCGGTAGAGTTAAATCTCGGTAATCAGTTAGTATTTTCTGAGTTAAGGCATCACCTGAGTAACCTTTCTTAGACCAGTAACTCTCAGAGGTTTTAAGTACAGTTGAGGCTTTAAGTGCCTCTACATATTTATAGAAGTCTAAGCCTGACGCACCTTTCTGGGCTAGTTTTATGAAAGCATTCTTAGCTGATTTAGTATCTGTTACAGTTTGCAATATAGCCTCTGTTGAGGGGTCTAATTGACCATCAACACCCATTACTTTGAGCATATTCTTATCATAGCCAATCTTAAAGTCTTTATCATAGGCAGATAACATTGAAGCCATATCTGAAAACTCATTTATAGCTGAGCCAACATTACCTCTACGGAATAAAGTATTCTGAGTTTTTAAGATGTTCTTGACTACAGTATTGGCAGTTGTGCTGTCTATCTTACTGGTGGCTAAGATTTGATTGGTAATATCAGATACCATACGGTTCACATTTTTATTAGTAAACTTAGTAGTCTGAAGTAGGTCTATCATCTGAGCTCTAGCCGCCTCTTGGTAAACGCTGGCTAATTTAGACTGTAATACTTCTTGAGGCAAGGCTATATCACTTTTACCATTTATATCACCTACGTTTCTTACTAAATAATCGATATCTGTCTTAGGCATATTGTAGTTTTCTGTAAGGTATTTCTTAACGCTAGACTTAAGATTTTTTATATTTAAATTGTTATTTTTATCTATACTAGCCTTAATATGTGTACCAGCAAAAGCGTCTGCATCTCTGAATTGTCCATAACCACCAGCCCTCATTAAGCTATCGTTATTAACGATAATATCGTCAAGTTTTTGAGCAATAGTTATATCACTAGTTCGTGAACGAGTGTTTATTTCTACTTGTTTACGACCTAGTTTTTTACCGATTGCAAATAAATCATCAGCACTGTTTATAGAAGTTCTAGACTCTTTATTGATAATCTTTCGTTTACCAAAACCTGCTGCCCCAATGTCCCAAGCTTGGTTGTCAATACGATTTTTGAGGTCGTTAATCATCGAAGCACCCTCATTGATGGTCTTGTTAATTTTTCTATCACCAGCTTTACTCTTACCTAAGTCTTTAGTGATATTAACTTCACCAGTTTCTTGGGTATTCCTTTGTAATCTTTCAGTTAACATCTTAGATGTTCGGTGTATTGCATATGCTTCAGTATCGCCATATTTATCTGCTAAGAATTGGTCTTTAGCTTGTCTTAACCTAGTGACTGGGTCTGCTAAGCTCTCTAATTTAGCAGTGCCTTTTCGTTCTATGTTAGAACCATAGACTTCTGCATCAGTTTGGCGAATAACATCCCAGCCCAAATCTATTGTGTCGCCAGTTGTCTCAATAGTTTCAGGGAAGTAATATTTCTGTATTTCACCACCTTCACTGCGTCTAGCTTTAGACATTTCTCCAAAGATTTGTTTGAACTCTTTGTTGTATAGGGCTTTAGAATCAGCAGGTATTTTCTTAGGGTCTGGGAACTTACCGTTTTTAGAATTGAATATATCGTCTGCCATTTTTTGAAGTTTAGCAGTACCTACTCGCTGTTCAACCTCTAATATATGTTTGTTAAAGTTGTCGTTAAAGCTCTCAACTTCGGCTGCTCCAAGTGCTGTAAGGTTCTCGTGGCTTGGCAATTCTTTGATTTGCTGGTGAATTGGTCTAACCTCACCAGTAACCCCTGACACTTCAGCTGGTCGTCCAGGGGTTTTATCCAGCTCCACAAGCTTAGATTTATCTCTAACTACAACTTTTGGTTCATTTAATCTCTTATCTATTGGCATTTTAGCATTTTCGCTAGTCCACTTATTGTCTCTGAGAGCTGAGAACTCTTTATAAGTCATATCTTTAGGCATAGGTGTATCAAACTCAGTAGCCCATAGTTTTTCATTTATAAGTGATGACTTATTGGCATTCTTTGATGTCTTGCTAGTAACCCTGACAGGCTTTTGCTGTTCACCCTCTTGGATAGGAGCAGTCTTAGCTAAACTAGCGAACTCCTCTGGCGATATCTGAGCGTCTGGAACTTGATTGTTCTTTACAGCTATCTCTTTATTGTTGCTGTATCTCTTTCTAGCCTCACCCAAGACAAAGTGGTTCATATCTCGTATGTTGGTAGCGTCAGAAGTGCTGGCTAAGATGTTATTAGCATTATCGTTGCCATAGCGTTTCTGGAGTGTTTGTACGGTCTTTTCGGTCACCCCATACTGTTTAGCTAGTTCAGCATTCTGATTAACTGAGGCTTTCTCACCCTTAACTACAACTCGGTTTTTAAGAGTAGCCCCAATAGAATTGTCAACTACTTTAGCTGGTGTAGGTATGTCTATATTTGGAGCTTGGTCGCCAAGACTATCTTTAAGAAGTTGTGCTTGAACATAATCACCTTTTTTAATGCTTGCATGTATACCATCTACTACCTCTTGAACCATTGCTGTCATTTCAGGGTTATCAACAGTGATTGATTTAGCTTTAACAGTTACTTTAGGTTTAATTTCAGACTCAGCCTTACTAAGCGTTTCTCTAGCATTTTCTAATTTAGAACCACTAAAATCAGGGATTGGTCCACTACCAAGTCTTCTGCCACTCTTCTTCTCAAGGACTTTAATCCTCTCTCTCATCTGTTTATGTAGGTCTGCTTGACCTCTAACTATTTTGTCTCTTACCTTAGGATTGGTTTCAACGTCTGCTGCTCTAGCATACTGTTTATCTGTTTCTCTTAGTTGTGAGATTACTGGGTCTTTCGTGAAGTCTAAGTAGTTCTTTAGTCCACCGACATTATCTATATCAGCTTTTGTCTGTTTAGCTTTGTTCAGTGATGCCCTACCAGCCATTGGCAATAGGTCTTGAGCTGTACCGATAGCTAAGGCAGTTTTGAGGTTCTCTGTAGCCGCCTCGGGTACATTCTCAAAGATATTTGTAGACACCCCACCAGCGTTCATACCAATATTGTTACCTATTTGACCAACAGCCCCTGTACCAAGTTCTAATGGTACTTGTAGAGCTCGTTTGGTTAAGAACTGACTAAAAGCATTAGCCTTACTACCAGCAAGCTTATTAAGTCCAGCATTAAGTGTTTTTTGTACACCCTCATTACCTATCTTACCAATACCCATTCTCGTCAAGCCAACAGGGTCTAGCATACCTTTAGCCCCCAAAGCCGCTGGAACCGCTGAGATAGCTCCTGCTGTCAACCCACCCAATCTTGCCTTATTGTGGTCAACCCCCATATCTGTAAGTGTGTTATAAATACTACCTGTACCTTGTCCAAAACCTCCTGCCACAGAGGCAGTAATACCTGCACCAGGTATAGCCGATAGCCCAAGTATTGGTGCCATATTACCAACAATATTCACTCCCTTGCCTATACCAGTAGAGTTAGCTAATTGAGTTTCTCTACCTATTCGCCTACCCTCTTGAATAGAGTCAAGCATAGCTTGGTGAGGGTCTTTATTACCCATTAAGAATAAAGGCATCACTGAGTTTAATACTGGCGTTTGAGAGAACCCTTGAGCTACATCACTAGCACCACCCATAACCCCACCACCAAATGACCTGGTAGCATTAACTAACGGATTGCTAGAGATGTTGGTTGCGTCCTCGTTGAGTTGCCCTTTAGAAGCTAAGGCTCGCAAGGTATCAAAGGCAGATATGTCACCTCGTTGACTAGCAGATAAAGCGTTGGCTACATAAGCTCGCTTTTTAGAATTACTCATTTTGCTAAACTCATTAGCTACGCTATCTATTGAAGCCTCTTGAGGTTCGTTCTTACCACCCCACATATCAATCTTGTCGCCTAGAGGAGTTTTGTCTAGGGTTTCACCTTTAACAAAGTCATTGATTGTAAGCCCAGCATTACCTTTCTGAGCTCGTCTATACTTATCTGCCTCAGTGTTAGCCGAGAATATATCTACGAGTTTATTAGCGAAACTTTGGTCTGGTCTATCTACTTTAATACCATAATTAGGTCTTGTAGCTCTTGAGAAGTCTCGCACATTATTTAATCCAAAACCTGTTTCATCAGCTATCCTTTCCCAAGAATAACCCCTGTCTAAGCCTTGATTAAGTACATTGGCGGCGGCATTATTGTCCCACTTATCACTACGAGCATAATTCTGCATTTCCTCTCTTAAAGAGGGTTTATACGGCTCTACTTTTGGCGCTTGATAAACTTGTTTATTTTTGTCATCATCACCCCATATTTTGTTTTTGATAAAGCTTAAAAGGCTCATTTTTGCCTCCTATTTTTTATCGTCTTTTTGTGGTCGTAAGTAAATTGGTAAATTGTCTAAGCCCATACCATTACCTGTTTGGATACCTTGTCCTTGACCTAAGCCTAAGCCAGCTCCAGCGTCAACACCCTCCATTTTCATTCTACGAGCGTTAGCTTGAGTAGCTTCAGTACTTTGCCCCTTGACTGTGCCAAGTTGAGAATTAAGCCAATCGCTAACCTCTCGTAATTTGTTAGAGCCCTCATTAACAACCTGTTGTTTTAGAGCTTCAATTTGGACTTGTCCATTTAAGCCTAAGTTACGCCCTTGATTATCTAATTCAGTAAGTTTATTTTGAACATCTTGTCCGATAGTTAAGATTGCTTTTTCCTTACTATTGTTTAAGTCTCGTAAGGCGGCAGCTTTAGCTATGTCTAATTCACCTTGTTGAGAATTAAGTTCGTTCTGTTTAAGAGCATCAGCATTACCTGCTTTAGCCAGTTTGCCTTGACCTACCTCTGAGTATATTCTAGCCATTTCACCAGCAGCACTAGAGTTAGTAGCTCCCATACCAGCTAGTTGTGTATTAGCACCTGTCAAGCTGTCTCTAACGTAGTTCCTAATATCTTCAACATTGTTCATATAATTGAGAGATTGATTATCGCGAGCCATATTAAGTTGTCTTTGCCCTTTTTGAGCGTCGTCCATTACTCTGTTAGCTTGGTTTTGCAAATCAAGTCTATTAATATCAAAACCAGCATTACCACCAGATACGATATTGTTGATGTTCCCACCTAGAGCATTCTTCCAGTTGTTTTGTTGTTCAAGTTGTTGGTTGACTTGTCCGCCTCCACCGCCAGTAATTCGATTATTATTACTACTATTATTTCCAACAAGATTAGGGTCGCTAATCATCCTTGCTTCATAAGTTCCCTTATCTGTGTTGAATGCTCCAGAGGCAAGCCCAGGCAAAAGAGGTCCTTGAACTCCTGTATTCCCTTTAGTCGGTGCACCCATATTTTGGACACCCCCACCTCTACCATCACCAAAGTAGACATTACCGTCTTGCCCTACCCAGTAAACTGCTTGTTCTGCCATTTTTTTACTCCTTTTTTATTTATATCTAACTGTATTTTTATTGTATCACGTCAAGTATTCTTATATGAACGTTCCGCTGGTTTTAACTTTAGTCGTCTTGGTTGTAAATGTACCGCTAGTCTTTACTTTTATTGGTTTAGAGCTAAAAGTTCCGCTGATT
>WBZT01002424.1_pt1 | contig 12952 bp, 10 predicted proteins | sample 5204241 | NCBI WGS metagenome assembly WBZT01 (sample SAMN12344358, study PRJNA552823) | activated sludge metagenome | biome: Activated sludge suspended growth; feature: Nitrification reactor; material: Wastewater; isolation source: activated sludge from nitrification reactor of wastewater... | reverse complement strand
GGCGATCTTGATCTCGGTGCCGGCAGCCGGCTCTCCGACCGTGCCGAACTTGATGCGGTCGGGGCGCATGACACATGTCGCGGCGCTGGTCTCGGTCAGACCGTAGCCCTCGAGGATGGGCAGCCCGGCGGTGTAGAACCAGGTGGCGATGTCTCGGGAGAGGGCCGCCGATCCGGAGATCATGTAGCGCATGTTTCCGCCGAGGCGCTCGCGGATCTTCGAGAAGACCAACTTGTCCGCGATGCCCTTCTTCATGGCCAGGGCGCCGCCGACCTTCTCGCCAGCGAGTTCCTTCGCGGTGGCCTCGTTACCCACCTTGAAGGCCCAGGTGAAGATCTTCGCCTTGGCGCCACCCTCGGACAGCGCGGTCTGTGCGACGCGGGCGTAGACCTTCTCGAAGATGCGCGGCACGGCGGCCATGATCGTGGGCTTGACCACGCCGAGGTTGTCCACGATGTTGGGCACGCGGCCGTCGACGGCGGTGACGAAGCCGACCTGCAGCTGCAGGGCGAGCAGCACCTTGCCGAACGAGTGTGCCAGCGGCAGCCAGAGGAAGTGCACATCGTTGATCGAGATGATGTTGATGCTCTCGACGAAGGCGCCCTCGTAGGTCCAGTTGGAGTGTGTCAGTTCCACACCCTTGGGCTTGCCGGTCGTGCCGGACGTGTAGATCAGAGTAGCTAGGCTGTCACCGGCCACAGACCGGGCACGTTCCTTGACACCGTCGGCATTCGCCTGCAGGAAGGTGTCCCCGAGCGCCCGCAGGTCGTCCATGGTGATGACCCAGTCGCCGTCACCGGCCCCGTCGAAGATGAAGACCTTCTCGACGTTGAGTTCGTCCTTGTGGGCCCTGACCTTCTCGACCTGGCTCTCGTCCTCGGCGAACAGGAACCGGGTATTGGAGTCGCCGAGGATATAGGCCACGTCGGAGTCCCCGGTGCTGGGGTAGACGGTGGTCGTCGCCCCGCCGGCGAGCATGACAGCCATGTCGGCCAGCACCCAGTCGAGCCGGGTGTTGGAGGCGATCGCCACGCGCTGTTCGGGTTCGAGCCCGAGGGAGAGCAGGCCCGCGGCGAGCTTCTCCGCGTCGTCGTAGGTCTGCTTCCAGGTCAGCGATCGCCATCCGGAGTCGTCGGGCAGCGGTGCCCGGAACGCCTCCGCATTGGGGGTCGCGCCGACCCGGTCGAGAATCATGTGCGCGACGGACTCGGCGGTCTGCCCCAGTGTCTCGCGCCCTGTCGTCGTGTTGGCCACGTTATGAACCTTCCAGCAGCGTTAGGTGGATGGAAGGACAACACTAGTACCCGCGATCGGACATTGCAGGATCATCCGGCGAATTCCCCCGCGCCGATCGGAGGGTCCGGCTGTAACGCCGGTTACGGTCAGGCGGACTTGGCGCCGGCGACGGCCTTGTCCAGCGCGCTCTTCTTGTTCGCGGCCTGGTTCTTGTGGATGACGCCCTTGCTGACGGCCTTGTCGAGCTTGCGGCCGGCGTCGCGAGCGAGCTCCTCGGCACGGTCGACGTCACCGGCGGCGAGCGCCTCACGCACGCGGCGCGACGCGGTGCGCAGCGAACTCTTGACCGCCTTGTTGCGCTCGTGCGCCATGTTGTTGGTCTTGATCCGCTTGATCTGGGACTTGATGTTCGCCACGGTGCTCGTTTGTCCTTGTCGTTCTTGTCATCGAGGGCGGGGCGTGCCCGGTTCCGAAATCGGGGCAGCGCGAAACCGCGTCCTACCAAGCATAACGCGGCGTCGCCGGTCCCCTGGAGTCGGGTGCGCACGCGCAATGGAAGGATAGAGAGGTGACGACTCCGGCGGGCGAGGCCCCGGCCCCAGGCCATACCCCCGCCGACCTCTTGCGCAACTTCAGCATCATCGCCCACATCGACCACGGGAAGTCGACGCTGGCCGATCGCATGCTGCAGATGACCGGCGTCGTGGATGACCGCTCGATGCGGGCCCAGTACCTCGATCGCATGGACATCGAGCGCGAGCGCGGGATCACGATCAAGTCCCAGGCCGTGCGACTGCCGTTCACCGCCGCGGACGGAATCACCTACGTCCTCAATCTCATAGACACCCCCGGACACGTCGACTTCACCTACGAGGTCTCGCGCAGCCTTGCAGCGTGTGAGGGTGCGGTGCTCCTCGTCGACGCCGCGCAGGGCATCGAGGCGCAGACCCTGGCCAACCTGTGGCTCGCACTCGAGAACGATCTGACCGTCATACCCGTCCTGAACAAGATCGACCTGCCGGCCGCCCAGCCGGAGAAGTACGCCGCCGAGCTCGCCCACATCATCGGATGCTCCCCAGACGACGTGCTCAAGGTCAGCGCCAAGACCGGCGATGGCGTCGAGGCCCTGCTCAACGAGGTCGTCGACCAGATCCCGCCCCCGACCGGAGACCCGGACGGCCCGGCCCGCGCGATGATCTTCGACTCCGTCTACGACACCTACCGCGGAGTCGTGACGTACGTGCGCGTGGTCGACGGCTCGGTGCATTCGCGCGAACGCATCCGGATGATGAGTACCGGGGCGGTTCACGAGACCCTCGAGGTCGGCGTCATCTCACCCGAACCCACCCCCACCGAGTCCATCGGAGCCGGCGAGGTGGGATACCTGATCACCGGGGTGAAGGACGTGCGCCAGTCCCGGGTGGGCGACACCGTCACCTCCTCCTCACGCCCGGCGCAGGACGCCCTGCACGGCTATCAGGACCCCAAGCCGATGGTCTTCTCCGGCCTGTACCCGATCGACGGGTCGGACTACCCGGTGCTGCGCGACGCCCTGGACAAGCTCAAACTCAACGACGCCGCGCTGGTCTACGAGCCGGAGACCTCGGCGGCGCTCGGCTTCGGGTTCAGGTGCGGGTTCCTCGGACTGCTTCACCTGGAGATCGTGCGCGAACGCCTCGAGCGCGAGTTCGACCTCGACCTCATCTCGACAGCCCCCAACGTGGTCTACCGCGTGGTCATGGAGGACGGCGCCGAACACGTCGTCACCAACCCCAGCGAGTTCCCGGTCGGCAAGATCGGGGAGGTCTTCGAGCCGGTCGTGCGATCCACGATCCTGACCCCCAGCGAGTTCGTCGGCACGGTAATGGAGTTGTGCCAGAACCGCCGCGGCACCCTGCTCGGGATGGACTACCTGTCCGAGGACAGGGTGGAGATGCGCTACACCCTGCCCCTGGCCGAGATCGTGTACGACTTCTTCGACCAGTTGAAGTCGCGCACCCGGGGCTACGCCTCCCTGGACTACGAACCCGACGGCGAGCAGAGCGCGAACCTCGTGAAGGTCGACATCCTGCTGCAGGGCGAGACGGTCGATGCGTTCAGCGCCATCGTGCACCGGGACAAGGCGTACGCCTACGGGGTGATGATGACCGCGAAACTGCGGTCGCTGATCCCCAGGCAGCAGTTCGAGGTGCCCATTCAGGCCGCCATCGGATCGCGCGTCATCGCCCGCGAGACCATCCGCGCCATCCGCAAGGATGTGCTCGCCAAGTGCTACGGCGGTGACATCTCCCGCAAGCGCAAACTGCTCGAGAAGCAGAAGGAAGGTAAGAAGCGCATGAAGATGGTCGGCCGGGTGGAGGTGCCGCAGGAGGCGTTCATCGCCGCCCTCTCCACCTCCGAGGAGCCGCGATGAGTCTCGTGCTGCTCACCGGGTCCGACCCCTTCCTGTCATCGCGCGCCATCGAGGACACCGTCAAGCAGTGGCAGAAGAGCGACCCTGATCTCGCCGTCGAGGAGATCAGCGGCTCGGCATCGGATGTCCGCCTGCGCCTCGCGGAGGCGGGCGGCGAGGACCTCTTCGGGACCCGCAGCATCCTGGTGGTGACAGAGGCCGACGCTCTCGGTGACGCGATCGACGCCCTGCTCGGCGTGGCGGACAACAACCCCGTCGTGGCCCATCATCGTGGGGGCCGGGGCGGTCAGGCGGCGCTCAAGGATCTGAAGAAGGCCGCATCGACCACGATCGACTGTCAGCCACTGAAGAAGGGGCGGGCGCTCAACGAATTCGTGACCAACGAGTTCAAGCGTCAGAAGCGCCGCATCACATCGGACGCCCTCGCACTTCTCATCGAGGCGGTCGGCACCGACCTCGCGGACCTCGCCTCGGCCGCCCACCAACTGTCCTCGGACGCCCAGTCGGATCCGATCGACGCCCAGGTCGTCGGTCAGTACTTCCGCGGGGTGGCCGAGCTCTCCGGGTATCAGGTCGCCGACGCCGTCATGCTCGGGCACCCGGCGGAGGTCCTTCAGAGGTTGCGGCAGGCGCAGATCGCCGCAGACGGGGCCCGGACCGGTCCAGCGATCGTCGCGGCCGTGGCCGGTTCGGTCCGACAACTCATCGCGCTGTCGGCGGCCGCGCCGGGGCTGTCCGACGCGGACCTCGCACGGCAGGTGGGGGTACCGCCGTGGAAGCTGCGAACACTGCGTGCGCAGCTGCGGCGGTGGAAGCCCGCCCAGTTGGCGCAGGCGGTGACGCTGCTCGCCGATCTCGATGCCAGGGTGAAGGGCGGACTGCGCGAGGGCGAGCAACTCGACGCCGCCCAGAAACTGCACGCGCTCGAGCGTGATCTCATCGCGCTGTCGGTGGAGTGATCAGCCCAGTGCGGGCTCCTGCCGTCCGCGCACGCGAACGGCAAGTGTGTCGGTGACCGCGATGTCCCCGTTCTCGGCCGTCGTGTAGACCGCAGCCCCGGACTGTTGCCACGCGGACACCGCCTCCGGTGAGGGATGTCCGAAAGTGTTGTCCTCCCCCACGCCGATCATGGCTATCCGCGCGGTGGTGGCCCCCGGCAGCCGGGGATCGAACTGCGCGGAGCCGTGGTGAGGCACCTTCACGACGTCCACGTCCATGGGCCACCGACGAAGGATCGCCTGCTGTGCCTCCGGTTCGACGTCGCCGAGAAAGGCCGCGCTCCCGCGCGCAGAGGTGAGCAGGAGGCTCACACTCGCGTTGTTCGGCACCGAGCCCGCATGGATGATGCGTTCAGGCCAGATGACCGTGAGACGCATGTCCCCCACCGACGCCACCGCCGTCGGCGACGCGACGCTGACCGGAACCTGGCTGAGGAACTGCTGAGCCTGCATGTACTGCTCGGCCGGTTCCTGGCAGGGACTGACCCAGACCTGCCCCACCGGACGGTCGACCACACCCGCGAGGCCGCCCACGTGGTCGGCGTGGAAATGGCTGAGAACCAGCAGGTCCACACGCCGCACTCCCAGCCGGTCCAGACAGCCCGAGACGTCGTCGGGGTCCTGACCGACGTCGATGACCACCACCGCTTCGTCCGACCGGGCGACGAAGGCGTCTCCCTGCCCCACGTCGCATGCGACGATCCACCAGTCGCGCGGGGGCCAGCCGTCCGCCACACGCACGGTAGATCCGATCACGGCCACCAGGGCTACCGACGCGACGACCACGAACCGCCTCGCCGCCCCGAACACGACGGCCGTCACCAGAATCGCCATGAGCACCCCACCCCAGCCCGGGAGCCAGGAGAGATCGGGGGCTGCGTCCCATGCAGCCACCCGCAGGATCACCCCGGTGACCGCGCGGCCGAGGCGACTCGGGACAGCCACTCCCCAACCGACCCGTTCCGCGAACAGTCCGGCGAGTCCGAGCACCGGAACGATGGCCGCCAGTGGCGCGACAAGAACATTCGCGATGACCGTTCGTGGCCCAACCGCACCCCCTATCGCGACCAGGATCGGAAACGTGGCGATCTGCGCGGCCAGGGTGGCAGCCAAGGGCCCCCGGTCGATGAGCGCGATGAGACCGGCGGTCGCCGCGATCGACAGCATGAAGCCGACCGAGTACGCCAGCCACGGATCGATGAGCAGCAGGATGAGCACGCTCACCTGCAGGACGTGCGCGGCGGCGCGGCGGCCCCCGATGAGGCCGGCGGCCAGCGCGAGCCCGGCCATCACGCTTGCCCGCAGCACGCTGGGCTGGGGACCGACCACCGCCAGGAAGGCACCGAGAGCCATCGCTGACAACGCAGCCCGAGTCGCCCGCGGGATTCGCAACCAACCGCCGATCCAGTGGACCAACGCGAGCAGGATCGCGCAGTTCGCGCCGGACACCGCGGTCAGGTGGGTCAGTCCGGCCGCCTTCATGTCCTGCGCCGCTGACGGTGAGAGCCCTTGATCGCTGCCCAGCGTCATCCCCGACAACAACCACCCCGGGTCGTCGTCTCCGGCCACCCGCCTCATCGCGGTGCGAGCCCACGCAGCTGGCCCCTGCGCACGGAGCACCCGGGGCTCGGCGAGCACTCGCAGTGAGGCGCTGCGGCCCGGTCCGTACGCGGGTCCCGCCACCATCCGCGCGACGACCGTGTCGCCCATGTCGGCGGGTAGCGAGCCGTCCCCGGTCAGGCTGACGAGAGCACCTGCCGCGCCCGCGGTGATCCGGCCCTCCGCCGACCACCACGGCCCACTACGGCCCTCGTGCGGTCGCGGTGAACCGACGAGTCGCACGGCGAGGTCGTACTGCTGCCCGTGGGCCAGGGCGGTACGCTCCACCTCGATCGCGTGCAGTGCGCCGACCACCACCCCGGCCACCAGAGCACTTGCGCACGCGATCGACCACCACCGCCGGAGGGCCGCGCCGGCAGCGGCGCCCACGAACATGAGCGGCCACAGTCCGGCCACCCCGACACAGATCCCGGCCCACAGACACGCGACGACCCCAGTCAGCCACCAGCGCCGACGGTCACCATCGGCTGCATCTGGGCGAATGTCACCTCTCCGATCCCCGAGACCTCCATCAACTCCTCCACAGCGCGGAATCCGCCGTTCTGCTCCCGGTAGGTCACGATGCGTGTGGCGAGCACCGGGCCCACGCCCGGAATCTCCTGGAGCACCTCGAGGGAGGCGCTGTTGAGGTCGATCAGACCGGGTGCGGAAGCAGCGGATGCAGGTGGTGAGCCTCGTGGTCCAGCGGGATCCAGTCCGATGCGGATCTGTTCACCGTCGGTGAGCACTCTCGCGAGGTTCTCACCGCTGGTGTCCACGCCGGGTTTCGCGCCTCCCACGGCCTCGAGTGCGTCCTGCACGCGCGACCCGCCCGGCAGCGTCACGACGGCTGGCCGCAGCACTTTGCCGACGACCTCGACGACCACCTCCCCACTGGGAGTGGGTCGCGCGGACTCCTGCGGATAGGCGATCGGGGTCACGCTGGGACTAGCAACTACAACTGCGGCGGGCTGTGCTGCGGGAGGGCGCGTGAAGAACACGGTGAGCCCGACTGCGGCGGCCAGCACCGCGGCCAGTATCGCCAGCGTGCGCCGGTCGAAGTCGAGACTGTTCACGGTTCCACTGTGGAACCCCGCAGGTTAGGGCTGAAGGGCTGAGCGCACATCTGTGGACTGGACCACACCCCGATCCACAACCGCACACGTGCCCGCGCCCGCGGCTCCTACTTCAGCCGGGTTGCGATCGCCGCACGGATGTTGCTCTGGTGGCGCAGCACGATCAGCAGTGCCATGGCGCAGGCGAACAGGATCTCGCTGCCGTCGGTGTTCCAGATCAGGGAGGCGGGGATGAGTGTGAGTGCCGCAGAGACGCTGGCGATCCCCATCCGGTGACTGAGTTTGAAGACCACCCCGAACACGACGAGCACCGGGATCAGCCAGATGGGTTCGATGGCGAGTATCGCTCCTGCCGAGGTGGCCACCCCCTTGCCTCCTCGACCCTTCAGGAAGGGACTGGTCACGTGACCCACCACCGCGGAAAGACCCGCGACCTCGGCGACCGCGATGTCGCCGGTCCAGAGACTGAAACCCAGTGCGGGCAAGAAGCCCTTCAGTACGTCGAGCACTCCGACCAGAATCCCGGTCTTGCGCCCCATCGCACGTCCGATGTTGGTGGCCCCGGGGTTCCCCGAGCCCACGGAGCGGTAGTCCACACCGCGTATCCGGGCGATGATCGCCGCAGGGTTGATCGATCCGATCAGGTATCCCACGGCGATGGCGAGGACGAAGATCATGGCGCGCCCGCCGGTGCGACGGCGACCGCCACCAGACCCGGACCGACGTGCACACCCATCACGGCGCCGACCTCGCAGACGACCACCTCGGTGCGCAACTGGGCGTGCAGCCGATCGGCCATCTCCTGGGCCCGTTGCGGCGCCTGCAGATGCTGGACGGCCACCTGTACCTGCCGGCCGTCAGCTGCAGCGACCGCGAGTTCGGCGAGCCGACCGAGCGCACGGTTGGCAGTGCGGGCCTTCTCCAGCGGTGCGACCTCCCCGTCCACAACATGCAGCAGCGGCTTCACGCGCAGGGCGCTGCCGAGCCATGCAGAGGCCTTGCCGATCCGGCCCCCGCGCCGGAGGAACTCGAGGGTGTCGACGTAGAACAGGACCTGACTGTCGGACGCGCTGCGGCGTGCCGCCTCAGCAGCAGCCTGCAGGTCGGCACCCTGGTCGACGGCTGTGGCGGCATTCAGGGCCGCGAACCCGAGACCCATGGCGATGCTGCGGCTGTCCACCACCTCCACAGGCACTGGCGCATCCCGGGCTGCGAGCCGGGCGGCGTCGTAGGTCCCGCTGAGTGCCGACGACAGGTGCACGCTCAGGATCGATTCCGCACCGGCCTCGGCGGCCGCCGAGTAGGTGTCCAGGAACTGGTGGGGACTCGGCTTCGACGTGCTCACCGCGGCCAGGCGCGAGAGCGCGGAGGCCACCTCCTCGGAGGTGATGTCGACGCCGTCGAGATAGGTCTGACCATCCACAACCACATGGATGGGGACCACTCGCACGCCGGACTGCTCACGCAGTTGGTCGGTCAGGCAGGCGGTGCTGTCGGTGACAACGGCGACGGTCGACATTGCACCATCCTTACCCACCCGGGCTCAGCCGGGAACGATGTTCACCAACTTGGGCGCCCGCACGATGACACGCCGGGGCTCCACACCGCCGAGCGCCGCCGCGATGGCCGGATCGGCGAGCGCCGCTGCCTGCAGGTCGGCCTCGGCGATCTCCGGGTCGACCTCGAGCCTGGCCTTGACCTTGCCCGCGATCTGCACGACGCACGTGACCGTCTGGGCCTTCACCAGCGCGGGATCCACGGCCGGCCATCCGGCCAGGGCGACCGACGGCTCATGCCCGAGGCGGGCCCACATGTCTTCGGCGGTGTAGGGCGCGACCAGGGAAAGCAGCACCGCGACCGCCTCGACGGCCTCACGGACTGCCGCATCGGCACCGCCCGGACCAGAGTCGATTGCCTTGCGCGTCGCGTTGACCATCTCCATGACCTTGGCCACCGCGACGTTGAAGCGGAAGGACTCCACCGCCTGCTGTGCGTCGTGGATCAGGCGGTGGATGACACGGCGCAGAGCGATGTCACCGGTCGCCGGATCCACGCCCGGTGCACTGGTCACATCACCGCTCAGACGCCAGGCCCGGGTCAGGAACCGCACACTGGCCGAGGGCGACACATCTGCCCAGTCGATGTCATCCTCCGGCGGGCCGGCGAAGACCATCGTGAGCCGCACCGCATCGACCCCGTGACCGGCCAGTTCGTCGGACAGGCGCACGAGGTTGCCTCGCGACTTGCTCATGGCAGAGCCGTCCATGACGACCATGCCCTGGTTGAGCAGACTGCTGAACGGCTCGGTGAAGTCCACCATGCCCATGTCGAACAGCACCTTGGTGAAGAACCGTGCGTACAACAGGTGCAGGATCGCGTGCGTGACACCGCCGACGTATTGATCCACCGGGAGCCAGCGCTTGGCCTGCTCCGGGTCGAACGGCGCGTCGCTGCGCTGCGGGTCCAGGAACCGCAGGAAGTACCAGGAGGAGTCGACGAAGGTGTCCATGGTGTCCGAGTCACGCTGAGCCGGTCCGTCACAGCGCGGGCACAGGACGTTCAGCCACTCCTCTGCGGCACCGAGCGGCGACGTCCCTTTGGGCTGCAGATCCAGGCCCTCAGGTTCCGGCAGTTGCACCGGCAACTGGTCCTCGGGGACAGGCACTTCCCCGCAGGTCGGGCAATGGATGATCGGGATGGGCGTTCCCCAGTAGCGCTGCCGGGAGATCAGCCAGTCCCGCAGCCGGTAGTTGACCGCGGCTTCCGCTTTCCCCTCGGCCGCCAGCATCTCGATCACGGCAGTGACCGCGTCAGGGGTGTTGAGCCCGTCCAGCGGCCCGGAGTTCACATGCGGGCCGTCATCGCCGGTCGCGATTCCGGTCGTCGAGGGATCCTCATCGGACTCGACGACGACACGCACGTCGAGGTCGAACGCGCGCGCGAAGTCGAGGTCGCGTTGGTCATGGGCGGGCACTGCCATGATCGCCCCGGTCCCGTAATCGGCCAGCACGTAGTCGGAGGCGTAGACCGGCAGCCGCTCGCCGTTGACGGGGTTGATCGCGTACCGCTCCAGGAACACACCGGTCTTGGGCCGCTCCGCGGACAGCCGGTCGATCTCCGAGATCTTCGACACCTCCGCGAGGTAGTCGGCGAACTCCTGCTCCACACCCGAGCCGGCGGCCAACTCGGCGGCGAGGTCGGAGTCGACCGCCACCACGAAGAACGTCGCCCCGAACAAGGTGTCGGGTCGCGTCGTGTACACCGTGACGGGCTCGTCGCGGCCTTCGATCTCGAACTTCACCTCGGCACCGGTCGAGCGCCCGATCCAGTTGCGCTGCATGGTCAGGACCTTGTCCGGCCACTTTCCCTCGAGCTGGCCCATGTCGTCGAGCAGACGCTCGGCGTAGTCGGTGATGCGCAGGTACCACTGGGTCAACTTCTTCTTGGTGACCACGGCGTCACAGCGCTCACAGCGACCGTTGACGACCTGCTCGTTGGCCAGCACGGTCTGGTCGTTCGGGCACCAGTTGACCGAACTGTCCTTGCGGTAGGCCAGGCCCCGCTCGAACATCTTCAGGAAGAGCCACTGGTTCCAGTGGTAGTACTCGGGGTCACAGGTGTTCAGCGTGCGATCCCAGTCGAACGAGCACGCGTAGCGCCGCATCGACTCCCGCTGCTGCGCGATGTTCTCGTAGGTCCAGGTCTTGGGGTTGACCCCGCGTCGGATCGCGGCGTTCTCGGCTGGCAGTCCGAACGCGTCCCAGCCGATCGGGTGCATCACGTTGAACCCACGCTGCACCCAGTAGCGCGCGATCACGTCACCGAGCGCGTAGGCCTCCGCGTGGCCCATGTGCAGGTCGCCGCTGGGGTACGGGAACATGTCGAGCACGTACTTCGGTGGCCGCGGGTCATCGGGATCGCCCGAGCGGAAAGGGGCGATCTCGTCCCAGACCGGCAACCACCGGTTCTGGATCGCCTCGACGTCGTACTCGACCGCGTCCGACATGAATATCCCTTCACACGAATCTCTGGCGGGTTCCCTCTCAGGGTACCGAGGCGCGCACGAGGGCCTCGGTGACCATCCCGGCGATCTCCGCGTGGGTCTGCCAACCCCAGTGCATCCCATCGGGATTGACCCACTGATTATCCAACCCACGCTGAGCCGCCTGCTCGATGTCCACAAGGATCACCTCGTGTGCCGCGGCCCAGTCCTTGGCCGCTGCCAGCGCGCCCGCGTGGAAGCGGTCGGTCGGGTAGGCGTGCGCGCTGTGCGGACTCGGCGTCAACAAAAGGATCGGCATCCGTGGGTACCACGTCCGCACCGCCTGCACGAGCCGCGACAAGTAGTGGTCGGTGGCTGCTTGTGGCAATTGGCGCAGCGGCCCACCGGTGACCGACATGATGCGCGGCGACATCTCGAGGTACGCCGCACGCACTCTGCGACGCACCCATCCGGGCCGGATGTACGCGATGCCCTGGCGCAGGTACGTCGGTATCGCCGCCGGGAGGGCGTCCATGCCACCCACCGCGAGGATCAACGCCCCGGCCCTCGGCAGGTACTCCCCCCAGACCATTGGATCGCGCGTGACCGCCCACCAGGCGTCGCGCGCCGTCCACCCCACGCCGGCGGCCAGATCGACGGGCAGACCGGTGCGCTCAGCGACGATGGACGGCCACAGGCGGGGATCCCGCGGCGGGTGGGCCTGATCGGGGCCGTGGAAGGTCAGGGAGTCGCCGAGGACCAGGAGGTGGGTTCCATCGGCCATGTCGTCAGGCTATTGCGCCGCGAATCCGGACATGAGTAAACCCCCGAGGATCGCCCGGGGGTTTGTGGAGCTATGGGGACTCGAACCCCAGACCCCTTGCATGCCATGCAAGTGCTCTACCAACTGAGCTATAGCCCCTCGCTTCCCACAACTGTACCGGACACCGCCGCGGCCACCACCACCCGGCTTCCGGCGGGAAGGGGTGACAGCGGGGACCATTTCACGGCACGATTGGCCCAACGGCTGGAAGGACCGCGCATGAAGATCTCGAGCATCTTGACCACGAAGGGCGAGTTTGTGGCCACCGTCGCGCCGGACTCGTCCGTGACCGACCTCCTGGCCCTGCTGGCCGAACACCGCATCGGCGCGGTGGTCGTGAGCGAGGACGGCACCCAGGTGACGGGGATCGTCTCCGAGCGCGACATCGCGAGGGCGGTCCACACCCACGGCGCCACCGCACTCGAGCACCCCGTCCGCGACATCATGACCGCAGATGTCGTGACCTGTGAACCGGATGCCACCACCGGCGACCTCATGGGGATGATGACCGAGCGGCGCATCCGCCACATCCCGGTGCTCGTCGACGGGCAACTCGCCGGCATCGTCAGCATCGGCGACATCGTGAAGGCGCGGCTCGCCGAGCTGGAGACCGAACGGGACGCGCTGCAGGCCTACATCAGCAGTTGAGCGGCGCCGCTCGCGGCGGCCGCTCGCTGGCGTGACGCTCGCCGGCCGTTCGCTGGTGTGACGCTCGCCGGCCGTTCGCTGGTGTGACGCTCGCCGGCCGTTCGCTGGTGTGACGCTCGCCGGCCGTTCGCTGGTGTGACGCTCGCCGGCCGTTCGCTGGTGTGACGCTCTCCGTTG